>JAEEGL014768500.1_pt1 | contig 13557 bp, 8 predicted proteins | sample 9134231 | NCBI WGS metagenome assembly JAEEGL01 (sample SAMN16246548, study PRJNA631951) | gut metagenome | biome: gut microbiome; feature: rumen; material: fiber-attached | host: Bos | place: Iran: Karaj | collected 2018-10
CCGAGATACCAGTTTTAATCTGTACTATTTCCCCATTATGATCGGCTAGATACTTTAGGAAACCATGTACAGCCGTAGCAGCATCAATAGCTGACTGTGTGTCTTTCTCAATTGTTGGCGTGTAGAATCCGTTTATATTCGTATGGAAAGAACCCATGTTAACGCCAAACTGTTTTACTCTATCAAGAAGTTTTACAAGTTTGTCATTGTATTTCTGTAACCCTCTTCCGCTTGGCATCTGAGCTGCAACAACATCGAAAAACTCATCTTTTAGGGTTTTCGTAACTTTGATAGACGTTTGAACATCATTATCGATGTCTTTGTCTTTACTGATTCCTGTTATCCCGCTCCAAAGCTTATCGATAGCTTCTCCGAATGCTCCAACATCACTTGTAAGTCCTTCCGCTGCTGTATTATACCCTTCGATGCCCGTCGGGTCTGGATTATAGTCATTGATACTTCTGAAAAAGCGATAAATTTGTCCGGTTATATCAAGTGATTTATTAATGTCTTCTTGAATATCTTTGTCGCTCGAAACACCCTCTATTGACGTCCGTAAATTATGTATAGCTAAAGCAAAATCACTAATGGACTTTGAAAATTCATCCATAGCGCCTGTCACAAAACTGGCGAGCGCTCCGCCGAGAGCATGAAGAACCGCACCACCGGACTCAATAAGTTCGACAAATCCTCCGCTGGACAGTTTATTTATAATGCCGTTAACGCCAACAAAAGCTTCAAGAGCGAGGATAAACGCATCAATTGCAAGTCCAAGTTTTGCCGCGCCGGCGACCAGTCCTTCACCAATGCCTGCCATTCCAGCAACTGCCGAAGCCCCAAGAATCAAAGCGAGGTCACCAAAGCTAAGACCGAGAGCATCCATAAATCCTTTAATGCCTCCGGCGGTAGTCTTAAGAATGTCAGCTCCAGTCTCAAACGTGCTCTTAAGATTATTATCTTTATCAATTAAGTCAAGAGCGCCGACACCACCAACAAGAATCAGACTTGCAACAGCAAACAGCATTAAAGCTTTAATGATGCTCCACGCTCCGCTAGTCATGAAGTCTGAATTACCAGCATCATTCAGCATACCAACTATGGTGGAAGAACCAAGATAAACAGCTACGCTTGAAAGATCAACGTTAAGTTCTTCCATGAATCCTTTAATAGCATCGGCAGTTATTTTAAGAACCTCTCCGCCTCTTTTAAAAGCGTCCTGAGCGCCACCTTCCAACGCTTTATCCAAAAAGCCTAAAGCGCCAACAAGAACAATTGCTGTGCCGGCAAATGCGAACAAAGCCCCTACAATACTAAGAGCGCCGTTGAGCATGGTATTCTTTCCAGCGCTTTGATTTGTCTTACCTACAATCAAACATGCGGCAACAAATGCCCCGAGCGCAAGAGCCAATGAGGCCGAAAAGCCTATCATAACTCCTGGATTTACGTCTTTGATCTTGCTGATAACGTAATAGAATAGTCCAATAACAGCAGCAATACCAAGAAACATTGACAGCATTTGAGATGTCTTTATCTGTTCGCTATATTTGCCAAATGTTCTAGTAAGAAGAGTAATCAGGCCAAGTATAATTGCAACAGATCCTACACCTGTCACAGCTTCGGAAGGCGACAACTTAGAAAGACGCTTTACAATGATAGCAATAACGCCAAGAGCTAAAGAAAGACTGATAAGCCCTTTCACTTTAAATTTTCCGTATTTCGACGCAAGTCGCATAAACACGCCAAGAGAAATCATTATTCCGGCAAGAGCTCCGACCCCAATGGCAGCTTTGGTGATATCCATACCGCCTAGTAATTTAACGACCAGTCCCATCGCACCGATAATTATTGCGAGCTGCCAGATCTTTCCTTCGAGAGACAGCGACATGGAATTGCCCATCTTCTTCTCAAGGGCTTTGAGACCAAGAATGAAGCCGCCAAGAACGACCATTATTACTGCCGTTTTGCCGAGTCCATCCATAAACGTTCCCCAATCAATTGCTTTTCCAAGGAACCATATAGCGGCTGTAAGAACGCCAATCGACTTGGCGATATCCCATACCGCGCTTGAAAGATTACTCGCACCTTCAACCAGTTTTTTTCTGGAAAATACTGCGGACAGAATCATAAATCCTGTTATAGCTCCAACAATCAATCCGAACGTCGAAAGCCCTCGATCAAGCTGTTCTTTCGTAATCTGAGTAGAAAGCAGCCAAATTGAAGCTGAGATTATCGCTATGGCGCCAGCAAATTTTAAGACCTGCGTTGAAATACTTTCCGAATTTCCTTTAAAAGCTTTAATTCCGTCCTTTAGATTTCCGATTAAGCCAGAAATGTTGCCAAAGAATTTAACAACTTTGTACAATATAAAGCCAATCAAACCCCATTTAAGAATTCTCTTAGCATTTTGCCCAAGAGAATTAAAGAACTCTGTAAGCTTCTCCCAGATCGTCGTAAGTGCGTTTTTGATAGATTCAACGCTAAATCCATTCTTAAAAACATTCTTAACGCTTTCCCAAATGTCGCCGAGCGACTTTTTGACAGTATCAAAAGTAATAGAGATCCAGTCTTTAAACTTTTGAAGTTTTTCGATCGTTTCGTCACTAAGAACGCCGTCTGCACCCTTGCCTGTAAACAAATAAGATACTGAAGCCCAAATCTTTTTGAATGCATCTCCAACTGTGCTAAAGAATCCAAGTATCTTATCTCTAAAATCAAGAACAGCTTTGGCATCCTTCTCGTCAAGCGTTGTATTCTTATCGTCGCCAGCGAAGAGGAGTTTTATCCTCGGCCAGGCTTTAGCAAGATTGTCTCTTATACTATTAAATATCGAAATACACTTATCCCTGAACCAAACAATGCGCTCTTTCCATTTATCGGATATAAGCCCAGAGTCATCGCTTCCAGTGAATAGAAGTCTGATTGCCGATCCAATAGTAGCGAAAACTCCCTTGAGTTTCTCAAAATATCCAATAATAGTATTCCTAAACTCCAAAACACCAAGCTCATTTTCAGTTGCCCAGCGCTTCCAGTCAACAGCTCCATCTTTTTTGTTGCCAGTGAAGAGAATATAAATAAGGCCGAAGACCTCAGAAAGTTTATCCTTAAACCTCTGAATCGCGTCAATAGAACTATCAGAAATGGTCTTATTGTCGGAAAGTTGTCCACCAAACAGGAACCAGATTCCCTCGCCGACGCTAACAATAGCATCACGAATGGTATCGATAACACTTAGCACCCCAGATTTGAATGCTTTGATCTTAGATTTAGTGTTCTCGCTGAGAAGGGAAGTATCGCTGTCATCTTCGGTGAACAAAACCTGTACCGCTTCGCCGATCTTATTAAAAAACGTTTTTACATCGTTTACGCGATTGATTATATCGGAAGACAGACCGGCGGCGTTTTCCTGATTGCCGGTGAACAAAAGAGAAAGAATTGCAAACGCCTTATCGATGTTGGACTTGATTGTCTCGTATATTCCCTTAATCTTCTCAGAAAAATTAATAGCTTTCTTAGCATCTTCTTCACTAAGGCCTTCAGTAAATCCAGCCATATCACCCTTGAGAAGAGCGCCAATTCTGGTAAATATCCCGATTTTCTTTTTGCCATCTTCGGTCTCGCTTCCAAACAGGAAATCGGAGATCCGTCCGACAAATTTCTTGGCTTTCGCCAGAATTCCAGGTGCTTTGCCAAGGCTTTCGTCGCCTTCGAACGTGAGAGATGCCCAGAAGTTCTTGAGTACTTCAATGCCTTTCGGAATATAACTTATGACAAATCCAACAAGTTTACCAAGAAGGCCAATCAAAAGCCCAATCGGAGCAAGAACAACAAGCAACGCTCCACCGAGAACCTTAAGAACAGTTGTTAAACCTTTACCAAAGTTCTTCTTGAACGAATCCCATGTTTTTTTAAGACTCGGCCTAATCTTATCAAGAGCGGCCTTTATCGAATTGAATGCTGTAGCAATGTTCTGGAGGATTGCAGTTTTCTTTATCTTTTCAATAAGTCCCTTCCAAACAGAAGAGAACGTCTTGACTTCCTTCGTAGAATCTGCCGCAGGCTTCTTCAATCCAAAGAAAACAAGAAATGAATCTGCAGCACCTTCAATCCATTTTGCGACCGGTTCCAAGCATTTTTGTACAGAATCAGACCATTTTTCAATAATGCCGCTCGTTCCAAGCCAATTATTGAAGTTTACTAATGCCTCGCCAATCACAGCACCAGTAATCATAAAAGCATTACGAAGAGGCTCCGTAATCTCCCATACTTTGACGAGAACATCTTTGATAAATCCAACTATCTTAAGAACAATTCCGCCAGCAGCAGCCACTCCGCCAAATATCATTTTTATTTGGTCAAGTTTGTTGCCGAATTTTTCGGTGGCATCCGTGTCTTTGACCAACCCTTCGTTGATCTCTTCTACAGCGTCAATGGCGTCATCATACCTAAGAGCTTGGCGCATTGCGAGATGCGCTTTTTGATCGTATTCCTGAGTTGGATCTAGACCATAACGCTCACAGAACTCTTCCCAGGCTTTTTGAGTCTCAGGTCCCCAAATGCCGTCGGCACCATATCTATCAAGATTGATACCCAAAGCAATGAGACGTTCCTGGAACTTCTTTACTTCTTCTCCCCTGTCGCCAAGCTTCATGGATTCGTGAAGCTCTTCGAACTCTTCCTGAGTCTTCTTAAGATTAAAAGCATCGGCAAGAGATTGTGCAGCAGCCTCGTCAAAAACACTGTCTATTCCAAGCCCAGCATCGGTACAGAATTGTTCCCAAGCCTTCTGAGTTTCAGGACCCCATATACCATCAGCGCCAAACTGATCAAGAGAATATCCAGCGCCAAGGAGCTGCTCCTGCATCTTCTTTACTTCTTTTCCGGAAGCACCCTCCTTGAGAGCATTCTGCAATTTAATCGCTTCGGCTCTCAAGAATATAATGTCTCTTCCGCTCGACGCCGTAGTTCCATTGACAATTTTGTTTACATCTTTTACAGCGTCGCCAACGCCGTTTACAACATCAGCTATTCCTTTTGCCTCTTCAGGAAGTCCAAACGCTGCTTTGAACGAAGCACCGAAATCCTTCATTCCTCGAGCAAGACTTCTGAGATTTTCTATTGTAACGCCAGGTATAAGACTTCCGAATGCATCACGAACTGTTATAACAAGCCCTTTTAAGCCATCCATGAAATCGAATATGCCTTGCATAAAGTCGTTCCATGTGCCATAAAGTTCATGACCGTTTTCATCCGTGGTCTTATGCCAGTCCTCCAAAGTCTCAACAAGAGTTTCAAGAGGATCCACAAATATCTCATACAGGTCATTTGCGAGCTTCGTCCAAAGAACTTTCGCTTCCTCATAGTTACCAAATATCAGCTTAAAGATGTTAAGCCACTTGGTGCTGGTAGCGTCACGAAGAGCTTCAACAGCATCTTTGAATGTCTTGGCCTCCTGAGCAGCTTTAAACGCATTCTCACTAAATAGCGCCGTTGTACCAGAAAGTTGTGCTATCGCGTCAGAGGTGCTCATACCGGTCTCGTCAACGAGCTCCTGAACGCGTTCGGCGAAATCACCATACTGACCAAAGACCTGCATCATAACGTCCTTGGTAAACCAACCGGTCTGCAAGCTATCTCTGAAATTTTCTATAGTGACCTGAGTATGATGCTTGTCCATGGCTCTACCAGCCGAGTCAAGCGTGCCTAAAGCAATGGCGGCCTCAATAGCATTTTTCTTAAAATCCGTTGTCGCCATGTTCGCAAGCTCGATGGACCGCCAGTCAACCACTTTCATAGCACCGGTACCCATGGCCTGAGAGATATTATACATGGCTCTCGAAGCTGTCTGAGCATTTTGACCAGCAGACGCAGCCCAAGTGGCAATACCTTGCATAGCGACACGAGCGTCTGTAAGATCAATGTTGTTGGAAGTAAACTTCGCAATATTGCCGACCATATCGGCATAAGAGTAAGAAGTTTCGTCAGTAAAGAACGTCAGTTTCCTAAGTTGTTCTTCCACTTCCCCAATGCTCTTACCGGTAGCAAACATTATTGTCTGAACGGCTTCGGTATCTTCCGCATACTTCTGCCAGCCAGCACCTATCTGGCCAACCGTTACAGACTTTATTGCGTTTCCAAGTTTGTTATAAACAGTGTCAGCAAGATTCTCGATAATGCGTCCGGCAAATGTTCCGAATATAGAAAATCTTTCGCCAAGATTATCGACGCTTTCACTAACATTCGCCAGTGAAAAACTATCCCCAGCTTCCTGAAGTCTCTTTAATCCTTCTGCGGCCTTCTCGAGCTGCAAACCTTCTTTAAGCTTCTCTAATGACTTTAAACTTTCAGATACTCCTTTTTCAAACTGGGAGTTTTGGAATTGCATTTGAACGATTCTCTCGTCGATGCTGCTCATGCGCTGGTTACCTCCTTCCATGCTTCATCTGCGATTTTGTCAAACACAGGACGCATGGCCGGATTTATATAATCGCGACCCTGAACATATCCCCCAGTACCCGTTCCATGACCATACTGCAATATGACGGCGACGTTTACGCCGTTATTTACATTTGTATTGAGCCATGATATGGTTGTCTTGGTAGAAGTTCTTTCAATTTCATACGTCCAGCTTTCAGCCGTTTTCCCTGTATCAACAGGAGTATTGGCGGCCAATGCTTCAACACCCATTTGACCGTATTTATCCAGCATATTCAGATAATTTCTATTTTGAACTTTATTCAGAAATTTCTCTAAATGATTGAAATTGCCACGGTGCTTGAAAGAAACCATGCCCATATCGATTAGCTCCTTTCCTGAATGATCTTATCCTGTAGTACCCCACTTCTGCTTGCGTGCTTCGTTTAAAGCCGCATTCTGCTTATAAACGTCTTTTCTGCTCATTTTCTTCTTAGGAGCATTCTCGTTATTGCATACGCGAATCAATGTCAGAAGACGATTCAGATGACGTTTTTCCCACTCAAGCGGAATACCAAGAGAGATCATCCAATAATAAATAAGCTCGGCCGTTATTGCTTTTTGCCGAGATTTTGGGTTTTGTTTATCGTTGAACCACGTTGCTGTCATCGGATCTTCCATATACTTCTTGACAGCGAGTAAATTCTCGTCAGACAAACAATAATAAACGTCCGGATCCACATTTTGCGTTATGGTCATACAACGAATATAATCGCGCATTTCTTCTTCTGTCGGTTGCGAATTATTCAAAAAAGGTTTATGCCATTTGGATTCCCATTTCGATAAAGAGATGAGAGAATGCTCTAACTGCAATACAGTATCCTTTGCCGAAATAAATGTGAGGGTCTCCTCGTCAAACAGTTCACGGCCTTTAACTTGTATTTTTAGCATTCTCCTCACCTCCCCTTTCAATTATCTATAAGTGTTAGTTGGCAGCAGTAATGGCAGGCGTCTGTTCTGCCAGTTCCTTTGCAAGGCTCCTCGGAATAACGCCATTGATAAATTCAGCGGCAGCCTTATCATCGGTCGCAAGCTTCATGAACAACTCATCATAAGCAGCAGTCTGAGCAAAATCGTCCGAAAGCTTATGACCGTCACGAACCTTGATGAACTGTTTGCCGTCAAGACTCTTTTCGCCGTAAGATCTGAGAACAATATCCTTGAAGATCTCGATAATGCGCTTAGTATCCTTGGCATCAACAATACTCTGAATGAGCTTCTCCATACCACCGGTCTGGCTAAAATCCATCTCCATCAACTCGGACTTGGTCAGATTGAAGTAAAAATCTTCAGTTCTCTCGTTATCATCGAAATCGGTATAAGTAATAGTTTCCTTACGCATTTTATTTCCCTCCATAAATTAATGGGAGCCAGCCGAACTGAATACTCCCATTTTGATTTTTTCTATTAATTATCAGGTGGTGGTGCTATTAACGACCAGAGCCAGCAGATCATCAGGATCGGGCAGAGTGGGTTCGGTGGTGCCATCGCCATACAGAGTATCTTCCAGAGCCTTCAGCTTAGCGGAACTAAGCCTCCAGGACTCAAAGACGATCTCGGAAGTGGGCTTGTAACCAGTTACGTTGACGGGCGTGGTAGTGATTTCCCAGGACAGAGTGATCGCGTCGGGAGAATCGTTAACCGTTTCGTAACTGCGCTCGGAAGGCGAAGCAGTCGCATTATAGATTACATGGATCTTATACTTGGTAGCATCGGTATCACTGTCGTCACCAACCTTGGTACGATAGCTGAAACCAAAGTTCTTACGGGTCTGCTGACCGATATACACGCCAGCGGCAGGAGTTGCGGAACCATCGCATTGCGCAAACTCGGCAGGATAAGTATACGCCTCAATCGTAGCGCCGAAAGTCTCGGCAGAACGAAGAGTAGCATACTTAATGTTATCGGCCCACAGATCAGTAGGTTCAGCACCATCGGGGCTATTGGTAACACCAGTCAGACCGTTCCAAACAACGCCGGTCTCATACTGCTTAGTGGTGGAATTAAAGGGGTACAGAACACCGTGGTCTACACCAGTTTCAAAGTACCGCTCGCCGCTTCTATCCCAAACAAGAGTGGTAGTGGTAGCCATATTCTATTTCCTCCTAAAAATATCAGTTCAAACTCACCAATAGAGCCTGAACGGATGGTGATATAAATTGTCTGCGATATATGGTTTATCTACAGAACATAGTGGAATCATAATGATCTGATTTCGGACTTGATCGTCGGGATCTCTTGTAATATATTTCAAAGAATACTGATCGTATAGTGCATACGGAGCATTATCCGCGAAAGTCACATCAGGCCTATCCAGATCATATATGATGCATGGATACGTAATTTTAGTTCCGGTCGGAGGCTGATAGTACACGTTCTTACAGAATGTGTGGAGAAGCTCGCTTAATTTCTTACGCGACTTCGCCATTGTAAACACCTCCGATCGTCAGGATGAGTCTTGGGGTTTCAACGTCAACATCTGTTACCTTCCAAGCTACTCCCATCCATTTGACATAACGCATGGCAAAGATATGGGTTAGCGCGTAAGGATCGGCAACAATACTGATCTGATTCGATATCCGAACATTATCGTTGATCTCACCACTGCCTTCAAGTCTGCGATTATTCCTTATAAGATCTCCCTTGTAGAATCGCTCTACAGGTTTCTCAAAAGTACAATCAGGACTATCTTCACTTGTGGTCTCTTCGACATATCCTATCGCTCCATAGAACCTTGCCATGCGTCAGTCACTCCCATTTTGAATTCTGGGTTATCCAGTTATTTTAGTCAGTGGTAGTGGAAGAGGCAGCCTTGAACAGCGCGACAGCAGAGTAAGGCTTGACCAGGGTGCCGGAGCAACGAGTCTCAATCAGATACTTGTACTGGTTGAAGTCAATGTCGAAATCATCGAACATGTTGACCTCGCCACCCTTATCCGTGCCAACGACATAGTCGGTCAGGTTGACCATGATGCCAATCAGCTCACGGCCGTTCGCATCCTCGTAACCTTCCAGCACAGGCACGGTGACGATCTTGCGAACACGCATGGTAGAAGCCAGCTCAGCCTCAGTAGCATACAGCCTACGGCCAATCTGATCCTCAGCCAGCAGAGCGGTGGTCAGCCAATCCTCAGTGGTGAAGAAGGTGGGATTGCCGGAACCCTTATAATCCTTACGAGCACGCAGCAGAGCCTTGATAGCGTTCTTCGCCGTAGCCTCGTCATCTGTACCAGCAGCCACTTCGACCTTAACGGTAAAGATGGGAGCATCGGAAACGATAGGACGGATATTACCCTCATTAATCTTGTCATCACTGGAAACAGAACGACCGTCGCCAATCAGAATCGCACGGGCCAGTTCCTCGTTCAGCATCATGCGCATCTCGGTCTTAACCCACGCAACAACGTTCATATCGGTAATATCAACGATGTCGTCACGGTCAAACTTCTGCTTCTTGTAAATCGTGGTGGGCGTAGTTACACGCTTCATAAGAGAGAAGAACTCTTCCTTCTTCTGATTGCGCTTGATATAGCCCTTCGCACGAGCCTCGTCTTCAGTAATATTAGCGAAGACGGTCTTAATACGGCTGAAGGGATTCTTCTTAACACCAGCCAGAACGACGTCTACCCAGTCAGTATCGCGCTTGATGAACTCAGGAGTATCGTTCAGAGTCCTGGCTTCCGGGAACAGGTATTCAATACCGTTGATGCCATAGCCAAGGCCAGTGGTAGAAGCATAAGTAGCGTTAGACATGCTGGGAACGTCCATACCGGTGGTGTCGATGGCATGAGCCAGCTCGCCGTTCTCCATGCTCTGCTGATAGGACAGCTTCAGAGAATCGGATTTATTCTTGATGGCGTCCTTCAAAACACCATTCAGGGCATCGTGCATCAGGGTGTTGGTGTTGTTGTCATTTTCAAAAACATTGTGAGCCACTTCGGGTTCCTCCTCTGCATTTCCATTCTGTTCAAGAGCCTGTCCGATCATGTAATAAACAACATTCTTTTCTTCCTCGGACATGCCGTCAAAGACGTCTTTAATTGTCCTGGTATCGCCGTTAGCCATATTATTTTCCTCCGTTTTACTGTCGGCCGCATGCTGCAGCATCTGATCGAGATAATTCTGCTTTGCCGTAACTTCCGCGTACTGCTGATTCAGATAAGCATTCTTCTGATCAAGAAGAATCTGCTGCTGCATAAGCCGATCATCAGTAGAATGGGCAAGCGAGATGTTATCACCGTTAAAGATCAAAGCCTCAAAGTCATCAGAATCATCCTCGGCAGCGTGCTCGAAGGAAAGATTCTCGATCTTGGCGCCTGGATTGGCACCAGCAAGGCACAGACTAACCTCACGAATCATGCCATGAAGCACGTCGCCGCCCTTTTGAACCAACTGATTCGCATAAATAGAAAGAGCCTTCACATCGCCGTGCCGGACAAGCTCCTTAGCGTTCTTGCCGGACTCGGTATCGTTGAAGACTCCATAAGTGTAAACGCCGTCGTCACGATTCTCGAGGATCGCGTGACCCAGCACATCTCCGGGCTTTCCGTGCTTGTGGCCCCACACCAGCGGGACCTGTTCACCATCACAATCCTTGAAGGCGTCCTTCCTGATCGTACGACCGTCGGCACACTTCAGATCATTCTTAGTGGCGTATCCACTAAAGTCAAAAAATTCAGGTGCCATATTTACCTCCAAAAGTTCAACCAGAATTGGCAGAAGCCATTATCTTGTTAAACTCGTCCATCGTCATGTTCGCTATGTTGTCTGAAATGACATCCGGAGTATGTTCTTCCTCGATAACTTCTTCACTGCCATTTTGATTTTCTTGATTTGTTGCCATTGCGGGAGGCATGACGCCTTCCTCGTTATTTTGATTAAGCCTGCGATTACGCAATTCATCAGCCTGCGCATCTTTCGAAGGCTTGAATCCGACAATAGAACGAAGCTCATTGGGAGAGAGAATCTCATTACCAACAAACTTCTCTGCAATATCAGCAATCTTGCTGATAGGAACGAGCTTGAACGGTTCGCTTGAGAACATAATCGAATGGCCTTGAGTACGGGCGGTTTTCGTCAGGAACTTACGCTTAATCTCGTCAACCAATGCCGACAGTATCGGCTCGATTGTCCGCATGGTGTAATTCTGCATAGTATCCTCATTGGCCGTTCCGTTGAGGATTTCAGGCGTTATACCAAGCTGAGCGTATAGCGTGTTCATCAGATACTCGATCTGAGACATAAGATTATTCTCAAGAGGCCTGTTAAGCTGTGTGATGCGCTCAGTTCCATCGGTATAGGCAATGCCATACTTGGAACCGGAGAGCTGCATCTCTATATCCTTACGCCTCTCCTCGGCCTGAGCTTTTCGCTGAGGTGATTTGACAATGTAAGGAAGCTGAATAATAAGATCAAGCTTGCCTGCCCCGCTCTGTTCATCAATCGCATCCAGAATATTGAGCTTCCGGATAAGACGCTGAAGAGTGGAGTTCGGCTCATTCATGACCGTGTAAAAAGGATTCTGCGAAATAGCTACCATAGACTTGGGAAGTGTCAGTTCCTCACGTCTTCCGGTCTCGTCGTTATAGACGTTAACAACGACGTGCTTGGGCATCCACTGCATAATCTTTCCGACACGCATAGTCTGAATATCATAAGAAGTCGACTTAGTCGGATCCAGTGTCGTATCAATCGGAACCAATGCCACTACACCGTCCTCAAGCATAGATAAAACCGCGTCTTGGAAAAAGGCGCGGCTTGTCTGATCTATGTTTGCCTCAAGTGTCAGACAATTATGAAGTCCGTCAGTTATTGTCTCTGAATATCTGCCGTTTTCGTCAACCTTTACGTGCTCGATCTTATTCGCGGCAACGTCCATAGCTATTCGATTATAGATAGCCGTCACCAAAGATCTGTCATTACTGACTCGCATTCTTATCTGATCCGGTCGATAATAGCTCGACTGACCAGACGTGATTGCGGGGCGATCTCTACCCCTGAAAGCATTCCAGGCGTGTTGCAGCCTTCTAGAAAATGTTGGCATGGTAGTGATCACCGCCTATTAGCCAAATATCTTTTTAAAGAGCTTCTTACCATTTTCAACCTGCTGGCCACCCCAGTTGGCCACATCCTTGGCTGCGTTACCAGCCCAATTGCCGACGTCCTGAGCACGATCTCCAGCCCAATTCTTAGCGTCATTAGCGGCCTGACCAGCCCAATTGCTAACATCTTTAGCACGATCGCCAACCCAATCACCGGCAGCGCCTAACGCAGAATTAATCTTCTGTCGTGGAGCGTTATTATACATATTACCTAATGCGTCAGCATATTCGCGTTGTTCGGAGGCATAACAATTTGCGTCTTCTACAACGCTATTTAAAGTCGGATCGGTGTAACTCCTAACTTCATCAGCCTTAGCATCCCAGTCGTTTGCATACCTATTACGTGCATTCTGTGCATTACTATAATTATTCCCTGTAAACCAATCAGATATGTTTTCAGTCTTAGGAATCCATTTTTCATCAAATTTATCCAGATATTGCTCGTTCCCAGGAACGGCATAAGCCCAATTGCCTTTCTTATTTGGCAAATTCAAAGCTCTCGAAACCGTATTTACAGGATTGTTCGAGAAATTCATATAGTCGTCAACGGCTTGAGCTCTAGCCTGCTTAGCCGAATCCTGATCTTTAACAAACTGGTCATATTCATCTGGATAGTTTTTCTTCACAAAATCCCTACTTATCGCACCGATCATTTCGTCATCGCGCCGAGTCTTTCCTAATTTTTCTCGTTCTTTAGACCCGTCAGAAAACCAACTCGAAACGTCATTAGTAGCCTGACCAGCCCAATTCTTAGCGTCATTAAACGCTCCACTAACAGTATTACCTACGTTTTCAGCTGTGCGTGAAATATCCTGACCGGCTTGATTAACGAATTTACCGGCATCGTTATAAGCGTTTCCAGCCCAATTCTTAGCGTCATTAAACGCTCCACTAACAGTATTACCTACGTTTTCAGCTGTGCGTGAAATATCCTGACCGGCTTGATTAACGAATTTACCGGCATCGTTATAAGCGTTTCCAGCCC
>JAEEGL015681006.1_pt1 | contig 13557 bp, 11 predicted proteins | sample 9134231 | NCBI WGS metagenome assembly JAEEGL01 (sample SAMN16246548, study PRJNA631951) | gut metagenome | biome: gut microbiome; feature: rumen; material: fiber-attached | host: Bos | place: Iran: Karaj | collected 2018-10
CGTCTAATCTCCGTTCGACTTGCATGTGTTAGGCACGCCGCCAGCGTTCATCCTGAGCCAGGATCGAACTCTCACGTTTAAATGGTTCGTTTCCCGTTCAGAACTCTAAGCTGTGCTTTGTTGTTCTGTCCGTTTTACTTTTGGTTTGTTGTTTCTGAATAATTCTCTTAAGAATTTTTCAGGGTTGCATTACTGTTTATTTGTCAAGGTGCTTGCTGCTGCTCTTGATTGCCGCAACTCATTCATAATACCATGTTGCTTTCATCTTGTCAACAACTTTTTTAAATTTCTTTTGAAACTTTTTCCGAAAGCCGTCTGGCTTCCAAGTTTCGTGCCCGTTTCTCAAGCGGGCAAAAATCATTATATCAAAGGGGTATTTTAAATGCAACACTTTTTTTCAGTTTTTTCAAAAAAGATTTTTGCCACCAAATCTTGTATCTTCTATATAATAATACCCCCACTTGTTGTACAAGCGGGGGTAATGAAATTTACCTTGCTGTGATCTTGAATGTAATGTTTGCTGTTCCGGCAAAACCATTTTTACCCTTTATGGTAATAGTGGCTGTACCCTTATCAGTATTGTTTTTATATGAAACAATATCATAATATGCCGAGCTGTTTTCAGCATCCACCCAGGAGCTTCCACTCTTTACCTGGACCCTGATGCTGGCCTTTCCGGGCCTTATGGGTTTTCCGGTGTAAGTAAAGCTGCTTCTTCCTTCAGGGTACTTTACAGAGAACTTAAGGGCAGAGATCTTGCTGTCAGCGATCATATAGGTCTCACTGATGCTTCCTGTGTAGTTACCTTTACCCTTTACAGCCATTCTGATCATGGTACCTGCAGGGATGATATCCTTATCCTCAACAGCTTCACCGGCCAGCCTGTCTACTTCCTTAAGGACTGCAGCCTTTCCGGATCCGGTCTTTTGCATAACTGTAGTTGAAGCAGCATACGTGTAGCTGTAATCCTTGTCATAGTCTGTTCCGGCAGAAAGCTTTGAGCCATTAATGTCAAGGATTACCGGTGTCTGGGTATACTTCTTAGGTGAGCTGCTGGCAATAAGATCTGATACAGTCATGTCCAGATCAGAAATGTCGCTTTCTACAATAGAGAAGTAAACAGACTTTGTGCCTGTGTAGTTACCCTTACCTGTGATCCTGACCGAAGGCTTTTTGGAGCCATCATATGCTGCTACTGCCTTATTGTTGCTGTAGGTAACTGTGTAGTATTCAGAAGGAACCCCTTTAAGATATACGCCGGGCTTTGTTCCGCCCTTGGTGTAGCTGTATTTTTCATCGGAATCCTTCCACTCATTATCGTCAGCATCTACAACCTTTACGTCTGCGATGTTTGCCTTGTTTATCTTGTAGGTCTTTTTGGCTGAACCGGTAAAGGCGCCAAGTCCCGTAAGAGTAAGTGTTGCGGTTCCTGCTTTCTGTGTGTTCTTATAAGCTGCAGTAAAGTCTTTTCCCTCTGTAAGCTCTTTTCCGTTGTACTCAACAGTAAAAGCAATCTCGTTGCCTTCGGGGCTGTAGGTCACAGATGAAGCTGCCAGGGCAATATCCGCCTTACTTATGGCAGCACTTCCCGAAACTGTAAACGCAAAGGTCTTGCTGCCTGTGATGTAGCAGTCTTTTCCATCTACGGCAAAAGCTGTTCCGCTTCCTTCGATAACAGCCGTGTACTTACCTGCTTTGGTTATAGTGGGAAGAACTACGTTGTATGCAGTCTCGTCCACATCTGCGCCTTTGTACTTAACTGTCAGATTCTGGGCAAAGATATCCTGGTCACCGTTCCAGTCTACAGGAATGGTCTTGTTCTCAGGCTTTGATATGGTAAGGGAACCGATCTTTACAGAATTTGCACCTGCAACCTGGACCAGCTTCTCAAAGGTGGTGTCTCCGCAGTAGTTGCCGCGTCCTGTTACTTTGACGTCATATACACCTTCTGTCATCACAGTATCAGACCATTCGCCCTCTGCGGAGGTCTTTCTGAATTCGATGGTGTAATCTGTGCCCTGCTTAAGCGCTTTTCCTTCAACCTTGAGCTTAGGATCAGCAGTGAGGGCCTTTTTGTCTGCAGTCTCTGTTAAAAGAACTGCTGTCACCGCAGAATCAGCCTTAAGGATCTCGCGCTGATTGATGGTGAAGGCAACATCTGTAGTACTCTTTCCATAGTTGCCCTTAAGGGTTATTGTTGCTGCAGGATGTGTTGCCGCATCCCTTGCTGCTGCGTTTACATTGTTCCTGTAGCCTAACGAGTAATCTGTACCCTCTGCAAGGAGTCTGTTTCCGTAATAAACCCTGTACTCAGGAAGCGTGACCTTTGATCCTGTGTAGACAATGGAGCTGTCTGTAAGGAAGCGAAGAGGAATCCAGGGTCCCTGGGGAACCTTGGTGACATCTCCGCCAAACTCTGCAGCATCCGCATCTGTGATATCTCCCCACAGGGCAGGCTCGCTGTATGTTACCTCTATTGAAGCAATCTCGCTGTCCTTAAGGCCCTCACCCTTTGACAGAACATAAACTGTTGTATCGTCTTTGATCTCTTCTCCGCCGATAAGGGCATCCGTGAACTCTGTGTCTGCTTTTCCTGCAGCAAAGCCGTAGTAGGCTTTAGCGCCGGCAGAAAGTCCGCCCACGGTGAGCCTGTCGCCTTCAAGCATTTCCACTTTGCCTGATACTCTTTTGCCGTTCAGGTAAAATACAGGGGTTAATGCTGTTTCTTTTTCTCTTACTACAATAGTGCAGGAAGCTGTAAAGCCGCCTTCCTTTGTTGTGACTGCGACAACTGCCTTACCAGTATTACCGGTGAGCTTAACATTTATAGGGGTTACGCCATCTTTCTGCGCACCGGCAGTTACAGATTTAACAGCGTTTCCGTCTGTATCAGACAAAGATACTGTTACATCTTTTACGCTGGCATTGGCCGGGATCACTGTGGCATTGAGTGTAATCTCACTGGAGGCCTCTGTGGTCAGATCCTCTGCGTAGCGCTTTACATAAGTGCTGTCCAAAGACACGCCCTCAACACTTTCTATAAATACCCATTCGGCATTTATAAGCGGCTCGTTGTCGGATCCTATCTCCATACTGGCTTTAGTCTTTGAAGAGCCCTTGTAGTAAACAGTCTTGAGATTGTTCTGATCCTTAAATGCACTTTTTCCTATACTCTTGACGCTGGCAGGGATATAGACCCTTCTGACATATCCTGTTCCGCCGCCTCCACCAAGGCTGAGCATATAGTCAGGGATCTTGGTCATTCCATCCTCAAATGTCACTTCTGTCAGAGATATGCAGCCTTTAAATGCCCACCAGCTTACGTCTCTGACTTTTTTGGGAATCGTGATGCTCTCAAGACTTGTACAGTCTTCAAAAGCATTGATCTCGATGGTTTCAAGGGATGATGACAGATCCAGTGCTTTTAGTCTGCTGCATCTGCTGAATGCATATTGACCTAATTTTGTCACTCCATCCGGGAGATCAATTTCTTCGATTCCTGTTCCCGCAAATGCCTGGTTTCCAATCTCTAAAAGGTTATCTCCGGCAAAGTTAACGTTCTTAAGGGCATTCTGGTTCACAAATGCACTATTCCCTATGATTGTGACACTGGCAGGGATGTTGACAGTTTTGACGCTTCCTGTTCCGCCACCTTCAACAAGGCTGAGTATGTTGTCAGGGATTTTGGTCATTCCATCCTCAAATGTCACCTCTGTCAGAGATGTGCAGCCTTTAAATGCCCACCAATCCGCATGTTTGACATTTCGGGGAATTGTGATGCTCTCAAGGCCTGTACAGTTTTCAAAAGCACTAAGCCCGATGGTTTCAAGAGATGACGGCAGCTCTAATCCCTTCAACCCGTTACAGCCGCTAAATGCACCTGAACCTATTTTGTTCACTCCATCCGAGAGATTGATTTTCTCGATCCCTGTTCCCGCAAAAGCCCAGTTTTCAATCTCTAAAAGGTTATCGCCGGCAAAATTAACGCTCTTAAGAGCTTTCTGGTTCCTGAATGCACCCTCTCCTATGATCGTGGCACTGGCAGGGATATTAACCCTTTTGACGTATCCCTCTCCGCCGCCTTCAACAAGGCTGAGCATATTTTCAGGTATCTTGGTCATTCCATCCTCAAATGTCACCTCTGTCAGAGAAGTGCAGTCTCTAAACACCCACCAATCCACATCTTTGACATTTCTGGGAATTGTGATGCTCTCAAGACTTGTACAACCTTTAAATGCATACATTTTTATTGTTTCAAGGGATGATGGCAGCTCTATTGTTTTTAGCTTGTCACAGCCATCAAATGCATATTGACCAAGTGTCGTTATTTCCGCGCCAAAGATCACATCAGTTATCTTGTCATCAGAAAAAACCTTCTTCACGCTTTCACTGATCTCAAATCCGGCACCATTTGTGCTGTAAATATAAAGTCCTGTATGGTCATTGTCAGAAGCATCCTTCCAGGTATAGATCTGTCCCTTAAGGTTTGTTCCAATATCCTGGGGATCACCTTTTTGAACTGCTCCGGCAGGAATACCTGAAGGTGTAGTGGTAAGAAGGCTTGCAGCCTCCTCCAGTTCCTCTGATTCTTCCTCTGCGGTCGCTGCTGCATCTTCTACTGCTTCTTCAGCAGCAGGTTCTTCTGCCTCAAGGTCACCTGCTTCTTCCTCTTCAGAATCTTCAGTCTGTTCCTCCAAGGTTCCTTCTGTTTCAGAAGCGCCTTCCTCTGAGGTCTCATCTTCTGCAGGTGCCTCCGATGAAGCTCCATCGGTACCCTCATCCAAAGCCTCTGATCGTACAGCTTCTTCAGTGCTCTTTTCTTCGCCTGCGGCAGTTCCCTCATCAGTACTGTCTTCCCCCTCCACTGACAGGGCTTCGTACTGCCCTGCATCCGAGGAGGCTGTGGCAACCACTGTCGTTGACGGAGACAGCGCCAGAGTTGCTGCAAGTATCACACTGAGGATACGCCCACACACAGTCTTTCTTTTCATGTTGTTCCACTCCTTCCCTTTCGGAAAATTTATTATCATGATGCACATTTTAGCACCCTGTTTATAAGCTAAAAAGATATTTATAAAAAAATTATTAACTTTTTGAAACTTTATTTCAGGTATTTGAGATCACAAATGAATCTGTATGCAAGCATCCATTCGCTTGCCGGTCTTTTGCATCAAAAAAGGAAGTTCAGTATATATCTGAACTTCCATCTTCTTAGCTAAACGGAGAAAGCGGGATTTGAACCCGCGCGCCGCGTAAACGACCTACACCCTTAGCAGGGGCGCCTCTTCAGCCACTTGAGTATTTCTCCATGCCTGAATCCTCCTACCAATATGCAGTTAGAATTCGATGTATCTGACAATTACCAGACACAAAGATAATTATACAAACCCCTTTGCTCTTTGTCAAATACTTTTATTCATTGTACAGGTTGCGGCCCTTGGAGTCAATGACCACTATCGCAGGAAAGCGCTCCACTGTCAGCTTTCTGATGGCTTCAGTTCCAAGATCATCGTAGGCGATGACCTCGGATGCAACTATGGCCTTTGACAGGAGGGCTCCTGCTCCGCCGATTGCAGCAAAGTATACGCTGCCGTTTTTGACAATACCCTCAATGACCTGTCTGCTGCGCTTGCCCTTACCTATCATGCCGCCAAGGCCCATATCAAGAAGCCTTGGGGTATATCTGTCCATGCGGCTTGCGGTGGTGGGGCCGGCGGATCCGATGGGACGCCCCTCTCTTGCAGGGGAAGGTCCCATGTAGTATATGATATTGCCCTCTATGTCCATGGGAAGCTTCTCCCCGGCATCAAGGGCTTCATCTATTCTCTTGTGCGCCGCATCACGGGCTGTATAAATTGTTCCGGAGATGTAGACCATGTCTCCGGCATTGAGCTCTCTGGCCACTTCATGGCTTATTGGTGCAGTTATCTCTCTGTCCATTTTTACCTCACGAATTGCATTTCGTCTTAGCTTATCATAACTCAGTTTTCTATATGACAACGCTGCCGTGTCTGTTGACGTGACAGCAGATGTTGACTGCCACCGGAAGCCCTGCTATGTGGGTGGGGTAGGTGTTGATGTTGACCGCGAATGCAGTCACTTTCCCGCCAAGGCCCGCAGGTCCTATTCCGGTCTCGTTGATCATGCCAAGAACTTCTTCTTCCATGGCTGCGATATGAGGAAGGTGTGATCTCTCTCCAGCCTTTCTTGTAAGGGCCAGCTTGGCAAGCTCGGCACACTTCTCAAAGGTGCCTCCTATTCCGACACCCACTACCATGGGCGGACAGGCATTGGGACCGGCATCCAGGACTGCCTGTACTATGGCGTCCTTGACGCCCCCTTCGCCGTCTGCAGGCTTTAACATGAAGACCCTGCTCATGTTCTCGCTGCCAAAGCCCTTGGGGGCAATGGTGATCTCCACCTTGTCCCCGGGCACGATGTCATAATGGATCACCGCAGGGGTGTTGTCCCTGGTGTTCTCCCTGATAAGGGGATCAGATACCACAGATTTCCTGAGATACCCGTCCATGTAGCCCTGCCTCACGCCCTCATTGATGGCATCAGTAATACTGCCTCCCGTAAAGTGGACCTCCTGACCCACCTTTACAAAGAAAACTGCCATTCCCGTATCCTGGCAGATGGGGATCATATCTTTTCCCGCAATATCAAGGTTTTCCTGAAGCTGCCCCAGTATCTTTTTACCAAGTTCCGAGGTCTCCTTTGCGGCAGCATCGCAAAGAGCCTTCTCCATATCGGGAGAAAGCTTGTGGTTAACTTCAATACAGAGCCTTTTTACTTCTTTGGTTATTGCTTCTACGTTAATCTCGCGCATTATAACTCCTCTGTCAGGCTCCTGTTATTGTCTTTCTGATCTCCACGAGTTCCTCTGCTGAAGGAGAACCCGGCTTCCAGAGAATATTCTGTCCGTCGTCACTGTATCTTGGAATGATGTGAAGATGGAAGTGCATCACGGTCTGGCCTGCTGCCGCGCCGTTGTTCTGAATAAGGTTAAGTCCGTCGCAGGAGAGCTTCTCCTTCATGGTGCCTGCAACCTTTTTGGCAACAACAGCTGCTCCGGAGAGCACATCCTCAGGGATCTCAAAAAGATCTGCGTAGTGCGCCTTGGGCAGCACCAGTGCGTGGCCCCTGGTAGCCGGGCCGTTATCCAGTATTACCCTGTAGCCATCGTCCTCATACAGAGTGTTTGACGGGATCTCTCCCGAAGCAATTTTGCAGAAAATACAATTATCCATTACGCAAGTCCCTCCATACTTTTTTCATTTTTAAGAACTATTATATTGATTATGCCCAGGACAAAGCCCGTGAGAAAACCACCAAGATGTGCTGCGGTATTGGCTCCTTCCTGGAAAAAACATGCCTGAATAACAAAAACTGATAAAAGGAGCAGGCGAAACACCATGTTCCTGTTCCTTATAAAGGAATGCCTGTTGATAACGATCCAGACCACCACAAAGCCCACAAGCCCCATGAGGGCGCCGCTGGCACCAACCGAAAACCAGCGAAGATTATTCCTTATCTCATAGGCCATGGATATCATGTTGCCAAAAAGCCCCGCCAGAATATACATGAACAGATAGAAGGCGTGGCCGGTGTAATTCTCCACAATGGCCCCCACCAGAGCCAGCATGATCATGTTGTTGGCAAGGTGCTGTACATCGGCGTGGAGAAACATGGCGGTAAAGAGCCTGTAGAACTCGCCGTCCCTTAGGACCACCTCCGTTATCATTGCGCCCTTCTCATAGATCCTGTCAGCAGTAACGGCGCACAGAAGAAATACCAGCACATTTACTGCCAGAAGAATAATGCTGACATATGCATTTTTGTAAATGCGCTCCTGGTTGTTCCAGTAATCTGAGGGCGCTGCATTAGTTTCCTGCATATTTCTTCCTCTTTAGTCATTCATAAGGTCAAAGAGCTGATCCATGCTGCGAAGGAGCTTAAACTCCCCTTTAAGCTTGATGCTTCCTGCCATAAAGGCTCTCTGGAAGGTCATCCTTCCGCCCAGGATATCCTCAAAGGTCCTCTGGTCGGCGGTGAGGATAACATCGCACCCCTCCTCGTCTCCGGTCCTGCACTCGCATCTGCTGTTGTCCACATGGATGACCACGGGTTTGAGCTTACTGTTGTCGGAAAAGACAATCTTGTACTTGGCAACCACACCTGCCACGGGGGTGAACTTGCTCTTGAGGGTCTTGATATACTCCTCGCTGCTACCGCTCTTTTCCTCCTTACCCATCTTGTCCCTGAAGATGCTGGCCAGCTCCTGCAGGTCCTCCTTCTGTTTCTTGACATACTTGTCGTCGGAAACGTACTCGGAGAGCTGCTCGGACTCCTGGGGAGTTAAGTCAATACTCTTGGCAACCCCGACCTTACCTGCAACCACCTGATTGCTGGCCGGGAACACCGGCATCTTCTGACTGATGGTCCTGTATATGTTCTCTGTCTTTTTGTCGATTATCCTGGCATACTCGGTGCTGTTCTCAAGCTTGGCTGTGTCTGCAATATACCCGCACATTCCGTCGCAGGGCAGGCCTCCAAGCATCTCCCAGGCTGCCGCAAGGCTCATCATGCCCTCCCGCTCGCCGTGGGTTGTGCTCATCACAACCGGTGCCATATATATCTCCTTGATCCTGTCCTTGTCTCCGTACAGCCAGCAGGCATCAAGAAACTGCATCATGTAACCGCCGATGCCGAACCACTCCACAGTGGAGGCAAGGATGATCCCGTCTGCGTCCTTGAGCGTGTTGGGAAGGGCAGTGATGCCGTTCCTCTGCTCATAGAGGTTGTACTGCTGTACCTTGACATTAAGTTCCTGTAATACCGTGGTGATCTGTGAGATTACAAAGAGTGTGGGGTCATCAATGATGCCCCTTCCACCGTAATAGATGTTTACCTTCATAAGAACCCCTCCAACATCGATACTTGTATTATAATACCACAGCTATCTACCTACAATCAAAACACACTCTGCCTATGCGGATTTCGTCCCCTTCGTCAACTATAGCCTCCTCCTGGGGATTTAGCCTTATCCCGTTTTTGAAGGTGCCGTTGGTGCTGCCAAGATCCCGGACGATGACCCTCTCACCCTTTTTCTCGAACCTGCAATGGATCCTGGACACAGAGCTATCTGAAAGAGTCCTGTTAACATAGCCCTCCATCTTGCCAACGGTAAGCGGCAGCGCATCAAGCTCTATCCTGGCTGTCTTGTCCAGGTTCCTGCTAAAGAGCGTCAGATGATCCCTTCTTATCTCATCCAGCACCATGGTCTCGCCATAGGAATGGCCTGCCTCCGGCAAAGGACCTGTAGTCCTTTCGGAGGCACTTCCCTTACCGGAATCCTCCCTTGGTGGCGCAAACCTTGCGGTATCCGCCATTTCGCTGAAATCCTCCATTTCATAAAAGTCATCATCCTCATCCGCTTCTGCTGCCTTTTCAGGCTTTGGTTTTTTCACCGGGGCGCTGCTTTTTAAGTCCTTAAAGCCCGCAATAAGTGCGATCACTCCTGTCAGCGCAGATACCACCATCACCATGATAGAGAGCAGGTTCTCCTCTGCGGACAGGATAAAGTTCATCCTGATATAGACCATGGCGCAAAGTAAAAGCCCGAACATCAGGGAAAAGAAAAGCTCAGCCTTTCCGCCCAGCCTCTTCCCTGCTCTCTTTATACGCGGGGTATCCGGCTCCGGTGCCTCATCCTCTTCTTCATCAAAGAGCTCTCCATCAAAAGAGGTCTCTTTTTCCGAAGGCGTTTCTGCCGGCATCACATTTTCATCTTCTCCTAAAGATTCCCCGGTCTCTAACATATCCAGGAAAAAGCCGCCTCTTTCCTCGCTCTCCTCACAGAGCCTGTAGACCAGGTCCGTTGCCTTTTCGTCCTTTTCATCCACCAGTGACAGAAGGTCCATGGCAAACTCAGGAAAGCTCTTCTTTTCATCATAAAAAGGACAGTACATGAACCGGAACCTGTTGGTCCTAAGGTCAGTGTAGATACACCCTGTGTCAAAGACCACGCCCTCCTCTCCCAGGAGAAACTCTGACAGCTCCAGTACAAGAGCCTTCATATCAGCCAAAAGAGAGGTCACATCCCCAAAGCTCATGCCCCTGACCGCGAACCTGTCCCTGATGCTCTGCATGGAGCCTGTCTCGTAGTAGATATAGGTCTCACTGTTGATGCTTCTTTCGGACATCGGGATAAGGCTCTTTATCCTGCCGCTTTCCGCTATCCTGTAGCGGTACTTCCCGTCGGGGCTTTCTGTGTCCTCCTTCTTTGCGCAAAGGTAATTGTGTTTTAATTCTCTGTAGTATTTAAATTCCATGATCATTCTCCCAAATCCAAAAATTCTTTTCCCAGGTCCTTAAGTCTTTTGAGTTTCCTTATGTGCCGGCTGTAGTCTCTTTTGCGGGCACTTGCCTTAGCCCCGTACTCCCAGCCCTCCCGGGGCTTTAGAAAGTACCTGCCCATGGCACCGTGACGGGCTGTATCCTGCGCCTTAACGGTTATTTCTTTGCCCTCCTTTGTTGCCTCGAAGGAGGGTAAAGAGCTTCCGAAGTACTTCCTTCCAATGACAGTGCCCATGTGCTCTTCAAGGTATGCTCCCGGAGAGAGAGCGTCATCCTTTTCAAGACTTGCCCCAAAGGCCAGGCGGTATGCGTCCTGACTTAAGATGCATCTGCCGTACAGGTAGAAACTAAAGTAGATGACAAGGGCCATGACGCAGATCACCATCGGCATCAGAAGGGAAGCCTCCAGGGTCATATAGCCATTAAATCTTTTCAAGGATCATCGCCCCCATTCCCAGCGCCACAAAGGGGACAAAGGGTATCCTTGTCTTCCTTGTGGCCTTTTTTATGGCAAGCAGTATCCCCGAAAAGATGCTGCCTGCAAAAAGAGCTGTCATAAGCCCCAAAACGGTTCCCGAAAGGCCCATGCAGGGACCCATGAAAAGAAGTAAAAGCCCGTCTCCAAGGCCTATTCCCTGTCTTGTAAGAAGGGACAATAATGTAAGGACTGCTCCAGGAAGTAGCGGCAATACTGCCAGGTGAAGGATGCTCTCTCCCCCTAAAAGGCCCTGTGCTATGGCTGCTCCAGACAGGACAATACAAAGCGTAAGTACCGGGGCAGAGATTTCTTTTTTCCTTATATCCTCTGCAGAGGCCGCAAGCAGCACTATAAACAGTAATATCTTCATGATCATTTTTTCTCCTATCCGCAGGCGCTGCAGGGGCGCCTTCCTCCCACTTCTGAGATTGGTATTGTGTAGATGCTCCGCTTAAGTCCGGGGCAGGTGATCCTGCTGTGGTACTTCTCCCCGTATCCTGTGATGAACACATTTCCTGCTCCAACGCCTGATCCGCAATACTCGCAGGGGTAGTACTTTTTGCCGTCTTTACTACGAAGAAGTGATATCTTTGCAAAGTCAACGCTCTCCACCCGGATCCGCAGGTGCACGCAGTCTATGTCCCTGTGGTAAACTTCCCCGTGCTCCGTGACATAGACCATCTCCTCCTCGTGTTCAGTGTGGTCAAAGCCTTCTGTGATATCGTATCCGGTCCAGGCGTGGCCGTAGTATCTGCCCTCCACCGGAATGTCCTTAAAGCCTATAAGGGGGATCATGGGGTGGACATGATAATCCACCACCAGATCGATGATGTCACCGCCCAGCATTACCCTGGACTGCAGAAAAGAAAGCCCCTCAAAGCCGCCACTTACAACGCTCCTGTCGATCCTTTCGCCTATGTCTTTTCTAAGATACTCCCTGGCGGTAAAAACACCTGCTGCCCCTGCCAGAGCCTCTACGGAGGCGCTTTCCTCTCCCGCCACAAGTTCCTCGCCATATACAAGGTCAAAGGCGCGCAGCGACAGTTCGCTTCCTGCCTGGTGCAGGGCACCCTCAAGCTGCGACTGCACCTCCGTGATGGAAAAGAGTGTCATCACGTTTACAAAAAAGAACAGGAACAGGGGAAGCACAAAGGATGCCTCAACAGTCATGGAGCCTTCAAAGTTCTTTTCCCTAATATTCATAGCCGTAGATCCTCTCAATTTTGGCGTCGTACCCAAAGCCTGTTCCTACCGTGAACTGCGCGCAGAACACATCAAGGCAGTGGTCTGCCATAAATCCGTGGTTGCCTTCGGTGCGCCTTATGTCCATCTCCATCACATCGCAGAGCCGCAGGAGCCTTGTTTCAAAGTCTGTCACAAAGAGCCTTGCCCTTAAGTAATCGGTGTAGGAAAATCCCTCTCCCATGTCTCCCCCGCCAAGGTGGTCCCTGAAGGAGAACATATTGAGGATACTTAGCCTCCAGGTGGAATCGCTCTTAAAAAGAGGCACCCGCCCTCCGGAAAAGAGTATGTTCAGATCCGATATGCTCTCGGCAAAGGTCCAGGCAAAGAGGATCGAGTACTTCACAAGCTCTGCCAGCTCCGGTACGAACAGTACCGCTGTCAGAGCAGTGGCAATGAGCTCTGCCTGGGCAACCTTGCTGTCGCACCCAAAGAGGTAGAGCATATTTGCGGCCTCTCTTATGAACAGAAGATACCTCGCCATGCTCTCAAGGTTTTTGTAGTCGCTCCCCTGACCATAGATCAGGTATTCCAGCTGATACTTTAAAAGGGACTTGTCCATCTCCCTGCCGTAGCTTGAACACTTCTCATACAGGTACTGCTCTATAAGGAGTCTTTCTGAAAAGGAGATATCCTCCTTATCTGAAAGGCCGGTGCCCTTATTTAGCTTTCTGTGGGAGGCATACACTCCGGTATCCGTAGTGGCGGCAGATATCCTGCTCTTATCTTTGATGGCCAGAGACAGGACTCCTATGTGCTTTTGGGAGTTCACCGCATCAGCAGGATTTCCCAGCACCAGCTCCTCTTCCTCTCCCTCCTCGTTGATGATGGTTGGAAGCTCTATGGCATCGATCTCTTCCTGATTGGCACTTGCCATCTCCTCCACGTCTATGTCCTCAAGGCCGCTTTCCTCTATGAGTCTTGCGTTTTCCTCCACATCGCTCATAAGGTCCCCTATGGGCTCCGCAGCCATGTAGGACAGGATCTGGCGCTTTAATACCCCGCATTTGTTGTCCGTGGCAAAAGAGCTTCCTGTTATATCAAGGTCCTTAAGATACCCGTCAAAGACTGTGGCTGCTCCCACAAGCCTTCCGCCTGCAGGCCTCTCAAAGTTCTTTTGCACATATCTTGAAAGGTGCTCTTTTGTGTTAACTATGGAGTGGACTCCGGTGCCGTAGGAGGTGTCCACCATCAGCAGCCCGTACTGTTCATAGAGGGCCCTGCTGTACTCCGCCAGCACCGAGTTCATGGCGATGTCCGCCACGCACTCCGTCTTCATCTTCACCGCCCCTATCCTGGCACCCATGAAAAGAGTCAGGATCAGGGACAGGATAATGGTGATGGACATTGACAGGTAAACCGTCAGATATCCCTTAACGTGTGACCGCACGGGTCTCCTCTCTGATGGTCTTAAACACATCCTCCACAATTCCGGAGATCTGCTCCTTGAATACGATGACCAGGCCAATGAGCAC
>JAEEGL015854426.1_pt1 | contig 13557 bp, 10 predicted proteins | sample 9134231 | NCBI WGS metagenome assembly JAEEGL01 (sample SAMN16246548, study PRJNA631951) | gut metagenome | biome: gut microbiome; feature: rumen; material: fiber-attached | host: Bos | place: Iran: Karaj | collected 2018-10
GAAGGAGAAGGATATCTTTATAAAAAGGAATTGGTAACTGTAGAGTGCGATTTATTAGGTGAAATGGATATTGAAGCCTATGTGTATGTTTACAATCATAGTGTTGATGGGCTTGAAGTGATTCCTTACGAAGCACAGCCTTATAAGAACGAATTTGTTTGGTATGTTTCATACGGTTCAAATATGTGCTTTGAGCGTTTTGCAAGCTATATTGAAGGCGGATATTGTGAAAGAAACGGACGTGAATACACCTCTTGTGAAGATGATACATTACCGACTGAATCGTTATACGTTGAAATCCCGTACCCTATGTATTTTTCGAATTTCAATCAGGGTTCTTGGGAAAACTCAGCAGTATCTTTCCTTGATTTAAATGCAATAGGAGAAGCGTTTGGAAGAGCATACCTCATTAAAGAAAGCCAGCTTAATCATATTCACAGAAGTGAAGGTATGGGTTCAAACTGGTATCCTGATCTGGTTGAACTTGGAGATATTCAGGGAATCAGAGCGGTCACATTTACTAACAAAAATACAAAGAAATATGCCCCTATGTCCGAAATATCAACGGCATATTTATCAACGATCCTTGACGGCTTGGGAGAGATGGGAATAGACAGCGAAGAAGCATTCGAATATGTTAAGGGATGTACTTCAAGAATTCTCTTTACACGTTGGACAAAAGAAGATGCCGGTTATGAAGAAGAATTTTCAAAGGAGTATAGACAATGAAAGAGATTATCTTTGAATCTGAGATATTTGCAGAGGATTCAAACGGTTCAGTTTTTCCTTTTAAGATAGTTATAGAATCGGAGATTGTTAACAATATAAAAATGGTGACTGTTTACAGAAATGAGATAATAAGTATTCCGAATGGAAGTATTACAGAAAAGACTACTATGTTGAATTCGACTTTCTGGAGGGTAAATGAATAAAGGCTATTTGTATGGTCGCTTTACCGGAGACCATAAGGTTATCGATTTAGGGTATGATTATTATGTAAGATATTCATAAACTAATGTAAAAGGGAGGCCTAAAGTATGGAAGTTAAGAAAATCTATTTTGATATGGACGGTGTTTTGGCGGATTTTGAATGGGGCGTTAAGGAATTATGCCATATGGATCCGCCAAACCAGAATGATAAAAAGAATAATCCGCAATTGGATGATGAAATGTGGAAGAGAATCAAGGAAGTTGGGAACTTCTATGATAAACTCGAACTTATGCCGGGAGCTCGAAAGATGTTTGATGCGGTTTACAACAGGTATCAGGACAGATGTGAGATCCTGACAGGAATTCCCAAGGCTAAAAGAGAAATTGATACCGCAGGAGAAGATAAGATTAATTGGGTTAGAAGACTTTTATCGAAGAATATTAAAGTCAATATCGTATATCGAGAGGAAAAGCCTCAGTATTGTACCGGACCGGATTGTATTTTAATTGATGATATGGAAAGGAATATCAAAGAATGGACTGATATGGGTGGAACCGGTATTCAGAACGAAGCTGCTTTTGTTACAATTTGTCGACTTATTGAGTTGGGTGTTCTTGATGAAAGTGATCGACCGCACTCTGGTTTTGATGCGCCTGTTAAAGGTGTTCTTTTACCGGCAGATTCAGTTATTAAAAGAAAACCTAACGGAACGATCGAGAAAGTATAGATTCGGAGGTTATTATGGGGTTTGCGAAAAGAATGAAATGTCCAAAGTGTAGATATACATTTTGCCACCATGAAGGTGTTGGATATGCATTTTGGATGGTCTATGAGGATACAGTAGAAAAGGCTAAAAAAGGAAAGTTGGGAAAGGAACTTAAAGCGTTCTTTGATGAACATCCGGATGGCATAATTAGAACGGATTCAGTTACTTTGTGTTGTGATGAGTGCGGCTTTTTAGAATCGAATCTGGATTTAACTATGTATATACAAATGGTAAGAAACCAGAGATAGAAGATTTAAAACCTTGGGAAGTGGCTTTGTCTTATGACGATGATTATCTGGGAGACAGTCTTTTGAAAAAATATTATAATGAATATATGAAATATCCGCATAAGTGTAAAAAATGTGGCGGAAGCATGCATGTCTCTGAAGAAGATTTTAAATGTCCTAAATGTAAAATTGATTTGGAAGTAATAGAGCATATGTGTTGGGATTAATTATGGCAGCAGGATATTTATTAAACGAAGCACAATATGATAACAGGAATCTATCGGACGACGAAATGTGGTCCTTATTTGCGTACTTGTTTTCTTCCAAGTCTGTTAATGATACCAGCTATAAATATGGATTTTTAAAATCTATTCTTGATAATCTTTATAACGTCGATGAGAATCTGACATTATCCTTTGATCAGTTATTTTCCAAATTTGCAGAGATATATTGGAATCTGGTTCTTAAACATCATATATTACAAAAGAGTCCAGGAAAAACCAATCGTAGATCTAAACTTGAGACAGTCCTCCTGTCCGCTAAGGAAAAGTACTTGATAGAAGAGGATATCCCCTTTGAGAGTATTACTGACGAGATGAAGCATTATGTTTGTCATAATGTTAAGCAGAATTGTAAGCATAATGTTGTGGGCGCTTTGTATGCGGATCTTGGAGGATGCTTCTATTCTTTCTCAAAGCAAGGCGAATATATTAAGATTAACCCTCAGATGTATGAGTTTGTTTGTAAGCATAAAGTTGCCATAGAGAAACTAAATTACTATGAATGGGCACGCTTTCTTGAGAGAGTCAATGAAGACAGCGTTATAGACCATTTGTTAAGTAAGATAGATGAGAGTACTGAAAGAAAGAACTTGACGTACTACCGGGATATCTTATTCAGGGAATTTGAGAATAAGTGTTTTTACTGTGGGAAAACAGTTACATACGGGAAAGTTGAGGTGGATCATTTTATTCCGTGGTCATTTTTAAAGGATGATAATCTTTGGAACTTTGTTCTTGCCTGCCCAGAATGTAACGGAAAGAAGAGCAACAAACTTGCGGAAACAATATATTTAGACAAGATTGAAAGACGCAATCAGATTTTGATAGAACATAATAGATTGAAACCGGAAATTCAGGCTAATAGAGTTAAGAGTATATATAATTGGGCGCAGAAGAATGGTTACACTGAAATCTGGAAACCAACATTAAAGAATATTGTATAGGACTGTAATGCGATTTGGGAAGGGAAAGACTGTAGAGTATGAACAGTATTTGTCGCGATATTTTCAAAGCAATACACGAGGGAAAATGGCTTGAAATTGAATATCGAAACAAGCGTGATGAGGAAACTCGGTATTGGATTGGAATTAAAGATATTAATGTGATGAATAAGAGCCTGGATGTTGAAGCTATGCATCTGGGTTTATACTCAGTTGCTAATTTCCCATGTATTTTCATAGATTCTATTAAGTCATCTAAAATCATTGATTCTTCGTATTATGCGGTAAATCAAAACCTCGTAAATGATATTCAGATGAATCCCCAGAAGTATAAAGTTTTATTTGAAAACTCTGCTAATTTGAAAGTATTAAATTATCTTGAAATGTGCAATAAGCTGGATACAACACCTTATTGTTCTGATTTCACTTTGGTACATTCCTTGGATAGAGATAGTTTTACCGGAGAATTCTTTAAATTGTCAGAAGAACAATTTAAAGAATTGGTAGATTACTTCAAATATGACAAGGACAAAAAGAAGAGAAAAGATGGAAGCATATCTACAAAAAGATTTGCGATGAATGTTTTAAGCCTTTATACGCCTAAAGGGCTGTATGTATTGGCTTATCGCAGGTTAAAACTTGATATTATAGCCAGGTGTTTGCGTCCTTCGGATGATATTACTATTTGCACAGAATTTACTATAGATGAAAAACGAGAAAGTATTCGAAAATTTTTAGATGCGGATGATTATGAATTATTAAATGATTTTGAGAAAAATCAGGAGATAATAAAGGATAAGCTTACAAGAGATGACAGAAGAGTTGATGATATGCCTTATGTCATAGAGATAGGCTCGGATATTATATTAGATCTTCATGAAGAATATAGCGCAATTGTTGATATGTATCAGACGGGAGAAGCTTCATTCCCAATCAAAGCGTTCTTTGGAGATTTATTGGAAAGACCCAGAAGAAGTAAGGCCTGGCCTATTGCCTTGGTCAATAACAGAGTGAATCTTGATCAATTATTGGCAATAGACAATGCAATGAAGTATCCGCTGGCATACATTCAGGGGCCTCCTGGAACAGGAAAAACTACAACTATAATAAATACTATTATTACTGCCTTTTTTAACGAAAGGACAGTTTTGTTTTCGTCTTACAATAATCGTCCCATTGACGGTGTCTTTAAACAATTGATTTCGTTGAAGTATAAGGATCACCACATTCCTTTTCCGGTGCTAATGCTTGGCAATTACGAAAAGGTGTTGGAAGCTTTGGATTATATTAAAAATCTTTATGAAGGTGTACAAAGCATTAATGTTTTTGATGCAACACTGGATAAAAGAAAAGAAGGCAGAAAAGAAAGAGCCAAAAAGTTGGCTGAATATTTAAAAGCATATAATTCCGTTCTTGATTTGGAAGAAAGAAAAGAGGCAATTAAAAGAGTATTGGATTATCAAAAAAATGCTGATGATGTAGTTTCTTTTGAAGGCCAGATGTTTTCATATGACTTATCGAGCCGTCAGTTAGCTGAAGTACAAAGTGAAATTGATAAAATTGGCGAGATAAGCGAAGAAAAGGCTTTGAATCTTTTAGACGGTAATCAGGAGGATTTGTATCAATACTTAATGTACGGTTCCGCTAAGTATATAAAAAGACTATCTGAAAAAAAGTATGAATCGCTGTTAAAGATAGTTTACATGCAGGACAAAAAAGAAAAATTCCAATTGTTTTCTGAATATATTAGCGATTCGGAGAATGTTAAGCTGTTGCAAAGAGTATTTCCAATCATTCTTACAACGTGTATTTCCGCACACCGAATTGGGAAGCCCGGTCCTTTATTTGATATGGTTATAATTGATGAGGCAAGCCAGTGTAATGTGGCCATATCATTAGTTCCGATTTTACGTGGTGAAAACCTGATGCTTGTAGGAGATCCACAACAATTGAATCCTGTAATATTACTGGATGATAGTGATAATGAAAGACTCAAGAAGAGATATCAGATATCGAATGAGTATGATTATAAAAATAATTCAATTTATAAAGCTTTTTTAGCTAATGATTCCGTTAGTGATGAGGTTTTACTGCGAAATCATTATAGATGTGATCCTAAAATAATAGGTTTTAACAATAAAAAGTATTACAATTCAAAACTTGAGGTTAAGACGAAAAACAATAACTCTAAGCCTTTAGTATTTTGCGATGTAAAAGATGCCGGAGGCAATATTAAGAATGCATCAATGGAAGAAACTGATGCCATTATTCAATATGTTAAGGCCAACAAAGACAAGAAGATTGGAATTATTACTCCTTTTGTTAATCAAAAAAAAATGATTGATGAAGAATTAAAGTGTGTGAATCTGGATGTACCATGCGGTACAGTTCATACATTCCAGGGAGATGAAAAGGATGTAATAATATTTGCTTCTGCGATAACTCAGAGAACAACACCCGGAACATATTTATGGCTTAAGAATAATAAAGAGTTAATAAATGTTGCTACCTCGCGTGCCAAAGAGAAACTCGTTGTCTTAGCGGATTTAAACGAGGTTGAAAGGCTTCATAAGGATTCTGAAGATGATGATTTTTATGAACTGATAAAATATGTTCAAAGCGAAGGGGTATCTACAGTAAGTCCTAAATCAGTCAATTCTAGAGCGTTGGGTATCAAACCGTTCAGCACTGAAACTGAAGAAGCATTTTTGCAAAGCCTTTCGCATGCTATGAGTAATATCTGGAGCTCGACATACAAGTATCGAGTCAGAAAAGAAGTTGCTATTGCTCAGGTATTTAATGACAGTAAAGATAATCTGGATATGTTTTATACAGGCAGATTTGACTTTGTAATATATGAAAAAGTCGGATCTGAAGAATTACCCAGGTTAGCTATAGAGCTTGATGGTAAAGAGCATTGTGAAGATGAGGTTGTTAAAAGGCGAGATGCTAAGAAAGAAGCTATCTGTGCGGAACATAATCTTCAATTGATAAGAGTAGAGAACTCATACGCCAGAAGATATAACTATATTAAGGAAATGTTGCTTGATTTCTTTGGACAAAGCAAAGCACGTTCTACATCCAGAAATGAAAGTGTTGTAAAAGCGACTTTTGAAGAAAAAAAGGAGACAGCAGAAAACCAAGAAAACAATGATGCTTATCAGGCTTCATTGGAAGATTATTTCAATCCTTCCGAGAAAAAGATTGTTCCTATAAATAAAAAAGTGAGAGTGGCTCCGGAACCTATAAGAACGACAAAGAGGTTGGGGACTATTCAGGCTATAGATAGAAGAAATAATAAACCTTAACAGTACCATAATGAGATTGGAGCATATATGGAATTTAAGAAGGGGGTAGGCTGGAGATGCTGTTATGATCCTGAAACAGGACTGTATACTGCAGAAACCGGTGGTGGAACTAATCATAATTTATTTGAGATAAATAAAGAAATATATGATCACGTAGATGATCCGGATGTTGATTTTCCTGAGGGATTGATATTTAAGGGAAGACATTTATATATGACAGTAGATGATCGTTGCGGTCCACCCTATACGGTAATACTTGATTCGGATTACAAAAAGCTCTGTCCTTGGGCTAAGACTGTAACATCAGGTGATGTATGGGATGAGGATATGACGGATGCTGCCGTAGAAGTTTTTGCATCCGAAGCCGATAATAGAGAACAACGTCGAGCTAAGAAAAAGGAACGTGAAGAGAAGAAAAATAGAAAAGATGAAACCTGACAGAAATATAGAATATTACAATCAAAATGCTCAGTCCTTTTATGAAAACACAGTGGAAGCAGAAATGTCTTTATGGAGAGACAAGTTTATTGCTTTACTTCCGCAGGGCGGTCGTGTTCTGGATGCTGGATGTGGCAGTGGACGTGATTCAAAAGCATTTATCCAATCTGGATTCAGTGTGGTTGCTTTCGATGCATCGAAGGAATTATGCAAATTGGCTTCCAAACTCATAGATCAGGAAGTTTGGCAGATGAAATTCCAGGAGATTTCCTTTGATGAGGAGTTTGATGGAGTATGGGCTTGTGCCTCGCTTTTACATGTTCCTGAAGATGAGATTGAAGAAGTAATGGATAGGATATACAAGTCGTTACAGCAAGGTGGAATATTTTATGCATCTTTTAAATATGGAGAAGGTGCTAGGGAAAGAGCGGAAAGACTTTTTATGGATTATACCAAAGAATCAGCCGAAGCACTGTTTGAAAAGGCAGGATTTGAAGTTATCGAATGTGAAGAGTCCTTAGATGTGAGACCTGGACGTGAAGATGAGAAATGGGTTAATGTGATAGCAAGAAAATGAATGTAAATTATATTGGAAATATAAATGCGAATAAAATCATAATCTGGATGTCCGATGCAAGAGAATTACCGATAATCGAAGAAGGAATAAGCAAACTTGAACCGAAAGATTATTGTTTGGCAGTTGTTACAGTTAATAACTGGAATAATGATTTATCTCCTTGGAAAGCACCGGGTGTATTCGGAGAAGATTTCGGTGATGGTGCAGACAATACACTTAATTGGGTTTTAAACAATATAATAGATAAAGACAGAAATAAAACGTATTATCTTGCAGGTTATTCACTGGCTGGATTATTTGCTTTATTCAGTGCATATAAGACAGATGTCTTTTCGGGTATAGCTGCAGTATCTCCATCGGTATGGTTTCCAAATTTTGTTCCTTTTTGCAAGGAGAAAAATATTCTTTCTAAAAATGTTTATCTAAGCCTTGGGGATAAGGAACATAAAACAAGAAATGTCGAGTTGTCAAAAGTTAAAAATTCGATAGAAGAAATATATAAAGATTTGAAAGCGAAAGATGTTAATTGTGCGCTTGAATATAATCTGGGAAATCATTTCAAAGATGTTGGAGAACGTATGATTAAAGGATTATTATGGCTTTTGATTAAAATATAGAGATAAAAGTGTTTTAATCGTGATTATAATGGCAATAATTTGAAGTTGTGGTTATTTATATACTGAAACTAGAGAGATAATTGTAATTATATAAGGAGATATAATATGACCGAATGGTTTGTATCTGGAGATCCTCAAAAATATGATTTCATGAGCATTTTACAGAAATATGGGAAAGCTTATTGGAAACAATCAGCAAATATTCAAATTGATGACATTATTTATATGTATGTTTCGGGGGATATACATAGTTTGATGTTTAAATGCTCGGTAAAAAAAATTAATTTGAGTATAAGCGATTTAGGTCATAGTGCATATTTATTATCTGGTGAGGATGGTTTTCCAGCTGAAAAGTATATGATAATTGAGGTGGAAGAAACCTTTCATGCGGATTTATTTGATAGGGCTTTTTTAGAGAAAAAGGGTGTTTCATTTTCTCAAAATCCTTATAGAATTACATCTCGAATAAAAGACTATTTGGAAATAGTTCAGTATTTGTACACAGCAGAAGAGATGGATCCATTAAAACATGATGGCTGTTACGAGTATATGCAAGAAATAATTAATGCATATGCATCGATGGAGGATAATAAACAGATAAATTATAAAGATATTAATCTCGTTTATTTTTCATGCATTGGCACATGGTCTTATGGATTTGATAAAAAGAAAAGAGACATAATTGAAAGTCATTTATCAGATTCGTTAAAGCAACATCTTATTAATGTATTAGAATCGATTCATGAGTCGGCCAACAAAGTTGAATTCGAGAATCGTAAGAATAACCAACCAACAATAGGAATGTTTGGATCTGGATTTAAGAGTTTTGTTGGGAAAATGGACGATGATTCTGCAAAAAGTTTTATTGAAATGTGCGTGGATATAAATAAATTAAATGATGATTACGCTATTTTTGATAGAGCAGAATTGGTTATTAACACTGATTTTAAGGGGATGAAATCAGCATCGGCTTCAGTGATTTTACATACCTTAAAACCGTTTACTTTCCCCATAATTAATCGAAATAATAGCAATGGTAATTTGTTTGAATATTTTGGAGTAGAGTTAAATAAAGCAGAAAGAATTGGCACATATATTGAAAATTGTAAAAAAATTAAAGAATTTAGAGATGAGCATTTTTCGGTGAAAAACTATAGGATCTATGACAAAGCAATGTGGATTATAGGGAAGGATAATCATTCAGATATAGATTATTTAGGCATTATGGAATATTTAGAGGAAAATGCTGGGAAGAAGTATGTCAATCCTGATAAAGATTCGCTTTCAGAAGAAGAAAAAGAACTATATCTTGAACTTAAGGCACGAGGACAGTATGCTATTGAGCAATATAAAAAAATAGTTTCTTTGGTATATAAAAAATTTGATCTGCTCAAAAATGACGGATCCATTCAATGGTTGGACGGATCCAATACGAAATTAAGGCATTACCTTTGGGCGCAGTTTAAAAAAGATTCGTATAAGGATGAATCATATAGTTTATCCATTGGAACCAATATAAACCATGAAACGCAAAAACCCCGTTTTGGTATAAGCCTAGAAATAAAAAATGATACTGCTGATGAAAGTATTCTAAAGCGATATCATTCTTACTTGGATTTAGATCAAAATCCAAAGATTAAGTATTGGGCAGGAAGCAATAGCCTTGATGATTTGACTTGTATTTATGATAATGTTGAAGAAATAAGAAATAAAGTAGTAAATAGGGTATACAAGAAAGTTCAACCGTGCATATACATCGATTGGTCTGAAGAGTTAACTAATGATTTGTGTGAAGAAAAAATATTAAATGCCATAGAAATAATGTTTCCGTATTATGAACATATTATTGGAGAAGCAAAAGATGAGTATTGGCCAAGAAAAGAAGAATATGATCCTGGGCTAAACGCAAAAAAATGGATTGAAATATTAAAAAATCCTATACTTACAGATTCAAATACGCTTAGAATGCTAACTATGGTTTTAAGGTTTGGAAAACCAGCAACTTGTTCGGAATATGCGGAAAGATACGGGGAAACGAAAAACTATTTTAGCAGAGTTTCCTCTGCATATGGCCAAAAAATATGTCAAAAAGTTAAGGAATGTAATGTTCCCCCTGAACGAAATAACGAGAACGCAAGATGGTGGCCGGTTTTATATGTTGGAAGAGAAACACAAAAAGAAGAGAAAACAAAAGGGAGTTATATTTGGAAGCTACGTGAAGAATTAAAAGAAGCTCTGGAACAAATAGATTTACCTGAAATAAAGGAGATGAATACAATGAAACAATCCCACAAGTATGGTTTAAATACAATTTTATATGGACCTCCCGGAACTGGCAAAACGTATAAAACTGCGAGTATGGCAGTAGAAATATGTGAACCCGATTTTGCCATAAAAAATAAAACTTATGATGAAATACTTGCAAAGTATAATGAACTAAAAAATGAAGGAAGAATAGAGTTTATTACGTTTCATCAATCGTATGGATACGAAGAGTTCATTGAAGGTATTAAACCGTGCGTTGCTGGTGATGATAATGGATCTGGGGATATTACATATAAAAAGGAAGATGGACTTTTCAAGACCTTTTGCAAAAACGCTGGAAATGTTGAAATAAAAAGCGAAGAGTTATCGGTTAGAAAAACTGATCCAAGAGTATGGTGTCTGAAGCTAGATGGAACAGGAGATTCAGAACTTAAAACCTATTGTTTTAATAACAATGAAATAAGAGTTGGATGGCCGAGTTTTCCTAGTGTTATTACTGATGAGATAGAAATACCGTCAAATAAGCGCAATATGCTATTATATTTTCAAGAAGAAATGAAGATTGGCGATATTGTAGTTGTTCAGAAAATATATGACCTTATTGATGCTATTGGAATTGTTACGGGTGATTATGAGTATGATAAAGTAACATTTAATGGAGATTGGCCCAGGAAGAGAAGTGTTAAATGGCTCGAAACCAGAATAGAAGAGGATATATTTGAACTTAATGGAAGAACACATTTAAGCAGACCTACTTTATATCCTCTTGATAGAGCAAAATCGGAAGAAGTAATTAAATTAGCCCAAAAAGCAGGAACAGAAGAACAAATAGTTGTTGAAAGAGAAAATAGACCTTATGTTTTCATTATAGATGAAATTAATAGGGGAAATATATCCAAAATATTTGGAGAACTAATAACATTAATTGAAGAGAGTAAAAGATCCGGTTCCGCTGAAGCAATGGAAATTACTCTTCCTTATACTGGTGATCATTTTAGTGTTCCGAATAATGTGTATATTATCGGTACTATGAATACAGCGGATAGATCGATAGCTCTGATGGATACAGCTCTTCGCAGAAGATTTAAATTTGTAGAAATGATGCCAGAATCGAAAGTGCTTAGAATTCTCCATGCGGATAAGGTTGATGATATTGATGTAGTTGCTATGCTTGATAAGATAAATGAACGAATTAAATTCTTATATGATAGAGAGCATATGATAGGTCATGCTTTCTTTATCCCTTTAAAGGATGATCCTTCAATTGGAAAACTGGCTGAGATTTTTTCGAAATCCATTATCCCATTGCTTCAGGAGTATTTTTATGAGGATTATCAAAAGATACAGCTGGTTCTGGGGGATAATAAAAAGAGTAAGGATGAATACAAGTTTATTACAGAGACTGAATTGAAATCAGAAGATGTTTTCAAAGGTAATGTGGATGATATTGTCGATCTTCCTGAAAAAAAATATGAGATAAACAAAGATTCATTCCTTTTACCTGAGAGTTATAAAGAGATTATCTAAATGTGGTGATTATATGAAAAAATTGTTAGAGGTTAGAGAGTTTGATTCCATCGTAGGAAACGAAGAATATAAAGACTCTGACAAATATAAATATCTTGAATCTGATAAATTTGACAAGCTATTGGATTACATATACGAACAGGAAACCAAAGAAGATAGGGCTGATTCTTTAGAATTCATGAAAATAGAGTACGTGCGAAATGTTGGAAGAGTAATTAAACTAAAGAATTATGTTGGACTCATTCAGATGAATAATGGATTTCAAGTCCAGGTACTTCCTAAGATTGATTTAGGCTCTGAGGAAGATACGGAAGCTAAGACAAAAGAAATTTTTATTAATATGCTTCGCAGCCTTAAGGATTTTCCGAGTAAAGTTTTTAATAAGGCTTCCTTAAAAGTAGATAGAATGAATCTCTATGAGGTATTTATAAACATGTACCTTCAAGAGACAAGACATCTTATTAAGCGTGGAATCAGATCCAATTATGTTTTGCAAGAGGATAATCTTAGATATTTTAAAGGTAAACTTCTTGTTAACCAGCATATCAAAGAAAATATGGTGCATAAAGAGCGGTTTTACGTAAGTTACGAAGAGTTTCATACTAACTGCGCGGAAAATCGCATTGTGAAGGCAACGCTTTTAAAACTGCAAAAACTAACAGAAAGCGCAGAAAACGCGAAAGAAATAAGACAATTACTCACTTCTTTTGAGTTAGTAGAACTCTCAACAAATTATGAAAAAGACTTCAATCAGGTTTGTATTAATCGGAATAATAAGGATTATTTGATGTTAATGCAATGGTCTAAGGTTTTTTTGATGAATAAGAGTTTTACTACGTTTTCCGGTTCAACTAATTCAAGATCACTGTTGTTTCCGATGGAATCAGTATATGAGAGTTATGTGGCACAATATATGAAAAAGGTATTTTGTCCGGATGGGTGGAGTGTATCCAGTCAGGATAAGGGAAAATACCTTTTCACGGAGCCTAGGAAACAGTTTGCGCTTAGACCTGATATTGTAATAACAAAAGATAGGAGAACTGTAATTCTTGATACAAAGTGGAAGCGTTTGATAAATAATGAACGATTCAACTATGGTATTTCTCAGGCGGATATGTATCAGATGTATGCATATTCAAAAAAATATGAAACCCCTGAGGTTTGGTTGTTATATCCAATTAATAATGATATTCGAAATATAGAACCTATAAATTTCGATAGCGGAGATGATACAAACGTTAGATTACACTTTGTGGATATAGAACATATTATTGAATCATTGGAAGAACTTAAGGACAAAATTAATAAAAATATAAATGCAACATGTTTATAGGATTAACATATATAATTATTTCAATATATGAAAAATGTATCAATATAATGTATTCAGAGGAGAATCGACATGCCAATTAACTTTATGACTCAGACCCCATATTTAATTAATTATTCTTCATTAAAAAATGACCTTAACAAATCTACTATTTTTCATGATAAATCAATCCAGTCCTTTTATTTGGATCGTTGGATAAAAAAATTAGAAGAAGCGGACAAAAAGAATAAAGTTGTTGTTCAACAAGGAATGGCAGGTGTTTCGGAAAACTTTCAGACTGAAATAATATATAATTCAAATAGAGTTTATATACATTTTAGTATTGAGAAACTTGTTCAATGGATGAAAA
>JAEEGL016227718.1_pt1 | contig 13557 bp, 6 predicted proteins | sample 9134231 | NCBI WGS metagenome assembly JAEEGL01 (sample SAMN16246548, study PRJNA631951) | gut metagenome | biome: gut microbiome; feature: rumen; material: fiber-attached | host: Bos | place: Iran: Karaj | collected 2018-10
TATGAAAAGCCCCACAGAACGCATGGATCTGATGTTTGAACGCCCGTGATAATTCCACGATATCATCACTCTGTCAGAGGAATCATATACCGCCAGCGCAAGCAGGGCCGGAAGCATATAAAAGGCTGTCAGTGAGAGGTGGAGTCGTTTGGCACCCCCGGAGACATCCGAAGATGAAAAGCCGGTGAGCGCTTCCACCGTATCTTCCTCCGAGTCCTTTCCTTCCAGATCCCCATGGGGCAGATAGGAATACTCTCCCTTATATGCATTCTCAAAGTATTCCCTGTCCTTTCTGTGGGAATCCGAACCGTAATATGCAAGCTGTTCCTTCAAAAGGGAAAAGTAGGGATCCCTCTGAAGGGCCTTTCCCTCGTAGGAAGACAGGATATCCTCTATCAATATCCGAAGGGAGGTTCCGTCGCAGATTATGTGGTCAACATCCAGAAGCAGTATCAGAGCGCCGGAGGAACGTATGAGTTTTCTCCTGAAAAGGGGAGACCCATCGTATCTGAAAGGCCTGACAAAATCCCTTAACACCCCGTCCTTCTCATTTTCGGATACCTCTTCAACCTCAAGGGACACATTGTTTTCAGGGCAGTACTGCTGTTTCCACCCCTCCTTTGTCTCCTTTATGACCGTAAGGAGCGCCGGATGGGAACCGAATACGGAAAGAACCGTTTTCTTAAGCTTCTCTTCATCGGTTTCCGGCGTAAAGTATAAGAACGCCGGCATATTGTATATGATCCTGTCAGGGATTTTCCGCTTCTGATCAAGGAAATAGAGCTGCTCTCTTGTCAGGTCAGATTCCCGGCTCAGGGCAGGCTCTTCCATCCCCTCATCTTCCGCGCCGGATCCGCCATCACCTGCTTCAGGGCCTATCCGACCCGCCAGATTCCTGACGGTACGCTCCCTGTAGATCATGGGCACCGTGAGTCCCCTGTCTCCCATATTGACTATAAGCCGGATGGCGGCAAGGGAATCCCCTCCCAGAAGGAAGAAATCATCATCAATGCCGATCTTCCTGTCTTTGATATTAAGCGCTGAAGCAAACTGCCGGAGAAGCTCCTCCTCTTCCTTGTTTTCCGGCGGAGCATAAGGCGCAAACAATATGTCATCGCCGGGAGCCGGGAGAGCCGTCTTGTCAACCTTTCCGTTTTCGTTTAAGGGAAGCTTTTTAAGGGAAATATAACAGGAAGGTATCATATAATCTGGAAGAAGGCCTTTAAGCTTTTCTGCCATTTCGGCTGAACTTATCTCCCGGTCCAGTGTATGATAAGCGCATAGGTACCTGCTTCCGTTCCTCTCCCAGGCCTTTACCGCCACATAATCCGTGTCCAGCACCTTTTTGATGGCAAACTCCGCCTCCGCGGGTTCAATACGGTTTCCGTTTATCTTGACCATATCGTCCACCCGGCCAAGGATCGTATAATTGCCCTTATCATCCACGCTCATGTAGTCGCTGCTCTTAAAGAATGTTTTACCGTCAATAACGATAAAATCCGCCCTTTCCTCGTCATGAAGATATCCTCTGAAGAAAGGAAGCCTGATACAGAGAGTCCCTTCCCGGGAACAGACTTCTCCGTTATCATCCAGTAAAACGATCTCCGTATACTTATCCGGCGTCCCTATAGGCGTATTGCTGTACGCCCTGTCTATATCAAAGAAAAAAGGAAGATAGCTGAACTCTGTGGGACCGTAGGCGTTCAAAAAGGGAAAACGGTCAATATAAATATCGGTTGCTATTTCTCCCGTGATATGAAGCACTTTGAGATCCAGACCGCCGGCACTTTCCAGAACTTTCACCAGAGTAGGCGGCATGCATGAGGCGGTGACATGCTCGTTCTTAAAATACGCCAGCATCCCGGCAGGATCCCTTACAAGCTCAAGGGGGATAAGATGCAGTGTGGAGCCTGCCTGCAGTATGCCCATCATGAGATAGATGCCTCCCACAAAGGTCTCCGGCGCCACATTTGCATAGTCGAGGGGCAGCCATCTGCCAACGGCCCGCTCTGTGGAAAACATGATGTAGTTATAGACGCCGTATTCCTGTAATACTCCCTTGGGCCTTCCGGTGCTTCCGGAGGTATAGTAAATAAAAGCAAGGTCATGTTCATCGGCATCGGCCCACTCCTTTTCCTCAAGGGGCTCCTCCTGCAGGGCTTCCTCGTATTTCCCTTCATCCATCACCAGGGCTGCGTTACTGTCTTTGATAATATAGGCAATACGCTCTTCCCCCATCATGGCTTCCGTTCCTACCCAGGCAGCCCCCACCTTCATTACAGCCAGCCTCACCGCAACAAATTCAAGTCCCCGGGGAACGCAGATCGCCACAACATCCTCTTTTCCGATCCCCTGCTTCTTAAGCCAGGATGCGATCCTTCCTGATTCTTCATCAAGAGCTCTGTAGCTGGTCTTCCGCTGTCCGCCGCGGTCAACAATTGCCTTATTATCCGGTACGCTGTTTACCTGTCCCTTAAATTTTGTTAAAAAATCGATCATTTATTTTCCCCTTTCCACTTTTTGAGAGCCACGGGATCAGAGTCCGCTTCGTCCCTCAATTATACTTCTCAATGAATCCATGTATATATCCGCGAACCTTTCCATGCTTGAACGCAGGTACAGCCCGGCGTCATAATCAATACTCAGCTCCATTCCGTCTTCATTGTCGTCAATAGTGACCTTAAAGGGCTCGATGGTGGGAATATCTCCCATATCACGGTCGTCCAGTTCAAGCAAAAGATCCGTGTCAACATCCTCCGATATCTTCCCCTGATAATTGTAGTTCATACACTTCATATGTCCCCGGTACATCACGGGGTATTCCCTTCCCGACGCTAAAGCCTCCCTGATCCGCTCCGAGGCTTCGGATAACATGCTCTCAATATCCCTTCCGGCTCCCGTCCTGAATGCCACGGGATAATACTTAAGGAACATGCCGACGGAACGGGAGCTTTCCTTTCTGCTCCTTCCGTTAAAGATCCATGACAGCAAAACCCGGTCCACTCCGTTATAGCGGGAAAGAGCAATGGCAGCGGCTGTCATAAAAACGGTGCTTACCGCTGTCCCGTACTTTCTGGAAGCATGAAGGATGTCCTTTCTGTTAAATCTTATCTCCCTGTCTATGCCTTCGGCCACGTTCCTGTCTCCCGGGAGATCCGGCCGCGGGAGCCTCATTAACATATTGCCGTAATCCTTCAAAAAAGGATCCCTGTCTCCGAAGGTGTTTTCTTCACATCCTTCCCTGAATTCCGCGTTCATCAATTCAATGTAGGGATCATCTTCCGGAACACGGCCCTGGTACAGGGAAAGCACATCCTCCGCCAGTATCCGAAGAGAGGTGCCGTCGCATATGATATGATTGATATCTATAAGCAGAGCGAGCCTTGAAGGCGTAACCGCTATAGCGGCTCTGTACAAAGGGGAGCCGTCAAAGGACGGAACCTTTATGAGTGAAGAGATCTCCCTGTCAAGCTCTTTATCTGACATTTCCCTGAGGCCGCAGATCTCCCCCTCCGGAGGGGTCATGAACCTTCTCCATTCCCCGTCTTTTTTCCTTATGACCGTAAAAAGCCCGGGATGCATCCGGAAAGCCTTATCAACCGCGTTTTTAAGCCTCTCCGGCTGCAGGTCCCTGTTAAAGTACAAAACGAAAGGAAGGTTATATAAGGGCATCTCCGGATAGGACAGCTGCATCTCCAGAAAATCTCTCTGCTTATCCGAAAGAGGCATGCTTTCCTCCGGTGATCCGCTTTTTTCTTCTCTTCCCTCTGTCCTTTTCAGGGCAGCGTCTATCTTCCGTACCGTCTGTTCTTCGTAAATGATCTTAAAAGTGAGATCCCGGATGTCCGCGGCAATGATAAGCTTCATGGCAAGCAACGAATCACCCCCAAGGAGAAAGAAGTTGTCGTCTATACCGATGTTCTTATCCTTCATTTCAAGAACCTTTTCAAACAAACCACAAAGCTTCCTCTGGACTTCATTTTCAGGTTCCGCATATTCTATACGGATATCTTCCGTATCCGGATCAGGGAGATCCTTTTTTAATATCTTCCCGTTTTCGCTGACGGGAAGGCTTTTTACCCTGACAAAACAGGAGGGGATCATGTAGGTGGGAAGGTATTTTTTCAGTTCCTTAATGACATTATCCGTATCTGTTACGGTATCATCGGGGATATAAGCTGCCAGGAATTTAACTCCTCCTCTGAAGCATGCCTTAACTGCCGCGAAGGAAGCGCCGGTCACCCGCTTTAGCGCTGCCTCGATCTCCGCAGGATCGATACGGTTGCCGTTCAGCTTGATCATATGGTCTTCTCTGCCTAGAATGGTGATCACTCCCTCATCAACCCTTACTATATCCGATGTCCTGAAGTATCTTACCCCGTCTATGACTACGGTTTTTTCATCCCTTTCACAGCCTGTATATCCTCTGAAATACGGCAGTTCTACACAAAAAACCCCCTCTTTTCCGTCTGTATTCCCATCCTCATCAAGAATCACCCACTTTATCCCCTTGAAAGGCTCTCCCACAGGGGTTATGTCATATGCCTTATCAAGCTTGAAAACAGAAACCGGATAACCGAATTCCGCCAGCCCGTATACATTCTTCACATCAAAGCTGTCCGTATATATTCCGGAAACTATCTCTCCTCCCACGTGCAGGCCGTCAAGCTTAAGCCCCCCGGTTTCAAGAAGGGTCCCTGCCAGTGTGGGAGGCATGAATGTTACATTTATTTCCATGTCCTCGAAATACTTAAGGAGCTTCTCCGGATCCTTTACCATGGACAGCGGGATTATATGAAGCTCTGCCGGGAGCTGCAAAATACCCACCGTAAGGTGTATGCCTCCCACGTATGTTTCGGGGATGATATTCGCAAACCTTACCGGGCGGTAATCCTCTGTATCCTGTGTTTCATTAAAAGTCCCCTTAAGTATGAGATCGTAAACCCCGTATTCCTGCGCAGCCCCCATGGGATTCCCGGTGCTCCCCGAAGTATATATGATAAAAGCGAGATCGTGGTCTGAGGGTTCTTCCCACCTTTCAAAGGGCAGTATCTCCATCTTCTGTGACTCAAGGAAGCGTTGCAGGTCAAAAATCACCGACGCCCCGCTGTCCTTTATAACGTAGTCGATCCTCTCCTGCCCCATCATTTCTTCAACGCAGACCCACGCCGCTCCGGCCTTCATGACCCCCAGCCGGGCAGCTATGAGTTCCATTCCCCGGGGGCAGCTTATTAGCACCACGGACTCTTTTTTTATCCCCAGGCTCAAAAGGTATGAGGCTATCCTCCCGGAAATCCCGTCAAGCTCGCCATATGACGTACTCCGCTTCCCCTCTTTATCCACAACAGCCGTTAATTCCGGCCTGTCAACTGCTATATCATGAAAAATCTCTAAAAATCGGATCATCTTTTACCTATTCTCCCCGGGCCCTCTTCGGCAGGCGTTTCGGTTTTTTCCCGCTGCTTACCGGATTTACGTAAGGGATGATGAAGCTTGCCCTGTTATATCCGGTGGTCTTCTGATACTTTCTTTCATCAAATCCCCTCAAAAGTGATGAGATGATATATGCTCTCATTCCGTCGGGGATCATGTCCAGGTCAGAAAGATCCATAAGCGCCCCGTCGCTCCATATAACTACCCGGATGCCATCTCTGGAGACATTTATAAATGCGTCGATATGGATCTCATCAATTTCGGGATTATGCTCCTTTATCATCAGGCTCATGTCTTCAATAAGCATCATACATATATTGCCTGTGCGTTTCGGGATCCCTATGTCTCTTAAAAACAGCTCCACACTGTCACGCGCATCCATTACATCATTTACTTCCGCTTTGTAGCTTATATTCATGCAATAATTGCCCCTGTCCCTGATAAGAAAGGGGAACTGATCCTTCCCGAATCTTGCAAGGACGATAAATGACAGTACCGCAAGACAGACATAAGTGCAAAGGCTCTCTCCGATCCAGATCCCTCCGGCGCCAAAGATAAGCCCCAGAACCACAGCCAGCGGAAGTCTTATAAGGAATGAATCCAGGACATTTCCCAGTATCTGCAGCCGGTATTTTCCGATATTTAAGTAGTAGTCAAGAAATATGCCGTAAAAAACAGCGGCTATACATGAGAAGGAGGTTATCCTGCTGGCCATGACGGCAAATGCTTCCAGCTCTGTCCCGTCTATGCCGTACATATGCGGTAATAAAGGCGATACAAGCCATACCAGCCCTATATATACCGCTCCGATCATCAGGGTTATCCTGATGCCGTAGATCATAAGGCTTTTCAACGCATCATTGTTTCTGTCGCCCCAGAAGGAAATGAGCATGGTTTTCATGGCGTCATTGATACCGCAGCCTATTTCCATCATCTCATACACAAAACCTGTAACCGCCATCACCGCCAGATACCCGGCCCCAAACATCCTTACCACAAAAAGCTCCATAAGAAAAACATAGAAGCAGTCACAGCTGCTGTCTATGGCATCGGTGCTTCCGATCTTTATCATTTCCTTCAGCAATCGGGGATCAAATGACAGGATGGGCATCTTCCGGTATTTTTTGGAAATAAAATGTGATAAGGAGATCAAAAATGCAAGGATCTGCCCTATGGCGCTTCCGAGAGACGCTCCCATGACTCCCATACGGGGGATGAGCAGAAAAGAAAGGACCGCATTTCCGAAAACCAGCGCCAGGCTTGACAAAAAGACCCGTTTTCCATCACCGTCAATATATAAGATCTCGTTAAATACAGACAGGAGCGGCGCTATTAAAAAGGTAAAACGGTAGTAATACAGATACTCGGCACCGTATCGGAGAACAGCCCCCTCGGCACCCATCAGCCCAAAGAATAAGCTTTCTCCGGCAAACATGGAAACCGACATTAAAGCCCCAAAGATGAGTGCCATAACAGAAGCCATTCCCAGGATCCGGCGGCTCTCCTCGTCGTCATAATTGCCTACGGCACGGGTGTAGATCACAGATGAGCCGCCGGCTACAAGCACGGAAAACACCTCCGTAAACATAAAGACTGGCGCAAGCAGAACCGTTGCCGAAACCGCCTCCGGTCCAACCATATTTCCCAGTATTATCCTGTCTGTTGCCGTCATTATGATCCCGTCAACAGCATCCAGCATTGATATTAATAAGAGGCCCCTCACCTTGGTTTTTGCAAGAAATATAGCAGTGTGCGAAGATATGCCTATGGATTTATGTTTCTTTTTGTATTTCATTTTCCCCTTTATTTCGGTCTCCTGCTCCGAATATTATCTCCCTTGTTTTTAATACAAAGCTCTTTAACGGGTTAATGATACCATAAAGCCTTGACTTAAAGTCCTTCTTTTCATAGATATGATCTGTATCCGAATCGGTGTATATCTTACCGGACCCATAGTAGGCGGCCGCCGCTTCATTATAAGGGTCGTCTGCGTTATCCAGACATACTCCCATGACCACGTCCCAGTTTATGGATCTGTCCCCTGCCAGAAAACTGTATACCGGCGGAATGAAGACATCATCCACAAAGATCATCTCCCTGTCCTTATTTGCCTTTATATGATCTATCTGCCTGTCTATCTGATATGAAAGGTCCGAATCCACGATAAGGCTGGAAAGCACATTAACGATATAAACAGCGACTGCGGATATTACCGCTGTTCTCATTCCAGGACTCAATTCCCCGTATCCGGAGAGATTTAAGTGGGATAAGGCGCATAAGGAAGCCGCAAGAAGATAGATCACCGAAGGATATGTGGCCCTTCTCGGGTACTCGGGAGAGAACATCATAACCGAAGGTACCGCAAGGGATACCGCTTCCAGCCCAAGAATATAGATGTCATCCTCTATCACGCGATCTTTTTTTTGCAGAAAATACAATGCCACCGGGATCTGCAGCGGAAGTTCCCGGAGGATGGTGACCATAAAGCCTTCCTTAAACCATTTTTTGAACATTTCCCGGGTATAGAGATAATCCAAAGGAATGTACCCCGGAAGCGACTCCTCCAGGGTTTTCGGAAGGGTATCGCTGCATTCGTTCTCTATCCTAAGCTTCACCTTGTTTCCCGGGGCAAGCAGAAGCAGGAGCATTCCCAGGATTTCTCCCGCAAGCCCCCATCCCATCCATGAACTGTATTCCTTTTTCATAAATGCCCTGACAGTCTCCATTCCGGACAGCATCAGAGCCGCCCCTGCGCCGGTTTCCGTAGACCAGCCCGAAAGTATTCCGGAAAGGAATGAGAGACTCCTTGGGAATTTACCGATCCTGCCGTGGTAATGCATGGCATAAGGCAGAACATGGGCCGACTGAAGGATTCCCATCCAGAGATAGTTCATGGAACCCGTGAGCCAGAAACAGGTCGCTATAAGATGGGGGGCAGAGACAAAAAAACCTCCCGTCAGAAGCAGAGCCTCGGAGGGCGTGATATTTTTAAGTCCTTTTTTTCCTTTTCCAAGGGCTGAGATAAGCATAAGCTGGAGCAGCATTACCGCAGTATTGGCCCTGTCAAAATACTTCTTATCATCCTTAATGAGAAAAAGCTGTACCAAAGATTCAGCTATGGCGCGTCCGTCCCAGGTCTTATAGTGGGATATCTGGGATTTCAGCAGATCCCTTAAGTTCCTTACACGCCTGTATTCCCGTTTTCCAAATGCCAGATTGCCGTTTTTATCCCCTTCCCAGATAAAAGAATAGGGATAATCATCAGCGTATTTGGGGATGAGCCTGTTCTTGAAATACATGACTGCCCCGAAGGAAAGAAATATTGCAGCTGACTGTATCAGCTTTCTTTTTTCCCTGTCATTGCGGATCTTCAACCATACTCTCCCTGATCTCTTCGCCCAGATTAGCGGCAGCGGAAGGATCCATTACAACATGGGTGCCCGCTTCCAATCCTTCGACCTCAGTATATTCACTGTCATTGACTCCGGAAGTGACATAGGTCTTTTTCACTTCATCCTCCTCAACGGTATAAACAAAGGAGCCCCCGTCATCATAATAAATACATTCATTGGGGACGGTGATGACATCAAGGGCCTCTTCAAGCTCCACCACAACATCCGCCTCAAGACCCACTATCAGTTCTTCGTCAGTATCTATTGAAATCTCTATACTTGCCTTGGCCTTGCCTGCGGTATCGTTCTCTGCCACCTGCTGAATTTTGGATACCTTTCCGGCATATCTCTGATTCCCGATACGGATATCGGCATTCTGCCCGATCTTCACCAATGAAATATCATATTTGGAGACCATCATCCTTACCTTATAAGCGTCCGAACTCTGCATCTCCATAATGGGCACGCCCTTTTCCACGTAAGCTCCCGCGTCCACCGGGCACTCCGTTATGACTCCGGAAGCCGGGGCAAGGGTACCTCTGTCTGCTTTATTCAGTTCTTTTTTTGCCTGATGGAGAGCGATCTTATCCTTCTCGGCCGTCTGCTCCCCGGAATAAACCTCGCCGTAGGCGTTCATCAAAGGCTCTGCAATATCCTTTTCCGTCCTGGCCTCGGTCCACATCCGCATCACCGTGTCCAGATCATTCTGAAGCACAAGGTACCTGTCATAGGTCTCCTGGTCCATGCCCTCTTCGGGAAGGCAGATGGCGTCCCTCTGAAGTCTGGAGATCTCTGCGTTGAGTCCGGCTATCTCTTCCTGAATGTCCTCCACATCATCAACATAGTCGTCCATTTTCTCCTCGTCTTCTTCCATCTCGGCAAGCTTCATCTTCGCCTCTTTTTCAGCCAGCTTCGACTGTCTTTCTCCCACCTGTTCCTCAAGCTTTGAGATGTCGCTTTCGATATTCTTTTTTCTCTGTGCGATCTGGCTCTGAGCTGCGTGGTTCTCTGAATTGAGGTTCATCATATTCTGCTCCAGAACAGCATAGACTTTCTCGCACTCCGCGATCTTCTTTACCGCCGCCCGGTATTTTTTCTCATAGTTCTCCCTGTTGTTCTTTGATGCGTCGGATATCTTTTCGCTGTACTCCGCATCAGTCTCCGCCATCTCCACCTGTTCCTGCTGTCCTTCGCCCCTGTAGGATACCAGCGTATCGTTTTCCTTAACCCTGTCACCCACCTCCACAAATCTTTTTTCTATAACCCCTGCCACATCAGAGTAAACGACTATCTTTCTGTCGCCCTCTACTCTGCCTGTACCCATGAGTTCCGGTGAAATGGTCATTCTGTTTGCTGTAACAACCCGGAGGGTGTCCGGCGTAATATAGTAAACCGCGGCCATGATCAGCGCCATCAGGCACAACGCCCCGATAATCAGGGGCTTTAAGTATTTTTTCATTTTATTCAACTCCCTTTAATGCTTCCACCATATCTATATCCTTTACTTTGGAAGATATTACCCCGTTTACAGCTAATGAAAGCACAAATGATATCATAAATGCAAGGGCATAGGGAACTATGCTCATCCTTTTATATAAAAAATCCGAATCCGCATCCAGCTGGCCCATCATGAATTCCAGAAGGGATGAACCTATTATGAGACCCGCTGCCGTACCGATACCGGTTATTATAATATTCTGCTGCTGCAGTATCCAGCGTATCTTATTTGTCGGAAACCCCAGAACCTTAAGGGTGGCTATCTCCCTTGTTTTTTCAAGAAAAGACATAACACCCAGATTATACATCACAACTATCCCGATAAGCACGGCTATGGTCATGATATAGGTAACTTCAACCTCCATGGTGGCTTTTCTTGCCTTCAGGGACTTTATGTACGCCTCCTTTGAAAATACGCTTCTGATCTCCCTTCTGTCAGTCACATAGGACTTTGGGACTGTCATATCCGTGTACATGACATTGGGAACGAACTCTGCCCCGATGCTCTCGTAATATTTCCTTGTCATGGCTATTCCCTGACTTCCGGGAGACTTATAAATCATCTCTATCCTGGCGGTGTATGTATTTCTGCCTCCGGCAAGCTTAAACTTAATGATATCCCCCACCTTGAGCTTCAGCTCTTTGGCCGCCTTATAGCTTATGCCTGTTCCGTATTCCGGGAGGTCTATGTATTCACCCTTTTCATTTTCGAAGCGGCAAAGATTCCCCTCGTCCACAACAGTTACATTATACACTGCGGATCTGTCATCGCCAAATATCTCAGCTTCCCATATTTCCACCATCTGGCCTTTAAACTGCTTAGCATAATCATATACCGTATCAAGCCCCGCATCCTGGGCAAAACCCACCACGTAATCTGCCGGGGTCAGCTCCTCAAAATCCCAGGTTTCGGTAAACTTCATAAGCTCGTTTGCTCCGAAGGCCGTTAAAAGGAGTATTGAGCATAAAAGAATACCGGCCAGTCCCCCAAGGGTCCTGAGCCTGTTACGGTTTATATCCCGCAGGTTCCATCTGGTGGCAAAGCTCAATTTCTTCCAGAGAGGCGTCCTCTCCAGAGATCCCGCCCCCATTACCCCGGGAGGCTCGGGACGGAGTATCTCTGAAGCCCTCCTTGAAAGAAGCTTCCTGCAGGAAAGATAGTTTGTAAGGGCTGACATTGCCGCTATTAAAAGTATGACGGCGGCAACATGCCATGACAGAGCCATATCCAGATGAGGATTCCAATAATACTTATTCATGCTGTCATTGATATATTTCCCCAGGGTATGCCATCCGGCAAAAGCTCCCGAAATACTTCCCATAAGAGATACCACCACCGAATATGACAGATAGTGTATCGTCACCGCAGCATTGCTGAATCCCAGCGCCTTAAGGGTTCCTATTACGGTCCGCTGCTTCATGACAAGCCTCGTCATGGTGGTCATTATGCCAAGAAGCGCTATGGTAATAAAGAGCGTCGGGAAAACCGTGGAAAGGGTCCTGTCGGATTCCATATCACCGTAAACGGAATTATAACCTGCTTCCTTCTCTTTTGGCACAAAGGCCATAACGGACTTTGTAAGCAGGGAAGAGATCCGGAGTCTTGCGGAATCAATGGCAGCCTTGTCCTCTTCGGTAAGAAACATCTGGTTATCCACGGTCTTAAGGTCCACATACATATGGTCATATACAGGATCTTTCCCCGGATACTCCCCCGGGCTCAGGAAGGCATACGCGTATTCCCCAACCTCGGGATCCGTATATGTATCATCGATGATGAAGTAAAGATGATCCGGGTTATCGATTATCCCCCTGAGGGTCTCATTGAATTCTATTCCGTCGCAGATAAGCTGGAGTTCTTCCCCTACGGTCAGTCCCTGACGTTCCGCGAAACTACTGTCTATCCAGATACCGGGGCCGTTATTTTCAAAGGGATCACCCTCTATCAGCCGCATTCCCGATACGTCTATGTCCTCCGTAAAGTTATACTCTATCTTCTTTTCATCCCCTTTAAGGCGTATCCTGCCATTGATGGTGGATCTCAGTGCCGCTTTACTGACAGAGGGGATGGAATTCACCGCAATAAGATCCTCGGAGGTAAAGCCCTCAGAGCTTACTATGAGATCCGCAAAATTCGTTTCCTTATAGTATTCATCAAGAGTGCTTTCCACTCCCGTCAGATCCGCATCAAAGGTCACATATATGAACAGGGCGATAAAGCACATGATAAAAATAGCCAGAAACTGTACTATATTCTGTCTTAAATCCCTCTTAAGTTTTCTTCTCAAGTTCCGGGTCATCAGTCTTACCAGTTTAAGTCGTCAGCCGCCTTCGGGCAGTCATTCACCTTTATATCCACTACGGTGCCGTTTTTTACCATTATCACCTTATCTGCTATTTCTGCAAAAAGGCTGTTATGTGTTACCATTACCACTGTCTTTTTATGGACCCTGCTCTGATCCTGGAGGATTGCAAGCACCTCTCTGCCCGTATTGGTATCCAGTGCTCCCGTAGGTTCATCACAGAGAAGGAGCCTTGGCATCTTGGCTATTGCCCTGGCTATTGATACCCTCTGCTGCTGCCCTCCGGAGAGCTGGGAGGGGAAATTATCCTTCCACTCAGAAAGGCCTACCATTTCCAGCGCTTTAAGGGGATCCATTGTCTCCACCCCCAGATCCCGCATCAGATCAACGTTTTCAAGAGCAGTCAGGGTGGGTACCAGATTATAGAACTGGAAGATGATGCCCACGTCCAACGCCCTGAACTGCCCCAGCCTCTTATCGTCAAAGGCCGTTATATCCTCGTCTCCGAAAAAAATACTTCCGCTGCTGGCGCTGTCAAGACCACCGAGAAGATTAAGGAGGGTGCTTTTCCCTGCGCCGCTGGGACCCAGTATCACCACCAGCTCACCCTCGTCTATTTCCAGATTCACATCATGCAGCGCTTCATAGACGATCTGGCCTGTTTTATATATTTTTCCTACATTTTCAAATCTTATCAACGGCATATCATTGTCCTTATTTATCGTGCAGTGGAATGATTCCCTGCGATAGAAAGCGGGAAACAGATGAACTGTTTCCCGCCTGATGTGCTGAATTTAAGGCTGTTCTTACTTCTTCTTTGTCCTCATTGCTGCGAAGAGACTCTGGATTACGATGAATACGAAGAGGAGCGCAGCTGTAAGGATGTTAGGCCAGGAGCTTGCAAGCTTACCGTTGGTCTTAACGATGGAGGA
>JAEEGL016621682.1_pt1 | contig 13557 bp, 4 predicted proteins | sample 9134231 | NCBI WGS metagenome assembly JAEEGL01 (sample SAMN16246548, study PRJNA631951) | gut metagenome | biome: gut microbiome; feature: rumen; material: fiber-attached | host: Bos | place: Iran: Karaj | collected 2018-10
AAATAAGCCAAAAACTTCTGTTCCATGGAAAACGCTCCTTTCAGCATTCAACTGAGTCCAGTATAGCAGAAACCGGCGGGATTGTAAAACTGTTCCCGTTTCCGGCTTCAAATATCAGTCTTTCCGACGAGCCAGTCGAGGGCATTGAGGCGGCGGATACCGTCATAATCGGCCTCCGGATCCTCGTCGAGCGTGAGGATCGCCTTGGGATAATGGTCGCCGATCTTCTGCAGCGGGGCGAGCTCCCGCCGGAGCGTGTTCTCGTCCCGCACGCTGGCAGCCACCTGGAGATACTGCAGGCCGCGCGGCCCCCTGGCGACAAAATCGACCTCCAACTCGTCCAATCTGCCGACACAGACCTCGTGATCGCGCCGCAGCAGTTCGAGATAGACGATATTTTCGAGGATATGCCCGACATCCGTCGACGCAGTCCCAAGCAGCAAATAGCGCAGGCCGATATCGACGACATAGTATTTCTCCAGCGTCCGCAGAAGCTGCTTGCCGCGGATATTATAGCGAGGAGCCCGATAGACGACAAAACTCTCGATCAGCCCGTCCAGATACCGTTCCACCGTGCGTGTATCGATCTTTCTGCCGGATGACGTCATCGTATCGGCGATCTTTTTTGTTGACAGAGGGCTGCCGATGCTGTCGAACACAAATTGCGTCACGCTTTCCAGCATCATGGCGTCGGGGATCCTCTTGCGCGCAGCGATGTCCTTGACGACGATCGTATGGTATACGCCCTCAAGATAGCTGCGCAGCGCCGCCGGATCGTCAGCCAGCTCAAGCGCATAGGGAAACGAGCTTCCCTGCACGAAACGGCGATACTTCTCTGCCAGATGATCGTCGCTCCCCGTCGAACGGACGTATTCGGCAAACGACAGCGGCAGCATCCTGACCTCAACATAACGGCCGGAAATCAGCGTTGCGATCTCGCCCGACAGCATATGGGCGTTGGAGCCCGTCAGATAGATGTCGATATTGTCGCGGATATACAGGCTGTCGATCACCTCCGGAAAGCGTTCACATTGCTGCACCTCGTCGATGAACACATATGTCATCCTGCCCGGCACAAGGCGGTCCCTGATATACGCGTGCAGCGCTGCCGGCTCACGCAGCGGGTAATGATCGAAATCCTCCAGATTGACGGCGATGATCTGCTCCTCTGCGACGCCGTTTTCCCGCAGCCAGTCCTGATACATCTGCAGCAGCGTTGATTTGCCGCAGCGCCGCACGCCGGTCACGATCTTGATCAGACGTTTATCTCGGAAAGAGATCAGTTTGTTGAGATACTCCCTGCGTTCGATTCTCTTCACTATCACACGCCTCCCCTCTGCTTTAATACAAGTATATGCAAAAACTCCCGCAAAATCAAGTGTTTTTACATTATGATGTATATACTATCCATATATTCCAATCAAACTACATCACATTGTATGATATTCCACCCTCTCGCCGCCATCGGCGGCGGCAGCAAATCTGCATTCTGGGCGGACACGTGCCGCCCATAATGCACCATATCAAAAATCAACGGCGAACCCGGCAAAGCGGTTCGCCGTTGAAATGTGCCGCGTTCCAGCCGACACATAAAAATGCCCCCGCGCTTGCGCGCGGGGGCAAAGGATGTTTATCTACCGGAAAACCGGTCTCTTACGACTGCTTATTCAGCGGGGTCGAAGGAGATGGTCTCGGTACGAGCGGACAGAACGCCGTCCTCGTACACTTCGAAGTAGACGTTGGCCTTCTCAGCGCCCTTGTAGGTGAAGACGCCGGTAGCCTCGTCGAACTGATCGCCGATAGCGTAAGCGGAGTACTCGCCGTCAACCAGACGATAAGCCTTCAGAGTGACCTTCTTGTAGCCCTCGAGGTTCAGCTTAACGGTGGTCGGGGTCAGCAGCTCCCACAGATCCTTATCGGTCTTGACCTCGTCGGGGTTGACGACCTTGTCGTTGTGGCCCACGATCCAGACATAAGACACGACGTTGGAGTCAGCGTTACGATCCTTGAAGATCTCGTAGACGACATAGTCGTTCTTCTCGACCGAGCTCTCGACGCCGTCATCGGTGATGTCGAAGACCTTGACGTCATCAGCATAGTAGTGATACATATCACCGGTCTGGAAGTACAGATCCTTGGTGGCCGTGACGAGCTCCTTGTTGGCCTTCAGGTTGGCGTTGCCGCCGTTGTACTTCAGGCCAGTATGGCCGATCAGCTCGTTGTCCTTCAGCTCGATGCGGTAAGCGCCCTCGGGCATCTCGGCAACGACCTGAGCCTTGGTCATCTTGGCATCGCTGTACAGATAGTTGACAGCTTCGCCGTCGACGAACATCGTGACCCAAGTGCCCTTGGAGGTCTGATACGTGCCGCCATTGAAGAAGGCATAGATGTCATCCTTGACGACTTCGCCGTTCAGGACGTAGATCTTGCTGACCAGCTTCTTGTTGAAGACGACCAGAGCGTTCTTGCCCGTCTCGTTGATGTTGATGTTCTTGTAGCCGGTGACCGTGGAGATCTTGCCGTCTTCATCATCAACGTTGACCAGTTCGGTCTTGGAGTTCAGAACGAAGGTGGTGTCGCCATCGAAGTTACCGGAGGTCTTCTTCTGATAGGTGACATTGGCGTTGTAGGCAGCCTTGGCTTCCTTGGCATCCAGAGCGAGCAGGACGATCTCATCGTCGTCGTTCATGTAGTAGCCGTAGAACTCACCGGCCAGGCCGAGGTTGTTGGCAACCTTGGTCCACTTGCCAGCGGCCTTGAACTGGGTCTGCTTCTCGCCGTCAACGGTCTTGACGCGGGTGGGCAGGGGCAGGACTTCGATGCCGGTACCGTCGAGGAACAGGACCTCAACAACAGCGGCGCGGCTGCTCAGCAGGGTGTCGGCGCGGCCCTGATCACGGGAGACGTAGACATAGCCTTCAGCCTTGTCCTCAGCGGCCTCCTCGATGACCAGGCCGATCATGTAGCCATACTCATCCAGGATAGCAGCCAGCTCGTCGTCATAGTTCTTCATCTCGTCGAGGACGAACTTGGCGGCGCGGGTGTACTTGGTGTCGTCCAGCTTGACATAGTTGCTGCCGACGGTGTTGGGCTTGCCGACTTCCTTGTCAGCCAGCTTCATGGACTGGATGTCGCCATCAGCATAGGTGACCAGGACATAGTCGTTCTTGCTGTACTCGACAGCGGTCTCATAGACAGAGGCCTTGGTGTCGCCGTCAGCGAAGTAGATCTCGACTTCGGTCTCGCCATCCTCAGAGTTGGCGGTGACCTTGGCCAGGTAGGTGTCGATCAGGACCAGGGTGACGTTCTCTTCGTCATCCATAAAGGCCTCGATCAGAACGCCGTTGCCGCCGATCTTGGTGCCCAGGCCCTTCTTCAGCTGGAAGTTAGCCTGCTCGACGCCGTTGCGATAAACGGTGGCGTTGACAGTCTTGGTCAGGCCGAGGTCGGCATAGATGACGGAGCTCTTGACTTCCTTGGTGTAGGTAGCGTTGGGAGCGTCATGATAGACACCGGTGATCTTGACGGACTTCTTGTTCCAATAGTGGGCGTCACGGCCGAAATCATCGGAGGTGGCCTTCTTGTTCAGGTTGTAGAGCTCAGCGCCCAGCGTGTAGTCCAGATCGAACCTGCGGATGCTGTTGAACACGGTGCCGGAATAATACTCCTCAGCGTCCTTGGAGTACTTAACGGTCATGACCTTGGTCAGCGTGTTGAAGGCATACAGGGCAGCCTCTTCGCGCTTGCAGGCGGCGGACAGGGTAACATCCTCATTGCCCTCGAAGATCTTCTGCTTCAGAGCGAGGCTGTTGACGGCGCTCTCCCAGTTGGGGCCGTTGAACTCGCCGAGCTGGTTGTAGCCGACGGCGCACAGCAGCATCTTGGCGAACTGGGTAGCGGTGAGCTGATCGGCGGGGCCGAAGTTGCCATCGCCGTAGCCGCCGATGATGTTCTCGCTCACGCAGTAAGCGATGTAGCCGGCGCTCCAGCGGTTAGCGGGGACGTCGTTGAACGGAGCCTTGGACGTGGTCAGATTGTCAGCGGCCTTCTGGCCGAGCATCAGATAAGCCACGATCTTGGCGCCCTGCTCACGGGTCAGGGTGTCGGTGGGGTTGAAGCTGCCATCCGTGCCCTGAAGAACACCCAGAGCGGTCAGAGTGTCGACAGCCTCAACATAAGTGATGTCGTCGCTGTCCTTGTAATCCTTCACGCCGGCGGCGTTGGCGGAGACCATCAGACCGAGGGCCATGGCCAGAGCCAGCACAAACGCGAGATTACGCTTCAGAATTCTCATGTTCTGTTCCTCCTTAGTTATTTTGAAAACGGAGCTTTTGCGGATACTTCCACACAGGCTCCCCGTTTTCGTGATTATATTAGCACACGCCCCGCGCGGCTGTCAATCGAGCGGGGCGGTTTGTAACACAAGTGAAACAATGCCCGAAAGCAGGGAAAAAGCGCCTCCGCAAGCCGTTTTGCGGCCTGCGGAGACGCCTTGGAGTCACCTGTTCTGCGCGGGCGTCTGCTGGTGCTGCCCGCCGTGGAAGAGCCACCACCACCAGGGGTAGGGCGGGTTGACGGGGACGTCGGGATCGTCCGGGATCTCCGGGTCATCCGGGATCTCCGGGTTACCCGGGTTATCCGGGTTATCCGGGATTTCCGGGGTATCCGGGGTGTCGGGGTCATCCGGGATCTCCGGGTCATCCGGGTTATCCGGGTTATCCGGGATTTCCGGGGTGTCGGGGTCATCCGGGATCTCCGGATTATCCGGCGTATCGGGATCGTCCGGCGTATCCGGGTTCTCCGGCGTATCGGGATCGTCCGGCGTATCGGGGTCATCCGGCGTATCCGGGTTCTCCGGCGTGTCGGGGTCGTCCGGCGTGTCGGGATCGTCCGGCGTGTCGGGATCGTCCGGCGTATCGGGATCATCCGGCGTGTCGGGATCATCCGGCGTATCGGGATCATCCGGCGTATCGGGATCGTCCGGCGTGTCGGGATCATCCGGCGTGTCGGGGTCATCCGGCGTATCGGGATCATCCGGCGTATCGGGATCATCCGGCGTGTCGGGATCATCCGGCGTGTCGGGATCATCCGGCGTGTCGGGGTTATCCGGCATGTCGGGGTTTTCGGGCTCTGTGGGTTCGGTCGGCTCGACAGGCACTGTCGGATCGGTCGGCTCGACAGGCACTGTCGGATCGGTCGGCTCGACAGGTTCGACAGGTTCAGTGGGGCCGACGACAGGCTCGACCGGCTCTGCGGGCGGGTCGACCGGCTTGACGGGCGGCTCAGGATCGACAGGCTGATCCGACTCCTCGGGCCGCACCGGCTTCACCGGCTGCGTCGGCCTGATCGAGGGCGAAGAGGCGTCGCTGTCGCTGTGAGAGGAGGGCTTCTTCTCGGGCTCGGGCTCCTTTTCGGGCTCGGCGGGCTTCACAGGTTCGACCGGCTCGGTCGGCTTGACGGGTTCGACGGGCTTGACCGGCTCCGTCGGCTTGACGGGCTTGACCGGTTCGACCGGCTTGGTCTTCTCGGACTCGGGCGGCGCCTCGGGGGCGCTGTCGGCCTTGGCCTCCATCGTGGCCTCGCGCCTGGCGACGATCTCCTTGAGCGAGAGGCTCTCCATCGCGTCGACGTCCTGCTGTGTCAGCGTGCCGGAGACGCCGAGCGCCTCCTCCATCAGCTTATACTTGCCGGCGCTGATGCCCAGCTCCTTGGCCTGCTTGACCTCCTCGACCGTGGCGACGGTGACGACCGCCTGCACCTGGTCGGGCGAGTTCTGGTAATATGTCTCGATCGTATCGGTGAGGGCCTGCGATTCGGCCTCGCCCTTGGAGGCGACGCCGATGACGACGACGTTGTCGCGGTCCTCGCCGAGGTAGCCCGTCTCATACAGCAGCGCCGTGGTGTCGCCGATGGCGCGCGAGACGTCTTTCTCGCGCTTGAGCGAGCCGATCAGCCCGGCGGCGTCGTCGTTGAGGGCTTCGACGCGCAGGACCTCGCCCCGGCGGTTGAGGACATATTCAAATGACGGGTTGACGTCCAGCGTGACGAAGGAATAGTCCCGCATATAGGTGTTGAAGCCGTGCAGCCCCAGCGTGACGAGGAGAACCACGGCTGCGGCCGCTGCGGCCAGCTTTTGCGCCGCGCGCGCGGTGAACGGCGTGACCTTGGGATCGTATTCAAAGGTGTCGCCGACCTCGCATGCGCGGCGTACTCTGCGGACGACGCCGTCGCCGCAAAGCACCCAGGCCGTCATGCCTTCTTTATGCATCACGACCGCTTTCACTGCTCCTCGCCTCCTTTCACAATATATTGCAGATACTCTGTCAGATATGGGAAATCGCCATACAATATCTCGGCAGCAGCTATAATATATTTTCGATGCTTCTCCAAGATATTTTTCTGTATCCCGACCAATTCGTGAAGTTTTGTTGCCGGTACGGACTTGAGCCGCCGCATCTGGCGCATCAGGCCGTCGTCAGCCACCAAGGTGCGCACGGCGAGGGCGCAGGCGGCCCGCGTTTTCCTCGCTTTGGGCGAGCGGCGCTCGAGGTCGGGGAACGAGATATCATAGAACTTGAGCACGTCGGTCAGCGCCTCGATCTCGTCGCGCAGACCGGCTGTCTCGCGGTCGCGGCGGGCAGACTGCTCGGCGATGGTGCGGCGCGTCTCCATCATCAGCGGCGAGAGCTCTTCGTCGTCGCCGCGCAGATCGACCTCGCCGCCCGAGAGGTCGACCGACAGCTCGCCGCGCGTGCGCGCCTCGCGGCTCAGATAGTCGATCAGACGGCGACGGATGACGAGCGCGGCGAACTGCAGGAAGTCGCCCTTGTCGGCGTCATAGGCCTCCACGGCCTCGTGGAAGGCGATCAGCGCCACCGACCATTCATCGTCGCTGCGCGTGACATAGCGGCCCGTGGCCTTATTGGCGCAGCTCAAGATAAAGCGCGTGTGGCGGCCTATCAGGTCCTCCAGCGCCGTTTCATCCTGTTTGGCTCCCAGTGCCAGCCTATTCACTTCGTTTTCGGAAGCAAGCTGCATCGTGTTTCGCCCCGTCCGTTATGCCCCGCGCTGCCGCGAGAGACACTTATACTCGATAACATCATAACACGAATCGGCCCGTTAGGGAACAGTTTTTCCATAAAAGTTCCATAAAATATGCGGTGACGCCTGGCGGATACACGAAGGACGCCCGGGAGAGTTTTTTCTCTCCCGGGCGTCCACATCTTTAATTTCCGGTTCTAATTACCACTTGATATTGAAGGTGTTCGCGATCTTGCGCTTGACCATCGTGTAGTCCGCCGAGGTGATATCGCCGCTGTTGTTCGTATCGGCGATGAGCTGCTGGAGCTCGCTGAGCGGATACGTGTTGGCGATGAAACGCTTCATCATCGTGTAGTCCGCACTCGTCAGCTTGCCGTCGCCGGTAATATCTCCCTTGATTGCCATGACGATCTCAGCGTCGGCGCTGATATCAGCCGTAAAGCTGTACGTATTGCCTTCGACATGTGTCGCCCTGCAGCGTTCATAGTGATCCTGCCCGTCTACTGTCGTCTTGATGAGCACCACGCAGGCCATCTCGCTTGTGACTTCAAATGACGCGCTGCCTGTGCTGTCGACTTCCAGCTCGCTGACCGGCTGACCGCTTTGAGTGACTGCGATCGTATTGCCGCTGCCGGCGCGGATATTCAACTGCACCGGCTCATGGCTCGGGCCGAGCGGCGGGATCTCCCGGCTCTCACATTCTTCACAGCGCGAGCAGTAGCGTTCCTCTGTGCCCGGCTCGGTCGCCGTAGCTGGAGTCTCCACTGTCCACTCACCCCAGGAATGACCTTGGGCAGGGACATATTCGGTTACATATGCATCGCCGCAGCGAGAGCACGTGTAAGTCGTGTAGCCCTGCGCCGTACAGGTCGGTTCTGTCACCACGCCGACGTGATTGTGACCCAGCGCGGGGGTATAGTCGGCGACATAGGTGCTTTCCAAATGCACTGCATTGTCGTTCCCATCGTTCCCCAGAATGCAGTTGATTGCGCACAGAATGTCTTCATTGGAATAAGCAGAGGACAGATCGAAGTTCGAGGCATTCTCATTGATGATCTCCAGCGCGCTGAGGAAGCCCTTGATGTCATTTGACGCATCACCGGAACTCAGATAGTACTGGTACGCATCATATGTACCCGTATCTTCATCCATCGTGTACTTGTTGAAGAGGTTGGTCACGCTGGTCAGGCCGGTCACGTTCGCGCTGTCCGCCATGAACGCTTCCTTATAAGCCGCACCGTCATCCGTATTGACGAAAGCAGTCAGCAGGCCGTACTGGAGCGCCGCCGTGACGAAGGAGGAATCGACGCCGGTGCCCTCGACGAGATCGCCGATGTTGCCGTTCAGGAAAGCGTCATAGACCAGATCGGGATCCATCTTGCTCGCCGTGTCCGCCACATAGAGGACGGAGGCGTTGGCGACCTTCTTGGCCAGATCGGGATCGTTCAGCATGCTGGCGGTAAACGTCGTGCCCTCTTCGACGACGCCGAGGCTCACGAGCGCCGCGTTGAAGTTCGCCGTGTTGGCCAGGCTCGCCAGGCCGCCCTTGTTATTGCTGAGGGCCGTAGCCAAGCTGTCGACGGAGGTCGTCAGCTCGATGAGTGGCACATTGTTGTAATGCGAGTTATTGTAGGCATCGATCTGCGTCTGCGTGTAAATGTAGGCCTTGCCGTTGATCGTCAACAACAGCGTGGTGCCGGCAGTGTTTTCGCCGACGAAGATACCGTTCTTGAAAACGAGCGTGGGATTGCCTTCGCCGTAATAGTACTTGAGAGGTGTGTTGCTGTTCGCGCCAAAATACTCCCTGAACGAAATGTCAATGCTGTCCACAGACATATTGTTGGCATCGTATGCCGGCGGAATAACCTTGATTAACACGCCTGTAATTCTTCTATCAGTCAACAACAACTCAACCGATCCGTCCGCAAACTCATCGGGCACCATACCGTTCTCTAAACATGCTGCCGCAAAAGCCTCATTCACTGCATCCAGCAATGCTTCATCTTCATGTATGTTGTCAGCGCAGCGGGAGCACGTGTAAGTCGTATAGCCCTGTTCCGTACAAGTCGGTTCTGTCACCACGCTAACGTAATCGTGACCCAGCGCGGGGGTATAGTCGGCAACATAGCTGTCGCCGCAACGCGAGCATGTATAAGTTGTGTAGCCCTGCGCTGTGCAGGTCGGCTCGGTCACCACACCAACGTAATCGTGTTCCAGCGCCGGGACGTGCTCTGCAACATAAACGCCCCCGTGCTCATTTCCTTCCTCCAGCATCTCGTTCAGTATTGCGATAACATCCGGGCTGGAGAACAAATCAGGCGCCGCAACGGTCTCAAAAGCCTCTTTATTCTGGCGGAGGATCGACAAGATCGAGAAAAACGCTTCGATATCGTCAAAGCCCACATCACTCAAATAATCCCAGTATCCGTCGCCGCTGGTCGCCGCATTGATTATTTCAACAGCCGAACGATAGTTGGTCGGCATGACCTCAGTGATTGCGCTGAACTCATAGTCCGTCGCATAATCCGTGTGTACGTATGCGGTGGCAACTCCATAGGTCAACGCTGTGCGAAGGAACATACCCTCGTTAGAATTCGGGTCGATACCCATCCTTGAAAGATATGCGTTCAGTGCGTCTTCGATGAGCGCATCGTGGACGTCTGCCACATCAAGGCTGCCAAACCGATCCGCCACAAAGAAAAGCGCTACATTTGCCAGTGTCGTAGTATCTGCCGTCGTCGGATCGATCTCCAAGGACTCGCATGTGGCCTTGAAGCTTTGCATATTCTTAATCACATTGATTGCCGTACAGTTCGATAAGGCGTAAGCGAGGTTGTCGACCGTTCTGGTCAAACCCTCCACGCCCATTTCCGTATAGCTGGAGTTCTGATAGGCCCATCTGGCGGACGCAATATCGCCCAACCAAGCGTACACGTCCAAATATTCCTGCCTCAACACGATATTCATCCCTGCACCGCAGCGCGAGCAAGTATATGTCGTATAACCCTGTTCCGTACAGGTAGGCTCTGTCACTACGCCGACGTAATCGTGTCCCAGCGCCGGGGTGCTGATCCTCTCGCGGCTCAGCTCTTGTCCACAGACGGAGCAGTAAACAACTGCATCATAACCGCCTTGCTTCGTGCAGGTCGCCCCGAAATAGTTCTCCTCGACCGCTTCTCCCGGTGTGTGCGCAGCGGGCAGCACAATGATCAATGTATCGGTGACACGAGTGCCCTGATAACGTGCCACTGCGAAATACTTGACCTGTCCATTCTCTGTGCAAGTCGGCTCTATCCTGACGCCGTACTCTGTCACAGTGGCTTCAGCGACGGTCTCCACGTCACAGCCTGCGCATTTCACCACATACTCCGCCGACGATCCGTCGTCAGCCCAGCGCCAGAAAGGCGCCAAATTATAATGCACCTCTGCCGACGGCAAGACGACCGTCTGTTCATCGGTATAGGTATCGCCGCCGAAAGCCGCTGCCGCCGTGTATTTGACCCAGCCATCCGTTGTGTGCGTGGGCTCCGATGTCTCTGTGTTCACCTCCGCCTGAACAGTTTCCTCATAGCCGCAGGCGCAGGCAAAGGTCACGTCTGCCGACGAATGATCCTCTGCCCATGTCCAGATCGGCTCTCCAAAGCTGTGCGGAACGATCGGCAGCTCTTCAGCCATCGAATCGGTATAGACCTGTCCGTTGAACTCCACAGAAGCCGTATAGACGCGCGAACCGGATTCCGCATGCGTCGGGAGCTCCTCAACAATGGTTACGGATGCAGGGATACTCTGCTGTGCGTCACCGCTCACGCAGGTAAACACCGCCGTGGCCGTGTGATCGGCCGCCCAATTCCAGACAGGCTCGCCATAAACGTGCTCCGTGGTATGGAGCGGCTGCAGCATCTCATCATAATAGCAGGTGTCGCCATTGAAAACCACAACTGCCTCATATCTGATCCAGCCCTCGGTCGTATGTGTCGGCTCCACTGTCTCTTTCACGGTCACTTCGGCCTGCATTGTCAGCTCGAAACCGCACTCGCAGGAGAAAACGGCGACAGCCGCATGATCCTCCGACCATGTCCAGACGGGCTCGCCGAAGGTGTGCGGGATAAGCGGCAGTTCCTCTGTCGCTTCATCCGTATACACCTGATCGTTGAACTCCACCGAAGCCGTGTAGGTCCGCGTCCCCGCGACCGTATGAGTCGAAGGCACCTCGGTCATTGTCACGACCGCTTCGATGACCTGCTGCGCGCCGTCACTCGGGCAGGTGAACACCGCCGTGGCCGTGTATCCCTCCGTCCAGTTCCAGACGGGATCGCCATAAACGTGCCCCGTGGCGGGGAGCGTCTTGACCTCATTCTTCAGGTAGAAATTGCCATGATAATCGACCAACGCGATAGCCGTGCGATAGCCGTCCGCTGTATGCGTGGGTTCGAGCCATTCTTGATCGATGATCTCGGCCACAACGTCCTCGCTGAAGCCGCATTCCGCACAGGTGAATCCGGCAATGGCGACGGTCAGATCGTCGTTCCAGGTCCACACGGGTTCCTCCGAGAAGATATGTTCATCCATGCGGACATTGATCGCGCCGGAATCGCTCTTTTCGATCTCGTTCCACTGCACACACGAACCCAGATAATGGATATCGACTGATTCGCTGCAGCCGGTGAACGCGTCGGTGCCGATAGCCGTCACGCTGACAGGGATCGTCACATTCGCCAGATTATCACAGCCGCAGAACGCATCGACGCAGATGCTCGCCGCGCCGTCTTCGATCACAACACAAGCTATTTTGGCCGCATGATCCGCCAGCCAGGGGTTATCGGTCATCTCTCCCACGCCGGTAATGGTCAGCGTTCCGTCGCTGTCCAGAGTCCAGAAGAGCTCCGGACCGCACTGACCGGAGATCGGCTCCCCCGGATATGCGCCGTTCACGATCGTTTCGATCGCACCGCGCACTTCCATGTTGGAGAACAAATTCGGCACGCTCACATCCGCAAAGCCGGCCTCGTTCTCGCTCAGGATGCCGAGAACGCCGAAAAACGCGCTCAGATCCTTTTCGCCGACGTCACCGAGATAACAGATATAGCCGTCCCCGCTTGTTGCACTGTTAATCACATCCATCGCCGACGAAAGGTTCGTCGGCGTAATATTCATATAGGCGTCGATCTCTTCCTGCGTCGCATAAGAGTTGCCCTCTGCATCCTCCGCATAAATGTACGCCGTCGCAAGCGCATAGCTGAGCGCTGTTTTAAGAAAGAGTCCTTCATTGGAATTGGTGTTGATCCCCTCACTGTAAAGATAATCGTTAAGGTGACTGCTGCCGCTGCCCTCAATGATGTCATCTACCATGGCATTGAAAACAGCCTCGGCGTCCAAGTCCCCGAGCATGTCTGCGAGGAAGAATACCGCCACATTGGCAAGTGTTTTGTTGTCTGCCCCGTACGGATCGACGCCGAGCTTCGCGCATGTCGCCTGGAAATTACTTTTCCCTTTCAAATAACTGATTGCCCGGTTGTCTGACAGCACACCCGCCAGGTTGTCCACTGCTTCAGTCACTCCCGCCACGCCCATATTGTTAAAGCTGGACACTTTGAAAGCCTCTGCAACCGCTGCCATGTCTCCCTGCCATACATACCCATCATACAGCACCTGATCCTGCTCCATGCCGGGCAGCGCATGATCGCCGATAGCGTACACCCTGTCTGGCACCTCCAGATACGTCAGGTTGTCACAACCGTAAAACGCATAATCGCCGATCGATCCCACACTGTTTGGGATCGACACGCTCGTCAGAGCGGTGCAATTGAAGAAGGCATAGTCACCGATCGTCGTGACGCCATAGGGGATCGTCACGTCCGTCAGACTGCTGCACTGGTTGAATGCATTGTCACTGATCGCAGACAATTCATTCGAAAGCACTACACTTGCAAGGCTGTTGCATCCATAGAACGCATATTCGCCGAGTGATACCACACTGTCCGGGATCACAACGCCTGTCAAACTGCTGCAACCGCAAAAAGCATGGCTTCCAATGCTCGTCACACCATCCGGGATATATACGTCCGTCAGACCCGTGCACTCGTAGAACGCCCATCCTCCAATGGTCTGCAGACTGTTGGGAAGCGTGATCTCAGTCAGGCTGCTGCATTTGTCAAACGCCCACGTATCGATAAACGTCACAGTATCGGGGATCGTCACATTCGCAAGATTCACACAATTATAAAAAGCACTATACCCAATTCCCGTCACGCCGTAAGGGATCGCCACACTCACCAAATTGCCGGAATCCCTGAACGAACACTCACCAATACTTGTTACACCATCTGTGATAACAACGGTTGTGATCTGGTCTCGGTAATCACGCCAGGGAACTGTACTATAGTAACCATTGTAGTAATAGTAACCATTATAGTCGTACATTCTTCCTGTGCCACTGATCGTTAGCGTTCCTTCGCTGTCGAGCGTCCAGGTGAGGTTATCGCCGCAGGTGCCGGAGGCGATGACTTCGCCGGAAAC
>JAEEGL016888700.1_pt1 | contig 13557 bp, 10 predicted proteins | sample 9134231 | NCBI WGS metagenome assembly JAEEGL01 (sample SAMN16246548, study PRJNA631951) | gut metagenome | biome: gut microbiome; feature: rumen; material: fiber-attached | host: Bos | place: Iran: Karaj | collected 2018-10
ATTCAGGAAGCTGCGGAGAGCTGTCATATTCGATTTGAAGTCTTTCATGATAAAAGAGGGATACTTAAGACTCCCATTCTCAAAACGCTTATTGTCGAAGAGGAGATCCCCGTTTCTCCCAGGAATCGGCGTCACCTCAAAAGAATGAGCAGGAGAGTTAAATGTCCCCTGCCCATTGATATAAAGGCCAAAGTCAGTGCTTGGCCTACCTGCAAATGTAAAGTAATTTCTCATCTTACATAGGCCACCTGCCTTTGTTTCTGTTTAAATGCGAGCCTGCGCTCAATAGCATCAGCAAGCTCTTCAGCATTCTGACCAGGCTGCTGATGGATATGAATTGTCGTGGCATTCGTGATCGTGTCGCCACTCTTCATGCTGCTTCCATTTTGAATTCCGCCGTCACTCTGGCGTCTTGCGATCACTCCGGCCTTTGCGATACCGACTGTCGTATCCAGATCAGAGATGCTGCCAGCGAAGGCATTCACATTCGAGAGATCCAGAACCGGCGTAATGACAGGCGTGAAGTCGCTACTCAGAATACTGGAGATTCGGTTTTGAGCATTTGCAAGCGACTTATTAAGACTGGTAACCATCAGGGAAGAGGTGCTCTTAACATCACCAATCTTCTTCTTGATACCAATTACCATGCCCTCGCCATACTGTTCGCCTTCCCATGTTGCAACCTTAGACGGAGAATTGATCTGAGCCGTAGCCTCAACGCCCTCAGCAGCCGCACTTGCTAAAGCAGAGGCAGCCGCCTGGACTTCACCGAGCATTGACCAAAGACCATTCGCAAGACCCTGACCGAGCATCTGACCGGCATACTCCCATGTACCAGACGTAGCCATGACAGCGCTGGAGCCAGAATCAGAGATACTTCCAGCTTCAGAAGTCAGAGCTCCACGCTGAGACTCCATACCGGCAATCACAACAATGATGAGCTGAGTACCATCATTCTGCCAATTGCTATAGGTCGCTTCAATAGCCTGTGTTCCAGTCGTCATGAGCGCAGTCACAGAAGTCTGAACTTCGCCATTCTTGGAATTCATGCCATCGACCATCTTCTGGATCAGCGTCTGTCCGCCAGTCTCCATCTTGGAAGTCGTATCATCCAATGATTTGGAGATCGTGTTCATCATTGTCTCAAAAGAGGCGGAGAGGCCATCCAGGTTAGATGCGAGATCCTTCTTATTAAGTTTCTTCAGTGCCAAAGCTAATTCACTAATACCTACCGCCGTAGCCGTCCAACTAATGCCGGAGAGTCCACGGACAGAATCGCCGAAATCAGAGATACCGGTCGAAATATCACTTAAGCCTGAACTGATTGCAGAAAGTCCCTTTCCGATTCCCTCACCAATGGAGGCAATCAGAGCAGCAATCGCATCCGCAATGCCCTGAGCTACACCAGCAATCGCTTCACCGACACCCTCGCCGAGAGAAGCAACAGCAGAACCGATTCCTTCGCCAAGAGCCGCCACTGCTTCACCAATTCCAGAACCGAGAGCAGCTACAGACTCACCGATACCCTCAGCGATAGAGATGACCAGCTCTTTAATGCCGTTACCAAGCGTTGGCAGCATTTCGCCAATACTCGTGAAGAAGTTTGAAATTGCCTCGCCAATATCAGTTACAAAATTCTTGATTCCATCTCCAAATGACGTGAGGGCAGGACCGAGAATCATCAGAGCCACAGCAGCAACGGCGACAGCGGCCGAAAGAAGAAGCAAAGCGGCTGCGGCTACGAGTAAGGAAGCAGCACCAGCAAGAACCATGGGACCCGCATTAGCCAGCAGCAAAAGGGCAGCGGTTACTGCAACAAGCAACACGCCAAGAGAAATCAGTGCTTCCAGAGCGGCAGTTTCACCGACCAATTTGATGATAGCCATGAGCGCTCCAAGAGATGCTGCCATAACCAGGATGGCAGCAGCCGTGATAAGTAAAGCCCCGGCCGCAGCAAGCATCATAGGCGTTTGCTCTTGTAGAACCTTAACAGCAACAACAAGGGCACCAAGAACGACGATCAGCGTACCAAGCATTAGAACCGTACCCTCAATTACGCCATCCATTTTGGCAACTAAAGTGAACGCAGCGAGAGCAGCGGCAAGCACAAGAAGAGCCGCTGCAACAATCAGTAAAGAAGCTGCCGTTGCAAGAATTTCAGGAGCCATGCCCTGCATCGCTTTTGCGAAAGTCCCAAGAATGAGTGCAACTCCGCCAAGCGTAGCCAGCATCAGCATCAATCCATCGACTGCTTCATCCATTTTAGCTATCAATGTGAATAAAGCCAGGACACCTGCCAGAACGCCAAGCGCGACTGCGGTAATAAGTAAAGCTGCCGCGAGAGCCAGCAATACACCAGCCATCTTCGGCAGACTACCCATATCCATTTTACCAAGCGATTCAAGATTGAGAAGAAGTGCTGCCAAAGCTGTGCCGATAATACCGATACCGATAACGGCATTCTCATAATCAACAAAGCCGAGTATGAGCATAGCAGCAGCAAGCATGAGAATAGCAGTCGCAATCTTCTTGATTGAGTCGATCTTCAAGCCAGTGGAAAAGCTATTCAAAGTCTCTTTGATACCGTCTAAAATACCGCCGACTTTTTTCTTGAGATCTTTCAAAGTTTCAAGAGGTTCACTAAAGGTCTTAATAGCCGTGGCAATCTTAGTACCGAGAAGCGTCAAGATACCAACGCCAAGTCCTTCTTTGAAAATCTTGCCGAAATCGAGCGATTCTTTCAATACGGCGAATTTTTCTTTTATCCAATCAACCGCTTTACCGACCGTCTCTTTCATCGTCGAAGCAAACGTCTTAAAACCCTCAATAACTTTCTCCAAGAAACTATCAACGGTTTCGAAGACAGAAGTCAATCCCGAGAATTTCTCTTTTAGCTTATCAAGATCTACTTGACGAATAGCATCTGCGATCTTGTTGATAAACTCGGCCAAACTTTGACAGATGGAAGCAAATGCTTCACTCTTAGCTCCAGCCGTATCCATATCAGAGGCGAGGCCGAAGACATGAACAACCAATTCGCCGATTGCAACTCCAAGATTCAGAAGAGCCTGAACCAATGGCTGAGCATCCTGCCAAAGATTCGCAAATGTGTTGCCAATGTACTGAAGGATGTTCATGATACCTTCGGCAGCTCTCTTAAGATCATTGAAAATATGAACTCTCTCGCCAAGGGTATCAAAGCGCTGATTCAAACTTTCAATCAAATCTGAAATCGTCTGGCATACCCGACTCAGAGTTTCTCCAGATAGGCCAGCGGTATCCATGTGAGTAGCCCAGGTCAAGACATAACTCACCAGTTCTCGAATATTTGTCAAGAAACCGCCAAGAGAAGTTCTTAACGGCTCCATAGCATTCCAAAGATTTCTTGCCGAATTTGCTACCGTCTGAAGCACATTTGCTATTGTATGTCCAAGATTCTGAAGATCGAACGCTTGCTTAACACTTACTTCAAGTCCATCCGCAAACTCGTCAATAGTATTAAGAATATTCTTAATTCCATTTTGAATTTGGTCATTATTGAGAGCCGGAAAAACAGTCTCGAAACCTTTCCGGATATTGCCAAGAATGCCAAGCATCTCTTCGCCATCACCACGCAGAAAGTTCAAGACCTTGACAAAGTCACTCGCCAGTCTCTCGACAGCATTATAATGACCAAGCATCTTGCTGACTTCTTCCAACTTCTCAAGAGGAGCTACAAACTCATCATAAAGAAAGTTAGCGAAACCAGTCCAAATTTTTCTGGCTTTCTCATAATCACCGAAGATGTTTTCGTAGATGTTCATCCATTTAGTAGATGCGGCATCCTTCAAAGCATCAACAGCATCTGTAAAGGTCTTCGCTTCCTGCGCAGCCTTAAAGACCTTAATGCCAAATTCAGCAGCTTCAGAGCTCAGTACACCAATCCCATTCTGGAGATCTTCCATAGACATACCAGTCTCATCAGAGATCTGCTGAAGCTGTTCCATGCTCAGAGTTCCTTCTTTATTGGCCTCAACCAATTGAAGAATCTCTGTTGCTGTCAGGCCACTCGCCTCTGAAAACTTGTACAGCGCATCTGTCACAGCACCGTACTGATCCAGAGTAGAAATCAAAACATCACTGCTAAACCAGCCCTCAGAAAGCGTCTGAGAGAAATTCTTGACATTGACCTCAGTCCCTTTCATGGTCTTATAAATACCATCAGCAGACTGTGTGAGCTGACCCTGCGCCACAGCAACATCCAGAACCTTCTGTTTGAACTCTGCCGTTGCCATGTTTGCATTCTCAATTGAGCGCCAGTCCATCAACTTGACCGAGCCGACGCCAATTGCCTGTGCCAAATTATACATAGCACGGGAAGCAGAGGCTGCATTTTGACCTGAGACAGCCGCCCAGTTCGCAATACCTTGCATAGCCGTAACAGCCTGCTCAAGGGGGATTTGATTGGACGTAAACTTACCAATGTTGGAGACCATATCTACGAAATTGTAGGAAGTCTCGTCAGTAAACCAGTTCAGTTTGTCCATCTGAGAGTTGACAAACTCCATCTGATCGCCCATGAATCCGAGAGCAGCAGCCGAATCTTGCCAAGTATCTTGGGTCGCAGCCATAATCGTCTGGACAGCCGTGGTCTTATCTTCATACTTTTGCCAACCAGCAGTAAGATTGTCAAAGACCGCAAAGTCAGCAAGCTTCTCCACAAGGCCAATCGCTTTGTTGGTAAGATTCTGGAGAACTTGCATACCAACAATGCCCATCGCAGAGAAGCGATCAGAAATTTTATCAACAGCCGAGGAAATATTCCCAAGCCCAAGTTTGCTGAAAGCGCTCTCGATCTGATTGATACCTTTTACTGCTCCGTCAAAATTTAAAGCGGCCTTCAGCTTGTCGAGTGTAGAGATAGAAGTCTGAACATTTTTCTCAAATCGAGAGTTGTCAAACGCCATTTCTACGACTCTATTGTCGATTACAGTGCTCATACTTTACTCACCTCTTGCCAAGCCTCATCCGCTAATTGCTCAAAAATAGAAGCAAGTGCAGGATTGATGTAGTCGATGCCCTGTACATAGCCACCGGTTCCGGTCCCATGTCCGAGCTGTAAAATTAAGGCGATGTTTACGCCTTGATTCGTGTGAGAGTTATTCCAAGTAAGGGAATAGCCAGCCTTGGTCTTTTGAATTTCATAGTCCCAAGAGCTTGCTGTCAGTCCAGTATCTTTAGGGGTCGCGGCGGCTAAGGCTGCAACCCCTTGATCTCCATATTTTTTGAGAATGCTTCGGATTTCAAACTTTGACATTCTTTTGAACATGCCCTCGGTCCGGTTGAAATTACCGTGATGTTTAATCGTAATCATCGTTCTCTCCCTAACCTTTTGAATGTAAAGCCTTCCTTCTCGAAGCATTTAACGCAGCATTTCTCTGCATAATCGCCCTCGGACTCATTTTTTTAGGAGGCTGATTCTTAATACTGCAAACCTCCACCAGGGTCAGGAGGCGATTCAAATGCCACTTTTGGCATTCAAATGGAATATTGAGAGCTACCATCCAATAGTAGATGAGCTCGGCCGTAATTGTCTCATGACTCGGTCGCTTCTTATCACTAAAGGTGGTAGCCGTCATAGAATCCCCAATATACGCATCGACACGCTCTATCATCTTTGGTGTCAGGCAGGCATAGACTCCCTCATCCACCGAATTGATCGTCATGCATCGAAGGTAGTCAAGGATTTCTTCTCGTGTCTTCTCTTTTTTACTTAAAAACGGCTTATGCCATTTTGATTCCCATTTTGAAAGTGAAAGCAAGGAATGCTCCAACGTTAGTTTTTGCTCTTTTACGAAGATGAACTCATTCCTCACTTCGTCAAACAGTTCCGTCTCAGGAACGACTAACGTAAGCATCAGACATTCCTCTTTACTTCTTCTCCATTTCCTCCGGCTTCGGGAGAACGCCGTTTACGAACTTGGCCGCAAACTCGTCATCGGTTGCCAGTTTCATATAGAGAATGCTGTAAGCCTCTGTCTCACTAAATGCCTTGCTGAGCTCAGGGCTCTTGATGAACCTGCGGCCATCCGAAGAGATCTCGCCGTAGCTGTCCAGAATGAACTGCTTGAACAGCTCGACAATCGTCTCGGGATTCTTTGCCGCAACAACTCTCTTCAGAAATTCGGCGTAGCCACCGCCAGCGTACTTCATCTGCTTCTCGGCGCACTCAGCCTTGGAGAGATGAAATCTGAAGTCTTCGGTACGCTCCTCGCCATAGAAATCCTTATAGGTGATGGTCTCCTTCCACATTGTTGTGGGCTCCTTTCAAAGTTAATAGAAAGAGGAGCTGCCAGCCAAACTGAATACAGCTCCTCGCGGGATTACACTTAGGCCGCAGACCTGGTGTAGTAGGTAGTGCCGGTGACAGGGCTCGTGTCCGTGGACGGGATGTAATCATTGCCCAGACGGACATACCAACCCTGACCGACAGGACTGTCACTGCCGGGATTAGCAACGGCCGTGTAGGTGTAGGTCACTACGCTACCGCCGAACATAGCAATGACCGCAGCAGGCAGAGGGAGATACGGATTGGAGTTCTCAGAACCCCAGATCGCCGCCTCCAGAGTAGCCAGATTCTCAGCACTGACCTTCGTAGAGTCGATCTCCATATGCGCAAACGGCTTGTATGCCACACCGCCAATCGTACCAACCTCAGTGGGGACCGTGTCAATTTCCCAACTGAACTCGATGCCCTCGGGATTGTCGTTGATCGTGGTGTAGTTCTTCTGAGACGGAGCAGCAGTAGCGCCCCAAATCAGGTGGATGATGTAGCCGTAGTCTTCGTTCTCAGTATCGTTGCCCTTGGTCGAGACAAAGCTGAAGCCAAAGGTCTTACGGGTCTGCTGACCAATCTTGACGCCGGGAACGACCCAGGCAGAACCGTCACACTGAGCGAATTCATCCGGATAAGTATAGGCACTGATCGTGCCCTTGAAGTTCTCCTTGGAACGAAGGCTCAGATACTTGATGTCATCGGCCCAAATATCATTTGCCTCGCCGCCCTCAGGGGAAGCCTCAAACGCAGTGAGGCCATTCCATGCAACGCCGAGAGGATAAGCGCCATTATCCTGGACATAAAGGACACCCTTCTTCGTACCAGTTTCATAAAAACGCTCACCAACGGCATCCCATACGAGTTTAGCCATTATGGTTTCCTCCGTTAGTAATAGATTCGGAAGAGATCGTGATGCAGATTGTCAGACGTATAGGTGCGCTCATGACTAATATGCAAGAAAGACTGCATCAACTTATCGGGGATCTCAGAATCCGGATCTCTCGATATGTAGGTACAGTCATAAGCAGTAAAAGAAACGTAGTGCATATCATCAGCTTTCAGGCCATCACGTCTCGCAACGCTGTATACAATACAGCCTTTAGGATCGTAATTCAGTTTGACTGAGGCAGGGGGCTGGAAATAAGCATTCCTGGACTCTAAGATCTCGCAAAACTTCTCATGAAGTTTAAGCCGTCTCGCCGTTGTAAACACCCCCTATACTCAGGAGAAGGCGTGGGTACTGTACTTCGGCTGTCGGCACCTTCCATACAGCACCCATCCACCTGACGTATAAAATTGTGTGGAAGTGATTCAAGGCAAACGGATCTGCAAGAATCGAGAGCATATTGTTCACGTCGATGTCATCGTTTATACTCTGACCCGCAGAAGACTTCTTGAAGTTCTTCAGCACGTCGCCGGAGTAGTTACGTTCGACAATTCGATTGGTCCAAACACCAGGGGAAGTCTCCTCAGAAATGCCATACCCTATCGCCCCGTAGAATTTGTTTGCCACTTTGAATCGCTCCCATTTTGAATTTCTTAAATGCTATCAAAGACAGTCAGTTGTGAAGATGTGACTTACGAAGCATTCAAAGTCAGGCCGGTAAGAGTAAAGGTTTTGACAACATCGTCGTAGCCTTCCTTCTTAGCAACAAAGTTGACAGACTGCTCAGTGCTCGTGATGCGGAAGATGTTACTGCCACTCTCATCAAGCGTAGTCGGGCCATGAAGACCGCCAACCACTTCAGCAGTTATCGTCACACCTTCAGCATCAGGTACTTCTGCGTGCAGCACCAGGTAGTTGCCGCTGTCCTCACCGGTACCATATGCCGAAGAATAATCAGCAACAAACTTCAAGGTACCGGAAATACCAGTAGACCCCACGACCACATCGCTCTGAAGATCTGTTACAGTCTTGCCGAACAAATCTTCAGACGGAGCGATGTCGGCATCAATCGTGAGGTCGTTTAAGGGTTTACGATCTCCTCAATGACGATGAAGGACTTGATACGAGTGGTTGCGCCGGAGCAACGGGTCTCAAGCAGGGACTTGAGCTGGTTGAAGTCCAGATCAAAATCGGTGAAGTGAGCAATCTCGCCGCCCTTGGTTGCGCCAACCGCATAGTCGGTCAGGTTGCCCAGGATAGCAAGCAGACGAACGGTCTTCTCCACATTATCAATGGTGACAGTGCGGGTCAGGTTGGCGAACTCGGGAACGTTATACATATGCTCAACATCCAGAGCAGCATTCAGCTCGCCCTTATTGGTGTACATACGGCGGCCATTGCGGTCCTTGGCAAGCAGCATCTTGTTGTAGAACTTCTGAGCGCAGAACATGTCAATGGAGCCGGAGCCACGGTACTCAATCATGGCGTCGAGGACCAGTTCCTCAACAGCCTCGGCATAACGATAGGCGCTGCCGAAGTTGGTAGCCGTACCGGAGCCATTGGCATTAGCATCCAAAGTCAGGATCTTGTGGATGGTGAACGTCTCATCATCCGTCCAGATGTTGCGAATGTGGTCAGGATTGATCTTGTCAGCAGCAGCGGCATCACGGCCGTCACCGATCAGGATCGCACGGGCCAGTTCCTTCTCCAGGGTCATCTTGTCAATACCGAACTGGTAGTCGACATAGTTGAAATCGGTAATGTCGATCACGTCGTCGCGGTTCAGAGCAGACTTGACATACACAGTCTGAGGAGAGGTCTCACGCTTGGCGACATTGTAGCCAGCAACCAGGGCCTTCTCCATGCCCTTCAGCTCACCCTTGCCGCGCAGACCCTCAATCTCACGAAGATCATTCTGGGTGGTACGAATACGGCTGAACGGAGTTCTATGGACCTTGCCGAGAACAGCCTTGACCCACGCCTGATCGTTGGTGACGATTTCAGGAGCGCCAGGGCGAACGTTGTGGAACTCGGGGAAGAGCATATCCACATTGGCAGTGGTCGCCGGGGATACGACATAGGAACCGAAGCCGCTCACGGCCTTGGGATCAGGATCGGTGTGCATCAGCTCATGCTCCTCAGCATAGGCCATGAAAGCCTTCTTGAAGCTGCCGCACTGACGAGCGTCGGACAGAATCTGAGCCTCGTCCGCATGGGAGAGGTAGGAGCCCTCAGGGGCAGTCTGGGCATCAAAAACATTGTGCTTCATAATTTCGTCTCCTTCGAAGTCGGAATGCTCGACCTCTTTATCGTTGTTGTTTTCTTTTGCATCCTCGAGGGCCTGACCGATCATGAAATACACGACCTGCTTCTGCTCCTCGGTAAATGTGTCGAAGACATCCTTCACGGTCTTCTCTTTGCCGTTTTTGTCTTCATCAGCATCATCCGAATGCTTGACAGGCTCCTCTTCATCGTCGTCATCGTCGGAGCCACCATTGGCTTCCTCCAGCGCCTGACCGATCATGAAGTACACGACCTGCTTCTGCTCTTCGGTGAACTCATCGAAGACATCCTTAACGGTCCTCTCTTTGGTTTCCGTCTTCGGCTCAGCCTTCACGTCTTCCTTCTCCTTTTTCTCCGGCTCTTTCTCAGCGTCGGCATGACTCAGTTCGAGGCCCTCTTCACCGGAGAAAATCATGGCCTCTTCGATGTTCGGCTCCTCGGTACCATCGGAATGGGCGAGAACCGGATTGTCGATATAAGCGCCAGGATTTGCACCAGCCAATACAAGGCTCACTTCCTTGATCGCACCATGGAGAACATCGCCGCCATGCTGCTTGAGCTGATTGGCGTAGATAGACAGCGCAGTCACATCACCATGCTCCACAAGAGCCTTGGCGTGCTGCCCCCAATCCGTCCCGTTGAAGGTGCAGTAGGCATAGACGCCCTCATCTCTGTTCTCAAGCAGTGCATGACCGAGAACATTCATCGGGTCATCATGACGATGCTGCCAAACGAGAGGGACGGTCTGACCATCATTGTCCTTGAAAGCATCCTTTCGGATCGTGCGGCCATCCGAGCAGCGAATGTCGTTCTTCGTCGCCCAGCCGCTGAAATCAAACTTATGTCCCATTTTGATTTGTCTCCTTCGTTTCCTCCGTTGTCGGTACTGCTTCTGCGGTCTGAGGCTCTTTAGCTTGATTCAGATTCTTGTTCCTCAGCTTGTCAGCTTCAGGATCATCACTGGGCTTCATCCCGATGATGCTTCTGATCTCGTTGGAGGACAGAATCTCATTGCGGGTGAACTTGTCAGCAATGTCAGCAATCGCCGAAATCGGAACAAGCTTGAAGTAGTCCTGGAAGAAAGAAATAGACTGCCCTTTAGTTCGAGCAGTCTTCGTTAAAAATTTGCGCCGCATCTCTTCCACAAAAGCAGTACAGATAACGGCGATTATTCGATTATAGTAATTACGCATGGTCTCTTCATTGGCCGTTCCATTGAGAATCTCGTTCGTAATACCAAGCTGGCCCATCAGTGTCTCAGTCAGGTACTTGATCTGATTCATCAAATTGTTCTCGACCGGTCGATTCAACTGCGTAATACGCTCGGTCCCGTCCGTATAGGCGATGCCATACTTCGATCCAGAAAGCTGCATCTCGATGTCTTTGCGTCGATTCTCAGCTTGCTGCTTCCGAGCATCCGTCTTGATGACATAAGGAAGCTGAATGATAAGATCCAACTTCCCGGAACCACTCTGTTCATCAATGGCGTCCAAAAGATTGAGCTTTCGGATCAGCCGCTGAAGAGTTGAGTTGGGTTCATTCATGATAGAGTAGAATGGATTCTCTATGATGGCTACCATCTTCTTCGGGAGGACGACCTCTTTCCGACGACCGGCATTTTCATCATAGACTTCAACCCTTACATGCTTTGGCATCCATTCTTTGATTCGACCAGTTCGCATGGTCTTGATGTCATACGAATCGGTCTGGTATGGATTGAACGTCGTATCTACAGGAACGATGGCAACAACACCCTCGTCAAACATAGACATGACGGCATCCTGTATCATCGCACGGCCTGTCTGGTCTACATTAGCCTCCACTGACAAACAGTTATTGAGACCGGATTCAACCACTTCTTTAAATCGTCCCTCATCATCAAGACGAACGTTACGCATATCAACAGAAGCAACATCCGCTGCAATCCTGTTGAAGATCGAATTAATGATGGATCGCTCGTTCCGGAAAGAAGACCGAAACTTGCTCTGATTATAAGAAGACCCGCCGTAATATATGTCATACGACGGGGCAGGAGTGGGATCTTTGTTGTTAAAGGCATTCCATGCATGTTGGAGCCTTTCGGAAATTGTGGGCATGAAAGGCCCTCCTTAGTTATCGCCAGCCATTAGCCTGCCTTACTTCAGAGTTAGCTTGAATTTTGACAATACGGTAGTTATCATCAGCAATCCAGTAATCATTCAGGCTTTCGGTCATTTTACGAGCCTTCTCTTCATACTTCTTGCCAATCGGAATACTATTTACTACAGCCTTGTAGTCTTTGCTATACTGCTTATCAGCAAGTTTTCTCTTGACATAAGCCTGACCAACGGCTCGAGCTGTCTCCGGAGATGCGCCACGTTTTTCATATTTCTTAGTGACTTTATCTTCAAGCTTCTGATTCTTCGTAGCTTCTTTGTTCTGAGCTGCCTCAGACTTTGCTTGCTTCTTCAAAGCAGAAACTTCCTTTGAAGTGGAACGAAGATCCTTAAAATCATTCGCCCAAGTCTTCCATCTTTTGGGAGATAGTCCAAGAGAATTGTCAACTTTCTGAGCAGAGTCACGAGTACGATCATATGCTGCCCTTCGTTTTGCAACAGCACTTCCCAATGCCGCAGCAGTCTCAGTAGAAGCGCCCTTCCGAATTGCTCGACTTGCCGCACGATCACCAGAAGATGAATATCGTTTCATTCCAGCGGGGGTCAGAGAACCATCTGGATTTTGATAGCGTCTTACTCCCCATTTCATCCCTTTGATCCCATGGTGCTGGAGATCATCCTCGCGAGAAAAAGCGTAACCATATAACTCCATAATCGGTTACCCCCCCCCATTTAAAAATTTCACATTTAATCAAAGGCGTCTCTGTTCGCCTTCCATGCCACATAAGCATCCATCATTGCAGCCACATTGTCGATCTTATCCTGACGACGTTTCTTTAAGAGCTTACGGTTGCCGTTGGTATCCTCAAGGGTAATACAGTTACCCATCGTGAACGTCATCAGCTCCTGGTCAAAGATCAGCATTCTCTCCTCAGCATAAGTCTTCAACTCACCAAGGGGTACGGATTCTGTCTTTGATCCCTGAATGACTTTCTCAATGCCAAACGGACCATTCTCTCTTTCCCAACGCTCGACGAACTCTTTGGCATTATATGGGTCGAAGCCAAAACATCGAACATCGTAGCCGGTCTCAATGATGTACTGATCCAAATCGTCATAAACCGCCATCATGTCCAGCACGGTGCAGTCTAAGACAATCAAACTCCCTTCATTGAGGAAGTCGTTATACTTAATTCGCATCGCAACAGGCAACTTATTCAAGGTGATGGATGAAATATAGCTTCGGACTTTAACACCGAAACCTCCATTCTTCAGCGGGAACAGAAACGTAAATGCGCAGAAGTCGTCTCCCTGTGAAAGGTCAGCACCTAACGCGCAGGGCATAGACCAGAAGTCTCTTCTTCTATGCGGAAGAGTCTCCTCATATGTAAAGAAGTACGTATAGCCTTCCATGGGGAGATTGAACCGCTTTGCCAGAATATCGTTTCGTGCCGCGGGAACCTTCTCGGCTCTCTCAACATCACGCTGATAAGTCTCATAGGTGACAGTTCGACCAAGATTCGGATTCGCTTTCAGCCACATAGCCGGATCAGCGACTTCCTTAATGTCATCAAGTTTGTAATACCAAATCGAGACATTCGGAGCTATGTACTCTCCTTTGAGGATGGACATAAGCTCCATTTTGATTGTGTCGCCAGCAGCATTTCGGACAGTACCCTCCGAGCTGGTAGCAACGATTACATAGTCATCAAGTCCACCCTTGGCAGCGCCCTGCTCGAGAGCACCAATTGGATCTTCACGAATGTCACAAGACAGCCATTCGTCAATCGTCGCGCATTTCACACGAAGACCTTGAAGCTTGTCAATTGCCATCGGGCGAATCTCAAGCAAAGAGCCGGTCAAGAAGTTCTCAATGCCCTTCTTGGTCGAGGCCAACTTGACCCGATTCGCTTTTGATCCGGTCGTGTTCTGGAGAGAGCCTTCAGTCAAGAACTTAAACAGAGGGCCTCTTGCTC
>JAEEGL010158652.1_pt1 | contig 13556 bp, 10 predicted proteins | sample 9134231 | NCBI WGS metagenome assembly JAEEGL01 (sample SAMN16246548, study PRJNA631951) | gut metagenome | biome: gut microbiome; feature: rumen; material: fiber-attached | host: Bos | place: Iran: Karaj | collected 2018-10
GTGCCGGAGGCACGAAATCTCAATAACCCCACATAAGCGTAACGAAGTGAAGCGCAGTGTGGGGTGGACATGCGTGCGCAGGAGGCTGCGTGTCGAAGACACGCTACTATAAAGTCAAGTAGTAGCGTGCTTACAGCACGCGCGCGACACAAAGAGCCGATGATCGGAACCTAATTCCTGCGGTTCGTTCCTAACCTAAAAATTTGTACATTTGCGCCCTTATTTGAAAAATACGAACATGTCGATTATAGTCAGCAACGTCACAAAGGTTTTCGGGGAGCAATATGCCCTCGACAAGGTCAGTTTTGAAGCGAAAAAAGGCGAGATTGTCGGTTTTTTGGGTCCGAACGGCGCCGGCAAAACCACGATGATGAAGATTATCACGGGACTGATTCCGCCCACGGAAGGCGAAGTCACCGTCTGCGGCCTTGATATTTGGAAAGATTCCCTGAAATTACGTCAGCTAATCGGTTACCTATCCGAGGCGAATCCGCTTTATTACGACATGTATGTACGTGAGTTCCTGGAGTTTGTGGCGGGCGTTTTCCATTTGAAAGACAAGAAGAAGAGTGTCGATGAAATCATTGAGCGCACCGGACTTACTCCCGAACAGCACAAAAAAATCGGGGCATTGTCGCGCGGCTACAAACAGCGCGTCGGCATCGCGCAAGCCTTGATCCACGATCCCGAAGTGCTGATCCTCGACGAACCCACCACCGGCCTTGACCCAAATCAACTGATTGAAATACGGGAACTTATACGTTCTTACGGCAAGGATCGCACCGTGCTGCTCTCCACCCACATCATGCAGGAGGTGCAGGCCATGTGCGACCACGTCATCATCATCAACAAGGGAAAACTGGTCGCCGACACCCTGACCAAGGATCTCCACCAGCTCGCCGAAAAAGTAGGTCTCAAAACCGCCGCCGATCTCGACGCACTGGGCATGGAGCAGCTATTCCACCGACTGACGATGAATGATCGATGATGGGATGAAGCGATGATAAGATGATGGGATGAAGCGATGATGAGATGATAAGATGATGTGAAGATATGATGAATCAACGGATTATAAAGCCATATATTAAAAAAAACGGGCAATTGGCGGAGACCTCGTTTGAGGAGGTGTTCGAGGTGGTGGCTCGGAAGTTGCAGGGTGCGGAGACAAACCAGACGTTGGTGATGAGCTCCGGAAGTTATTCCAACGAAACCCTCTATCTGTTGCAACGGTTAGCCCGCACGGTGCTGAACACCAATGCGTTGGGCTCATTCGACTACTATCGCCGCGGCACTGATTTCTTCGCCGACAAGAACGATATCCTGCCGTTTGCGGAGATGTTTTCCTCCGACAAGTTCTATTGCATTATACCCGATGCAGAGACGTGCCAAGGCGCGTCTCTACAGACCCCGGAAACGTTGAAGGCCGTTTTCGAAATCCTGAAACATTGTCCCGAAACCCCGCGTTACTGGTTCAATATGCCTGGAACACTGCATATTACCGACTATTACGCTTTCTTCCGTTGCGTCAACTTCTACCTGATTCGGCATCATTTGGAAAAGGGCATCTATGTGGATGTTCTGGGCAAAAACTACGGGACATACAAGCAGGCGTTGATGGCGGATGATTATACCGCCATGTTGCAAAAGAACCGCCTGAAAGATCTTGATATACAACTATTTGTGAATGATTTGCTGAAGTTTTCCACTCCCGCCTTTGTCGTTTGGGAGCGGTGGCTCGGCGCCGGGGCTTTCCACGAGTTGGAAAACCTCTGCATGTTGCTCGACATCCAGTCGAAGCCTGCCTCAGGCTTCCTCACGATCAAGGGCGAACTGAACAGCCAGGGACTCTTCGACATGGGGCTGTTCCCGCACGTCGCGCCCGGCGGACATGCGATGAACGACGAGAGGCGGCGGAAGTTGGAGGAGGTACTGCAAACGCCAGTATGTGCGCATCCCGTTGATGTTCCCGGCACCCTCGACCGCGCCGGTTTCCGCAATGTGCTTTTGTGGAACGCCCTCAACGCGGAAATTCCTCAAGACATTGTCAACCAGATCGACAAAGCGGATTTCGCGCTCTTGCATACCGCCTGTCTGCCGGAAAATGCCAACCGGTTTGACGTGATTTTGCCCGCCAATTTGCCCGAAGAGCTTTCCGGAACTTATACCGATACCGCAAAAGTGCCGCATGACTTCGTTTCGGATATGGAGAATCCTTTGGAATACAATAATTTGCAGCAAATCGCGAAGTTGGCCGGCGGATTCGGACATGTTTTCCCCGATCATAAGGACGAAATCTTCCTGGAATATATCTCTTTTATGGAAGCGGGGTGCCACAGCAGTGAACGCCACTTCTTCAAGTAGGCGGTCAAAAGGCCGTCCGTTTGAGGCCGTTTCAGTCGATGTATAGGATTTCCGTGCGGACGTCCTTGTAGCCTAATTGCTCCACATAGTGCTTATATTCAGATAGTTGTTCTTCGTATTTCAGGCTGTGCTCCTGTCCGGTCTTGTAGTCGATAATCATGACGTGGTCCGGTTTGATGACTATGCGGTCCGGCCGTTTCAGGTCGCCGGATTCGGTGATGATCGAGGTCTCGTTCAGAACGCGGTCGGTCGCGTCGGGATAGAAGTAGGGGCGGAGGGTGCTGTCGTTCTCCGTCCGCTCGAATAGCTGTAGCAGCCTGTTCCGTATTTCCTCCGGCTCGTCTTTGGTGGCCTCCGTCCGTTCTTCCTTTGTGAGCGGAAAGTGTGTTAATTTTTGCAAAAACCGGTGGATGTGCGTGCCGATATCCTGCGATTGGGTGTTGGTGTCTTGTGACAGTACTTTGATGGACGGGTTGTCGCAGAAGGTCATTTTCGAGCAAGTGACGCGGAAATCGGTTGTGGGCAGTTCCGCTTTTTGGGCAGTGTCGGGATTTTTCCAGAAAGTTTCCCCGCTGCAGAAGCTGTAGGTGTTCTCCTCTGTCTCCTTCAGAATGCTGTTTTCTTCGTTAATATACTGGCGCAGGGCCTTTTTGATGTCCAGCGTGTCGCTTGATGCCGCTTTGCTGTCGGAAAATTCCGTAAGGATGTAGAGCATGTCGCGGGCGCGGGTGAAATCCACGTACCATAAGTTGAGGTTGTCCAGGGCGCGTCTCTCCTCCTCCTCTTCGAACTCCTTCCCGAAATCGGAGTATTGCATGTTTTTCTCGTGCTTGACGTAGCAACTCTGGCCGCTGCCGGGGTCTGTCACCCAATAGTAGCCCTCTCTGGCCCGCGAGGCGGAGCAGTGGGTGATCACGACAGGGAACTCCAGCCCTTTGGAGGCGTGGATGGTCATCAGCCGGACGGCGTTTCCGGCATTCGAGAGCGAAAGCCTCGGAATGGTCTCCTGATAGCGGTTGAGGTCGTCCCACCAGGTCAGGAAATCCGCTACGGAGGCGATTTGCGACTGTGAAAACTCGAACGCCAAGTCTATGAAATCGGCGATGAAGGGGTCGGCGTCGGACTCGAAACCGCAGAAACGTATCATCTCCTGGACCGTCATCAGGAACGGATTCTTCTTCCACTCTTCCATCTTGGATATAAAATCCTGAATGCCAAAATGTTGCTCTATGGTGGCAAAGAAACGGCCAGCGCTGTTTTCGTGCAGAACACGATGGAAGTCCTTATGGTGTTTTTTGGCGAGGAAATGGAGTATGACGGTTTGGGACAGGGTGTCGTCAGGATTAAGAAGCAGTCGCAAAAGACTGATAATCAGATTGATGTTGGGGTTGTCGCACAATTGTAGCGATTCGGACGTGATGACGGGGATATCGGCGAGCATGAGGCATTGTGCGAAGTCGTTGCATTTCGCCCGACCGCTGAGCAACACCGCCATTTCGCCGAAGCTGTATCCGTGGCCTTCCGCATCCTTGACGGCATACAACAGCGTCGCTTCTTCAGGTCGCAGGTTGAGATATACAGATTGGTAGAATTCCTCCGTGCATTGGGGCCAGACGGTCCGTATGTCTCTGTAATCCTTTTTGTTATAACCGAAAATGTTCACCATGCCGCCCATTTTGTCGGGTCGCTTTTCCTGGATGACATCGCTGTAGTACTCGGTTTTACCCAAGGCGTCGGCATAATACTGGAAGAAGAAGTTGTTGAAATCCACGACCGACGAGCGTGACCTGTGGTTGGTCTTCAAGGGTTCGAACCGGTAACTGTCTCCGTCTTGCAATAGGGATGCAATATCTTTCTCGGAATCAGTGTTTTGCAAACGTTCGTTGTTCGATAAGCGATAGAACAATTCGGCATCGCCGTTGCGGAAACGGTAGATGGACTGCTTCACATCTCCAAAGAGTGTGACGCTTCCGTTTTCGCCCAATGCGTTGATTACCAATGGTTTCAAATCCTCCCATTGCATGAGGGAGGTGTCTTGGAACTCATCGATGAAGAAATGCTTGTAGGACTGCAGTTTCTCGAAAACCGGGGTGTCGGGCCCTTCCTCCTGGATGACGTCATTCAGGAGCGGATTGCTTTCCGACAGGAAAAAGGAGTCCGTTTGGTCTTTGATTTTTTCAATATGGTTTTTCAGGGAATCAAGGACCAGAAGGTGGTTGGCGTTTTTCGACAGAATCTGGAAGGTGAAATATTTTGCGGCCATGTTCACCACAATTGTCCGGATCTGTTCGAACAGCGTCTTCACCTGGGCGGCGTAGAGATCCCTGATCGCCTCGTTCCCCGCTTTCCCCTTTTTGAAGATCGTGGATTCGTCCATCCCCGAGTGGATCTTGCTCTTGTCGAACCCCTTCTCCAGATGGAAAGGGTCGTCAGCGACATGGGCGAACCAGAGATCCCATTTTTTCTGTCCATTGGCCTCGATTCCTTCGTTTTTGGCCGTTTCAAACAGTTTGCAGGCCTTTTCCGCCAAAGGTCGCACCTCTTGCCTGCAACGTTCCAGAATCGCACGGTACTCTTTTTGCCAATAGGATATAATATCCAGCAAATCAGCGGTTTCTGAAAAATGTTTAAGGAAAGGGTGGCTCTTTTCGGAATCGTAGTAGAGGATACCTAACCCTTTGGATAGGAACCGGTTGATGTTGGCGTTGCCTTTGTCTTCGAGTTGTCGGGAAAGTTCCTTCACCACGACCTCGAATTGTTGTCTGTTTTTTGCCAACTCGCAGACATACTGTTCAATAGCCATGCGGAAGTAGTCGGTCAGGCGAATCTGAACGGCATAGTTCATGCTGAGTTGGAGGTAGAGGGCGGAGGTGCGTATCACGCGCTGGATAAAGCTATCGATGGTAGTGATACTGAATCGGGCGTAATCGTACAAAACATTGCGTAACAATGCTTTGGCGTTTCTGTTCAGAAAGATGAAACACTCTTCGGGGTCGGGCAGGTCTCTTCCCTCGAACACTTTTTTGCAAAGGTTGCTGAAGTCGTTGGCGTCCCATTCGTCCGCCGATTGGGCGAAGGCGAGTTTGTTCAGGTATTTCACCACCCGCTCTTTCATTTCGGCGCCGGCGTTGTTGGTGAAGGTGATGGCCAGGATGTGCTGGTATCCGCCGCAATGCGTGCACTCGTAGCTCCGCTTGTCAGCCAACTTCAAGAAAGCGTTGAGGTTGGGGGAGAAGCAGAGAGCCAGGTAGTCGAGCACCAGATTGTACGTTTTCCCGGAGCCGGCGGAAGCGGAATAGACCTTGAACATGGCGGGGTTACGGGATCGGGCTGTCAGTTGGTTTTGAATTTGTAGGAGATTTGGGCGAGGTCGGCGTTGGCCTTCACGATTTTCTGTTTCAGATTCTGTTTGAAAGCCACCACTTTGTCCATCATTTCGGGGTTGTTGACGCTGAGCATCTGCAGGGCGAGGATGGCGGCGTTTTGGGCGCCGTTGATGGCGACGGTGGCCACGGGGATTCCGGGAGGCATCTGCAGCATGGCCAGTGCGGCGTCCATGCCTTCGAGGGAGGACTTGATGGGCACGCCGATGACGGGCAGGGGGGTCATGGCGGCGATGACACCGGGTAGGTGGGCGGCCATGCCGGCGCCGGCGATGATCACCTTGATACCGCGTTGGTGCGCGTTCTTGGCGTATTCGGCCACCTCGTCGGGGGTGCGGTGTGCGGAAAGAGCCAGCACCTCGAACGGGATTTCTTGACTGTCAAAGAATTTGAAGGCGGCTTCCATGACGGGCAGATCGGAAGTGCTGCCCATGATAATAGTGACTAATGGTTGCATATTGGATGATTTTTGATGATGACGGGATGGAATCAGTCGTTCCGGGACATCTGCCGTTCGACCATGTCTGCGATGTTTTCCATCGATTTCACATACTCGCTTTCCGGGTAAACCTTCTCCATGTTGGCGTTGATTTTTTTCAACACCTCCAGGTCGCGGTAGATGTCGAAGAAGTTGCGGCGGTTGTAGCTTTGGTAGAAGGCGATGTAGGAGGCCATGTTGTTCGGGTGCTTTTCGATGAAATTTTCCAGGTATTGGCGGTGATTTTGCAGCATCACCACATATTTCGCCTCGATTTCCGCCCGCGCCGAGTCGTCTTCCAGCGTCTTCTGGTACTCTTCATAGAGTTTTTCCGACGGGATCACGAAGGCGGCCAGAGAACTGTCCAGCTGATGTATCAGCACCGCCTCTTCGCCGCCGGAGATGCGGTAGGTGCGGACCATGTCTTTCGCGTCGGCGGTGATCCGGAGGTGCTCCCCTTTTTTCGCCATCGTGGCCAAGCTGTTCTCTTCCGACAGGAAAAGCTGGAACATCATCGGGGCGTTCTCGCGCTCCTTGATCAGCTCGTTCTCAGAGGAGATCTTGAACTCGAAACGGCCGTCCTTCAGGTTTGTGGAGTCGATGAAGTCCATGCCGTCCGAGGTGATGAGTGCCAGACGCATCATTTGGTTGCCGCCGTTTTGGATGTCGCCCGAAATCGTTACAGAAACATTGCGGTCTGAACAACCTGTTGCCAACACCGCCGAAATCAGCATTGCGAAATAAAAAATTCTTTTCATCATGATCTAATTGCTTCTATTTGCCTATTTCCTGTTGCCTATTCCCTGTTCAGGCGCATGCGATACGCCCCTGCAGGCAAACACCGAATCGGAAGAGCCGGGTGCTTGCAAATACTCGCATCCGCAGTTGCGGTCGCGGCGGTGAGGGGTGGCACCGTTGATTTTTCTTGCGCAAGATGTTGAAATACACATGATTACGAAAGTTAATAAGGCTAATGTCAGTTTCTTTTTCATACGGCAAAGATACATTTTTAATGGTTATGGGTTATTGGTTATTGGTTATTGATGACAATGTTCGTGAAGGGGTTCGGGTGAAATGGTCAATAGTGTATTGTATGCATACGGTGTCGTCACAGTGTGGTGGCGGCGAGGGTGACCACGCTGACTTTCACCCCTTCCACTTCCCGTAATTTGCGGACGGCGGCCTCGGCGGTGGCGCCGGTGGTGAGCACGTCGTCGCAGAGCAGGACGTGCTTGTGGGACACTTTCCCGGGATGTTGCACTTGGAAGACCTCTTTGACGTTCTGCCAGCGGGCGAAGCGGTTTTTCCGGGTCTGCGTGTCGGTGTAGTGCGTGCGCACCAGCACGTCCGTCAGGCAGGGGATGCCCATCCCTTCCGACAGTCCCATGGCAATCCATTCGCTTTGGTTGTAACCGCGCCTGCGTTGTTTATCCGGATGCAGCGGGACGGGCAGGACGTATTGGATGCCTTGGTAGCGTTCTTCGGTGATCAGCTGGCCGCCGAAGTATTTGCCCAGAATCTTTCCGATTTCTTTCTCTCCGCTGTATTTGAGATGGTGGAGGATTTTCTGCACATGGTTCGCCTTTTTGAAGCTCATCAGCGCCGTGACCTCTTCCACGGGGACGCGTCCGTCGAACAGGTGCCTCAGAGGATTGAAATGCTCTTTATGGAACTGGGTTTCAGGCAGATGCAGCATGCAGTCTAAGCAGATGCATTGTTCGTTTTGTTGCAGCGCGTCGCCGCAGGCGGCGCACAGACGCGGGTAGAAGAGGGACAACAGGTTGTTTATCAGTTTCATAGTTTATAAATTTTGTTTACGTGGTGTTTAACGTGAAAACATTCGTCATTATTGCCCGAAAAACAAAAAAAAGGACGCCAAATAGCGTCCTTTTTGTTTTTGTTGGGAACTACGATTAGCAATCCACGATGGTGCACCAACCGAATTTGTCCTCGATTTCGCCGTATTGGATACCCATAAGGTATTCGCGCATCTTGATGGACCAGGGGCCGGGTTTGCCGTCTTTGGAGATGACATATTCCTTGCCGGTCTCTCTGTCTTGGATTTTGTGGATGGGGGAGATGACGGCGGCGGTACCGCAAGCGCCGGCTTCCTCGAAGGTGTCGATTTCGTCGAGTCTGACATGGCGTCTTTCGACCACGAGACCGAGGTCCTCAGCGATGGTGCGGAGGCTCATGTTGGTGATGGAAGGCAGGATGGAGCCGGAATCCGGGGTCACATACTTGCCGTCCTTGATGCCGAAGAAGTTGGCGGGACCGGCTTCGTCGATGAAGGTTTTGGTCTTGGCATCGGCGAAGATGGAGGCGCTGAAGCCTTCCTTGTGGGCGCGTTCGCCGGCGCGGAGGGAAGCGGCATAGTTACCGCCGACCTTCACGTGACCGGTGCCCAGGGGAGCTGCGCGGTCGTAATCCTTGGCGATCTGCATGTCGGTGGGTTTGAAGCCTTCCTTGAAGTAAGGACCGACGGGCATCACGAAGACGACGAAGAGGTATTCGTCGGCGGGTTTCACACCGATGGTGGCGCCGGTGCCGATGAGCAACGGACGGATATAGAGGGAGCCCTCGGTGCCGTAAGGCGGGATATATTCGGCGTTGGCCTTGATCACCATCTCCAATGCGTCGAAGAACAGCTTTTCCGGGATGGGGGCCAGCATGATGGTGTCGGCGGAATTGTTGAGACGTTTCCAGTTCTCTTCCCAACGGAACAAGCGCACTTTGCCGTCTTTGCCGCGGAAGGCCTTCATGCCTTCGAAAGCTTCCTGGCCATAGTGCAGGCAAGAAGCTGCCATGTGCATCGGAATGTATTCGTCAGAAGACAATTCCAGTTTTCCCCACTCGCCGTTTCTGAAATAGCAGCGGACATTGTAGTCGGTTTTCACATAACCGAAAGAAAGGTTTTTCCAATCGATATTTTTCATAAAAAATGTATTTGATTAGTTTGTTTTATACTGTTATTATACTGTCAATGGAATATTTGCCCAGTTTTTCGCGACCTTTCAGAGCTTTCAGCTCCATCAGGAAGAGCAGATGTGCCTCTTTGGGGTGGAAGTGGTTGACGAGGTTGATGGCTGCGGCCGTGGAACCGCCGGTGGCCAGCACGTCGTCAACGATGAGCACTTTTTGGTTTTCAGGGAGGCCGTCTTGGTGGATTTCCAACGTCGAGCTGCCGTATTCAAGCTGATAGGTCTCCTGATAGGTCTTGAACGGGAGTTTACCCCTTTTGCGTATGGGCACGAAAGGGAGCCCCAGCCGGTAGGCGATGGCAGGTCCGAAAAAGAAGCCGCGTGCTTCCAAAGCGACAATCACCTCGGGGTCGTGCTTTTGGGCAATCGCCACCATCGTGTCGATGGTCTCGCGGTATGCCTGTGCGTCGTTGAGCAAAGGGGTAATGTCATAAAACCGAATTCCCGGTGTCGGAAAATCGTTTACCACGCGTATTTTCTCCTTGATATTCATCACTTTTCAGTCCAAAAAAAACGTGCACAAAAGTACACTTTTTTTTAAAACAAAAAAGGTGTTCTTAGGCGAACACCTTTTTTTTCAGATATTTTCAAAAAGATTATCTTTTCTTTTTACCACTGTTCACGATAGCGTTGGTGGCGTCTTGCTCAGCTTTGTCGATAGCCTTGTTGGCGATCTTGTTGGCTGCACTCTCAGCGTGCTCTTTCACACTCTGGGTCTCCTTGGTGGCGGTCATGCCACTGTTGTTGTTGTTCGTGGTCTTCTTGGGAGCCGCAGTGGTTTTCTTTGCAGGGGCGGGTGTGGGTTCTTGAACCTCAGCGACGGGCGCTTGCTCTTCAACGGCCGGAGTCTCCTCCACCATCTCTTGGCATGCGGGGGTGTCAACCAAAGTTTCGGGTTCAGCTTGTTTTTTGTTGCCACAAGCGAAGAAAAGGCCAGCGCATAATGCTGCTAAAAATAATTTTTTCATTGTATAAAAATTTTAAGTGATTAATTGCGGGTGAATTACTTGACGGGAATGTAAGTGATGGTGAAGGTGTTCTGGGATTTTGTAGGATTCTCGTCGTCGTTTCTCGTGTATTTGACCACCAGTTGGCTCTTCGTGCAAGAGACAACAGAGCAGAGTTCGGGTTGGGCATCATACTCCCAAGGCATTTGCAACGAAATCTGTTCTTTGGCTTCGTCAACAGAGTACGTGGCAGCGGTGGCAATCTGGTAGGGTTCGGTCGGGTCTTCAGGAAGAAGAGTGCCGGGATCGATGGTCTCAACGCCGTTCTCACCGAAGATAATGGCATCGTCCTTCTCGTATGAATAGAAGAAACCGGTCAAATGCTCGTAGTCGCCATCTGCGAAAAGCTCTTCAAGCGTGACACCAGCGCCTAACTGATAAGCGGGAACGGACTTCACGGAAGTCATCACCCAACCTTTCTTGGCGGATTTCAAAATGTCAGTGATGGGGGTCTCAGACGGGTTGTTACATCCATTGAACATCAACAGGGCTGCAAGAGCCATTACACATAATACTTTTTTCATTTCTTTTGATTTTTTGGGTTAATAAATTATTGTTTTTAATTCTTTTTTTTCGCATTTTAATTCACGGTGCAAAAATATACTTTTTTCAAACCGTGGTGTCTTAAAAATTCTTAAAAATGATTGTTAGACGTAAGACGCAAGACTTGAGACGTTAAATCAGGGAGATTCGGAGGAGTTCTTTTTTTGTATCAAGGCAAAAGGCATTAGGCAAAAGGCAATAGTAAGACGTACAACATTTTAGATCATCGTCAAGTCTTAAGTCTCAAGTCTTATGTCTTAAGTCTATTTTAATCTTATCTCATCCGTCATAATCCACGCCTTCTCCCCTGCTGCCGCGTGCCACTCCGGCAGCTTCTCCACCGGCTCGGCCTCGATGCGGATGAATTTCACCCCTTGACCCGGGATTTTGTGGCGCAGGATGCAGACCCGCGGTTGGTCGTTCTCCTTCAACACCGGGTCGAAGGGCAGCGCGACCTCCTCGGGCTTGCTGAACTTCCTGCCGTTCTTGGAGTACGACACCAACACCTTCTGCGGCATAAATACCCACTGCGACGGGTGGTGGGCGAAACTGAGGGTGACCGTCAAGGAGTCGCCGTTGAGGGGCAAGGTCTCCAAGCGCAACTCCATCGGCTTCCCGAAATAGCCGACCCAACCTTCGCGATAGTTAGCAGGATTACCGATGTACTCATCAATGAGGACGGAATCCGCGTGCTTGTCGTAAGGGGCATCGGGCTTGGACAGCAAGGTGACGGGGTCGAAATCGCCTGTTTTTCTGGAAACCCGAAAATTGACATCGGGATGGAAATAGAGAAAGTATTTGGACTTATCGACGAAAAGATCCTCGAAAAATGCATTCTCGCCCACTTGCAGAAGCAAATCAAAAGACATCATCCGGCTGGTTTCCACCAGGTCGCGGTCTGCGATGCCGGGACCGCAAGTGGCCGTGCCTAACCCGGCCTGCAGGTAGTCTATATTCAGGGTATAGTAATTTTCCTTTCTCAGCTCGTTGGTGTGCTTGGCCTGCCCAATATTCTCATCGGAATAAGGATAGATGCTGAACTGGAGGTTTCGTCTTTCGTCCAACCACCAGTCAGGGATGGTGGCGGAAAACATCCGCTGGCGTTCTTTGTTGAGCATCGACACGTAGCGCGTCTCCATACGGTTGCCCGCCGCCTGCGGGTACACATAATGATGGAACAGATCATCCGTGGGGGCTTCGTAATGCCCCACAAATCCGCAGGCCTGCCGGTCGGGATAGGTTTCCTGCGCATTGCCCACCCATTCGGTGTTCACCAGCTCGTCCGACACCTTCATCTGCACACCGAATTTAGGCAATGACTGTACCCATTTGCCAGGAAAAGTCGCATAGTATATCAGGATGTCTCCAGTGCGCTTGAACATATAATACTCAAGTGTTTCGAGAACCTTTTCCATGTTTTTGTTATGGGCGGTTCTTTGAATATTGACATACACGGCGTCATCCCAACTTTTGTAAACATCGAAATAATCCACTGTCCAAGTGAGATTGTCCAGCCCGATGCGCCGCCAAAGCAACTCGCCGTGACCATCCACATGGTCGTTATCGGTGGGCGGCCGCCAGAAATTGAGCCGCGGTCCGTCCACCACCACGGGCTTTCCGTCCTTCTCAATCGTGGAAATGCAACCCTGCATCCGGTCAAACACGATTTTCGTCTGCCCGATGATGATATTCAGATCGTTTCCATTCCATTGATACTGAATAGTATCCTTTTCAAAACCAAGGTTGGGAATATTTGGTTTCTTTGTCGGCACCGGCACCTTGAACTGCTCGTAAGCGACGAGACTAGTGCCAGAAGGAGAATCTAATTGCCACTGTTGGAGGTTCTGCCGTTTGGTATATAACATAAAATCCAGCATCACATCCTGGCCTGGCGACACCGTATCCAAATCCCGAATTATCTCCACAAATTGCTGAGGAATAGTAAAATAGCCCGTATCGTGTGGGGCGAGAGTTATAGGAATTGGTTTTAGGTGACCACGGAGGGGTCTATTAAGAAAACTATCAGGATGCACGGTCCATTCATGCGCAATGTCTGGCCGCAACCAACAAACCAGTGAATATTCTTCCAAATCGTTGAAATCGAATCGGTTGATGATACGGAATTTCAATGAATCCAAATCCACCGCCTCAATCTTGACAGGCTGATAGACCTTCCGCACCTCGGCCAACTGCGGGTGCGGCTTGCGGTCGGGATCCACCAGGCCATTGATGCAAAAGTTGCCGTCGGAGGGCATGTTCTCCCCGAAGTCGCCGCCGTAGGCGTAGAACTCCCGGCCCTGCGCATCTTTCGTCAGCAGACCCTGATCGACCCAGTCCCAGATACAGCCGCCCTGCAGCTGCGGGTATTGGTAGATGGTGTCCCAGTAGTTGGAAAGGCCGCCGCAGCTGTTGCCCATCGCGTGCGCGTACTCGCACATGATGAACGGGCGGCTCTGCGGCTCGCGGGCGTAGCGGGCGAGGTAGTCCGCCGAGGGGTACATAATGGCCACGATGTCGGTGTTGCGGTCGTAGAGGGCGCGCTCGTACTGCACGGGACGGGTGGTGTCCTTCGCCTTCAGCCAGTCGTAGGCAGCCTCGTAGCACACACCGTTGCCCGACACGTTGCCCAACGACCAGACGATGATGCAGGGGTGGTTCTTGTCGCGCTCGTACATATTACGAACACGCGCCACCGTAGCCTCCTTGAAATCAGCGCGTTTCGCTAATGACTTCTCCCCGTAGCCCTGCGCGTGCGATTCGGCGTTGGCCTCGTCGATGACGTAGAGACCGTACATATCGCACA
>JAEEGL010948873.1_pt1 | contig 13556 bp, 10 predicted proteins | sample 9134231 | NCBI WGS metagenome assembly JAEEGL01 (sample SAMN16246548, study PRJNA631951) | gut metagenome | biome: gut microbiome; feature: rumen; material: fiber-attached | host: Bos | place: Iran: Karaj | collected 2018-10
AACCCTTTATTCTATTAACGCACAGAGTGCCCAAATGTCACACCTGTAATGAAAAATAATTACACACTTCGGAAGGTGGATCTGATCTTGTCTGCATGGCATGACTGCCATGCAGACAAGCATAACAGCCCAAGTTTTTTTTTATTTGACTATTGTCATTTCATCAATCAAATTCTTCGCCCCCGCATATTTGTCTATGACAAAAAGCATGTAGCGGGTGTCAAGACAGATGCAGCGCTGCAGGTTTTCCTCAAAGTCAATATCGCCCGACATCGACTCGCTGTTTCCGTCGAAAGCCAGACCGATAAGGTTGCCCTCGGCATCCATGACAGGGCTACCGCTGTTGCCACCAGTAATGTCATTGGTGGTGACAAAGCAGGCATGCAGAAGACCATCCTTGTCGGCATAACGGCCGAAATCATGTGCGGCATATAGTTCCTTGAGCCTTGCGGGAACTTCGAACTCACCGCCTACGGGTCCCTCCTTCTCCATCACACCGGCAAGAGTGGTGTAATAACTATACGCCACAGCGTCGCGCGGGTCGTAAGCCTTGATGTTGCCATAGGTGAGACGTATGGTGGAGTTGGCGTCGGGACTCATAAGCTTCTGTCCTTCGTTGAGCTGCATCACTCCGTCGGTAAAATTGCGGATTCCGCGCTCCAATCCCTCTTTCGACTCTTTGGAGACCATACTGTTAAGTTCGATGTATTTTTCGTAAATCTCTCCTCCGACAACGAACACCGGGTCCTTTTCAAGCTTTTTGATGTCGGGCTTGGCAAGGAATTTTTTGAGACTCTCTTCGCTGGCGAAAATCGATTTCTTGTGCATGTCGGCCACATATTTCTCGAAGTCGCCTTTGTACTTCTTGTTCGCGTTGACAAGGAAGTCTGGCATATATTTAGCATCCAGATGCGTTGCCACATATTGGAACATAGATGCCTCTAGGTGCATCTCTGTGGCGGGGTCATAGTCTTTATAGAATTTTGCTGTCATTTCAGTGATTGACTCAACAATGGCATCACGGTAGGCTTCGAATTTAGGGTTGTCAAGCATCTCCACACCTTTGCCAATCTGGAAGGCATTCCATGGCAGCTCTGGACCTATCAGCAAACCCTCGACGACATAGGTCTGCGCGTCGCTGACCGACTTGCGGTCGGCATAGCCCCTCTCGATAAGCCGCAAAGCCTCGTCGTACTTGGCTCCCTTGCCAGCTGCCCACGCACTGTAACGCTGCTCTATCTGACGTTTCAAGTTCATGGTGCCCAGCTGTTTTAGAGCCTTGTTCTGCTCGTCGCTATATTTCCAATAGTTGGAGCACTCCGCATACTTGGAGTCATACTTGATTCTCACAGCTTGGTCCTTTGCCATTTCCTCACGCAGGACATTAATCTTTACACTGCGAATCTCATAACGAAGTTGGTTTTCTCTTACTGTCTCCTCCAAGCCATAAGAGGTAAGGAATCGGTCAGTGGAGCCAGGAAAACCCATAACCATGGCGAAGTCGCCCTCTTTCAGTTCTCGGTTGCTGACAGGCAAGAAATGTTTTGGTTTAAGAGGAATGTTCTCTTCCGAATACTCAGCGGGAGTGCCGTCGGGAGCGGTATAGATGCGGAACATCGAAAAATCGCAGGTGTGGCGCGGCCACATCCAGTTGTCGGTGTCGCCGCCAAATTTGCCCATCGACGACGGAGGTGCGCCGACAAGACGAACATCCTTGTAGATGATATGGACAAACAGGAAAAACTGGTTGCCGTTAAACATAGGCTCCACATGAGCGTCGTAGATAGTGCCCTCCGACGCCTGTTTTTCAATTTCTTTCGATATCTGCGAAATAGCCTTGTCGCGCTCTGTCTCGCTCATCTCATCCGAAAGGGCGGCTTTGACACGGTCGGTGACATCCTCCATGCGCACCAGTATTGACGCCGTCATGCCGGGATTGGGTAATTCCTGATCCTTGCTGTAGGCCCAAAAACCGTCACGCAGATAGTCGTGACCAACTGTGGAATGCTGCTGCAGTTTCTCGTATCCGCAGTGATGGTTGGTGGTCATTAGACCTTGCGGCGACACAATCTCGCCCGTGCAGAAATGACTGAAAGGCTGGCCGGCTTCTCCCAATCCAACAACAGCGTCTTTCAGACAGCTTTTGTTGACATTATAGATATCCTCAACCGTCAGTTTGAATCCGGCTTTCTGCATCTCGGCATAGTTTTTGCCAAGCAACGAAAGCAACCACATGCCTTCGTCTGCTCTCGCGCTGACGGGCAACAGAAGCGTCAACGCAAATACGATAGATAAAAATTTGTTTTTCATTTAATTACATTGATTTATTAAGTATTATTATTTTATTCAAAACAATAAAACCAGTGAGAGATTTTTTCTTGTTATAATTATCGTTTATCCTGCCGATAATATTACACTTCGTTTCGGATATTTAATCTTTCAATTCTCCCGAGGCACAACAAACCTGACGGCTTGGAACATCTGCTCCACATGGAAACGGCTGCCGTTCAAGATCTCTCCATCCACACACAGGTCGATGGGTTCCGGACTCTCAATATCCACAACACGTCCCCGCATATACACCATCCTGTCCCGCACGTCGGCTCGGTGGATGAAAGTGCCGTCACGATAGGAGCCTATCAGCCTGGCAAACGTCAGAACCGACATAGGTTTGAAGAAACAGACCTCTATAAGTCCGTCGTCATTTATCGACAACGGCGAACATTGATAGGCTCCACCCACATAGCGGCCGTTGCCGAGAGTGCATAGCAGTATGTCGCCATCGTTTACCACCTTGCCGTCCACGGCTATGCGACACCGTGTCCTCATACCGCTAAAGAGAGCCTTGACGATACCCGTGGTATAGGCGTTGCGTCCACCAATAACAGGCTTGCGGCGCACCTTTTCCATCGTCCTGCATACCACCGCATCGAAGCCAAAATTGCAAATATTGAGCGCATATCTATCATTGACTCTCATAACATCCACAGGACACACCTTCCCTTCCAATTGCGACAAAGGTGACAAGAAACGTTCTCTTCCTCCATAGTATTTCACATAGTCGTTGCCGCTGCCCATGGGGAGACATCCAACCTCGGCATTGTCATGTCCCACAGCTCCGCTTACAACCTCGTTGAGGGTTCCGTCACCACCGCAAGCATAAAATCTATACATCTCCCCAGGATGCTCCTCACAAAGACGGCGGACATATTCAGCCGCGTCATATGGGGCGCTGGTAACATACAGCTCACAGTCCGCTTTGCCCTCATAGTCGGCCATCAAAACGCGAGCCTGTTCTGTCACATCACTCTTGCCCGCCTTGGGATTTACAATAACAACATGTTTCACGTTTAATCAATTATTTATCGATCAAAACTATTCAATGCGAAAAATTTTTGCAAAAATAAACAAATAATTCCGTTTGAAAAAATAATAAGCGAAAACAATAATTAATACATTACTGGCGTTATAAGTATTCAGTTTTTTACAAAACAAATATTAACATAAACACACAAAATGAAAAAAATAGTTTTATTTGCCGCCGCCATGCTTATTTGCGCCGGTATCTCATTCGCACAAGAGCCCGTCAAGAAACCCGCCGCCAAAGCGCAGACCGAGAAGAACGCTCCCGTCAAGGCCGACGCCAAGACCGAAACTCCCGCAGCTACCAAACAGGCTGGATGCGGCAACTGTCCCCATCACAAACAGTGCGACAAAAAGACTCAGACCGCCGCAAAACCTGAAACAACTCAGAAATCATGCTGCAGCAAGGACGCCAAGCAGCCTGCCGCAAAATGCAAAACCACCGAAGCAAAGGCCGAAGTAAAAAAATAAAAAGTAAAAACCTTTGAAAAACATACGCAACTTCTGTATCATCGCCCACATCGACCATGGCAAAAGCACCTTGGCCGACCGTCTGCTTGAGGTGACCAACACCGTGTCGGCGCGCGACATGCAGGACCAAGTGCTTGATGATATGGACCTTGAGAAGGAGCGTGGCATCACCATTAAGAGCCACGCCATCCAGATGAATTACCGCGTCCCCGCTGAGGGAAACAGTACTTACGCAGGCCAGAATTTTGTTCTAAACCTAATCGATACTCCGGGTCATGTTGACTTCAGCTATGAGGTCAGCCGATCCATAGCCGCTTGCGAGGGGGCGCTACTCGTCGTCGACGCCACACAGGGCATCCAGGCCCAGACCATAAGCAACCTATACCTTGCACTCGAGAACGACCTCGAAATCATCCCTGTGATGAACAAAATAGACCTTGACAGCGCAATGCCCGAAGAGGTCGCTGACGAGATTATCGACCTCCTAGGATGCACTCGCGAGGAGATACTGGCCTGCAGCGCCAAAACAGGCGAAGGTGTGCCGCAGATTCTCGACGCCATTGTCGACCGCATCCCCTGCCCCAAGGGCGACGAGACCGCACCATTGCAGGCACTGGTTTTCGACTCTGTTTTCAATCCCTTCCGCGGCATCATCAGCTATTTCCGCATCATGAACGGCACGCTGCGCACTAACGACCACGTGCAGTTTGTCAGCACCGAAAAAGACTACCATGCCGACGAAATCGGTGTGCTGCGCCTGAATATGGAACCCCGCAAGGAATTGAAAGCCGGCGACGTAGGCTACATCATCAGCGGTATCAAGAGCAGCCGCGAGGTGCGTGTGGGCGACACCATCACCCATGTGGAACGCCCTTGCGAAAAAGCCATTGAGGGCTTCGAGGCCGTCAAGCCCATGGTCTTCGCCGGAGTATACCCTGTCGATACCGACGACTACGAGGAGCTGCGCGCCAGCATCGAGAAACTACAGCTCAACGACGCGTCCCTGACTTTCGAGCCCGAGAGCTCGTTGGCGCTAGGATTCGGATTCCGATGCGGATTCCTCGGACTACTCCACATGGAGATTGTGCAGGAACGCCTTACACGGGAGTTCAATATGGATGTCATCACCACGGTTCCCAACGTACAGTACAAGGTAAAGTTGACCAACGGCACCGAAATTGACGTGTACAACCCGTCGGGGATGCCAGAGCCTAACAACATCAGCGAGGTCTACGAGCCTTACATACATGCGCAGATAATCACCAAGGCGGACTATATAGGGCCAGTGATAAAACTCTGCATGGACAAGCGCGGCATACTGAAAAACCAGAACTACTTGACCACTGACCGCATCGAGATAACCTTCGACCTACCGCTGGGCGAGGTGGTGTTTGACTTCTACGACAAACTCAAAAGTATTTCAAAGGGCTATGCCTCATTCGACTACTACCTTAACGGCTTCAAACCCTCCAAACTCGTCAAGCTGGAAATCCTTCTCAACGGAGATCCCGTCGACGCCCTCAGCACCCTCACCTATGTGGACAACGCATACCCCATAGGCCGCAAGATGTGTGAGAAGTTGAAAGACCTTATTCCGCGCCAACAATTCGACGTCGCGATACAGGCAGCCATAGGCAGCAAAATTATAGCCCGCGAGACGGTGCGGCAAGTGCGCAAAGACGTTACGGCCAAGTGCTATGGAGGCGACATCACCCGAAAACGCAAACTGCTCGAGAAACAAAAGGAAGGCAAGAAACGCATGCGTCAGGTCGGCAACGTCGAAGTGCCCCAATCCGCCTTCCTCGCCGTTCTCAAACTAGACTAGAGGTTCTATCTGAAGTTAAAGTTAAGGTTAAAGTTAATGTTGAAAAAATACTAAATCCCATGTCCACAATCGTCACAGCAATAATCATTCTGCTTACCGCAGTTCTGAGCATCTCACTCGTCGGCTTCCTTTTCTACAAGATAGCCAAAACCTATTTCGATAACCAGCAGAAGGCACAGATGCTGCAGATGAAAATTGACGAGCACAAGGAGTCGCTCAAAGTTGTCACGCCAATACGTCTGCAAGCCTATGAACGAATGGCTTTATATCTTGAACGCATCTCGCCCAACAGCCTTATTCTGCGCACCTTCCGTCCCGGTATGGACATCAAGGCGCTGCAGACAGCTATGACCAAGAGCATCCGCGACGAGTGGGAGCACAACCTCAGCCAACAGGTCTATCTCACTACCGAGAGTTGGAACCGCATACGCGAGGCCAAGGAGGAGATGATCAACCTCATTAACGGCAGTGCTGTAAAGCTGCCCACCGACGCGGATCCCACCAGCCTGGCCGGTGCCATCTTCGAGAGCTGCGCCAAAAGCAAGATACCTACCGACGAAGCCATCGAGTTTATGAAGAACGAGATTCAAGAGAGGTTCGCATAATCGACAAAATAAAAAAAGGAGAGTTATTTGTAACTCTCCTTTTTTTACAACTATCTCATCAACGTTACCGTCCCTATGGCAGCACGGCTGCTACCATTCGGTAACCACACCTCATATTTGTACACGTAGGCTGCCTGCGGTTGTGGAATGCCATTGGCTGTACCATCCCATGTGGCGTCAGTGTCCGAGGTACTGAAAATCTGATTGCCCCAACGGTCGAAGATGTACAACTCATATTTGACTGGCTCAAAATCCAGATAGCCGCGAAAACGATTATTGGTCTCCATGTCTGGCGTGAAGACATTGGGGAACCAGATATTGTATTTTGAATCCTCTATTGGCTGGCTAACGCTAATATGCAGAATAATAGTCGAATCGCAACCATTGGCAGCAGTATATCCGAAACAATAGTCGCCCGGTGCGGTCAAGACATTGCCATCAAAAAGAATGGTGTCTCCCAGATTAATCGTGCAATACCGCTCTTCTTTCGATGACGGCAGCACGGTAAGCCATAGGCTGTAGTACAAATATGGCAGGTCTGAGGAATCAATGTATTCATAATGTACCGTGCCTGTGTTGCGGGTGCAGTCAGGCGGCATTCCAGGCAAAGGTGTCGGATAATATGTTCCCTGACACACTGTATCGTACCTTTCTTCTGATATAGAAATCTCCGGACCAAGTGAGTGTGCGTAAGAGCCTCGCCAACCCAAGGCGTATGTATGAGCCACGAAACTTCCCATATTGTTCTCCAACGTCTGTATTCCTTCCTGTAATGCAATTCTGGCATAACTGTACTGATCATCCACTGGTGAGAATTCATTGGCAATCGAAGAGCCGTTTAGGCTCATGCCATCTACCGCAGCAGTGGGAACGGCCACATTGACGTAGTGTACATCAAAGGGGAACGAGGGATAGGAGAAGGTTACGAAGCGAGTGCGACAAACTCCCTTGTCTATCGGCACCACCGTTAGCGAAGCGGGGTCGCCGGGACTGCCTCCATACTGAAAGCCTGTAATATATTGCATCACACATACCGGTGCAGTGGCAGAGAGAAGCCTCGCCGTATCGGGAGGCAGTGCGAACTCGGCGGACTGCCTAGGGGCAAGTGTGAACAATTCCTGTCCGTCAAGACTGACAGCGCAGTCTTGGTACGCTGTCACCTTTACGATGTCGCCATCCACTCGGTCACCTGAACGTCCTATAGTAGGCACCAACACAAACTCTCCACCCCACATCGACAGAGGCAGCACCTGTTCGTAGAGATGGTCGCTGGCTCCAGCGTCAAATGGTATTTTACAAGCAGTATTCCCTGTAAACAAAGCGAACGGTTTGCCATTGGAATAGACCTCCATGCCTGAGAAGGAATCGTGTCCATATGCCACAAGGCGATACACTTCGCCACTCATCAGGTATTGGGTAACCATCTGACCCGCTCTTAACGAACTGCCTATCACGTCGCATGGCAACTGAAAAGAGATGAGTGTACTGTCTTCCACAGCCAGAATGGCAACTTGTGGACCGAATCTGTTTGAATCCAAATCAGAATAATCCTGCACAACATAGCGGGTTCCTAACGCTCGGGTAATCAATATTGAAGATGCGTCAGAACTGGCAATACGGCAGTTGGCTGACAAAACAGATATAGGTTCATTGGAAGTGATATGGTAAGCTTCCGGCACAGGACGCGCCGTGTAGGTCGTATTTCCCAAAGGCAACGGAATACGCGCTTTTCCAGACGCATCAGTGGTGGTGGTATGCAACCAGCCCGTAAGCGGGTTTTCCACCTTTATTAAGGTGCCAAACAATCCTGCAAAAAAAAGTTCGAGCTGCTCATCCTCAATCAACAGTTGTCCTCCGGTTTCATTGTATTCATAATGAGAGATTAGCATAGTCACCCAGAAATCTTTTCCTTCCATGGACGAGAATTTTCCACACGGAGTCTGTGCGGATACCGGGGCAATGGATAGAAATCCCAGCGCAAGGATAAATATCCAAAACAATGATATCAAATGTTTTATACTCATTCCATGTCTTTCGCCTTCTTTGCCAGTTCGAAGAGAGCCACAGGAAGGTGACAATACCCTGACGGGTTCTTGTCGAGGTAGTCTTGATGATACTCCTCAGCACGGTGGAAATTGCGCAGGGGCTCGACTTCCACTTGCAGTGGCAAGCCGTATTTCTTTGCCTCTTCCGCTACGACCTCATCGACAACGACTCGGTCCACAAGGTCACAATAGTATATGCCGGTGCGGTAACGTGTGCCTTCATCCTCTCCCTGCTTGTTGAGACTGGTGGGATCTATGGCCTTGAAATACATTTCGAGCAAGAAACGTAGGCTAACCACATCCGGATTATATCGCAGGTGCACCGTCTCGGCATAGCCGGTCTGGTCGGTATAGACCTCTTTGTATGTCGGATTGTCTGTATTGCCATTGGCAAAACCTACTTCAGTAAAAGTAACACCTTCAATAAGTTTCAGATACTTTTCCGCGCCCCAGAAACAGCCGGCTGCAAGGTATATATCGCGTTCTACACCTAATGTAGGAAGAAGCAAAACCATTTTCTCAAGCCATTCGGCATCAATGTCATCGAATGTGCCCAATTCCCGGCTGTCAATGTCAAGCACCGCCACAACCGCACCATGTTGAATCACCGGCACCACTATCTCACTACGGCTCTCGCTACTGCAGGCAATATGGCCTGGAAATTGTTCAACATCAGGCACCACTACCGTGCGACGTTCCTTCCATGCCGTACCACACACACCCTTTCCATAGCCTATGTGCATACATGCCACAGGCCCTTGAAAGGGTCCTAAAAGCAACTCCCTGGCGGAGACACGGTAAAAACCAGTCCACCAAAACCCCATGGTGTTGTGTATCATCGCCGACATGTTTGCCATTGCCGCCACAGCGTCAGACTCGTCCGTCAAAAGACTTGTCACCTGCTTGTATAGCAACGAATAGCTTTCTTTCTTGTTTTCAGACGTCATAGTCTAATGCTTTATAACGAGTACACCTCGACGAGTGGTGTTAATCTCTTTAAAAACGATCACATAAAAGTAGTTGCCATCTGGTAAATCAGCACCACAGAAGTCGTTCCGGTAGTTGCTTGAAGAATAAACTCTTTGACTTTGTGCTGTATATATCTGAACAGATGTTTCACCATACTGATTCAGATTTGGAATAATCCAGCAATCGTTGTAACCATCACCATTGGGTGTCACAAGGTTGGGTATGACAATATTCGTTGGCAGACTTTTCTCCGACGGCTTTTTGTATTCAGGACCCTCTTCTTTGGGTTCTGCAACAACAATCTCTTTGTCAGTTTTTTCCTTGCTTGGCGTCGTTCTAACGGGAACGTATGTCTCGTTATTGGGATCGGGAGTAACAACAGGCACTGTGACTGCCTTCCCTGTCGTAGTACTATTTTCAGCGGGATTCGTTGTCGTACCTCTATAACTGTCGATCGACGATGGGTTATTGGAGACAGCTGTCTTTTCGATTCTTGGCGTCGTTTCTGCAGTCTCCTCAACTATGGCCTTGGCACCTGTGTTTCGCTTGACCGCAACAGGGTCTTCAGCAACAGCACCGGCAATAGCTTCAAACTCCGTGATTTGCATATCCTCTTCTCCGTTAGCGACCATTAATTCAGCTGTCATCTCCGACTTCGGATCTACCGATTGGGACACTGGTAATGTCTGATGAATCATGACAGCTACAACGGCCAATACCACGACAACGGCCGAGGCGACAATCCATGCGGTGCTATGTCCGCGGGTTGTCGAAACTGAGCCTTGCGATAGCCTGTGCTCTATAGTCTGCCATGCATCTGCAGGAGGACGAATCTCGTCGTTTTTTAATTGCTCCCGCATCAAGTCTTCAATATCTTTCAATGTATATATTTTTAAATAAATTCAACAAATCAATTAATTAAGAACTGGAGTTAAACAATATCACGATATAAAACTTTCACCTCTCAAATAATCTTTCCCCAGTTTCTTTATCAATATCTTTTTTAGTTTCTCCTTTGCCATATAGAATCTCGATTTGACCGTTGATTCGGGTATTCGAAGGATCCTGGCAACCTCTTTGAATGTATATTCATCGACGGCGACAAGGTTAAACGCGACACGTTCTTTGTCATTAAGACTCTGCAGAGCCGCTCGCAACGCATCCCTCAAATCCATCTTGCTGTCCTGACTCTTGTTTGGCGCCGCCATCCCGACAACCGCATCCAACGGCACTGCTTCCCTGTGTTTGCGGTTTCTGCGGTAGTCGGCTATTATGACTCGCCGCATGATAACCCACATCCATCCCTCAAAAGCTCCGTCTCCTCTATAGTTGCCAATCTCGGAGAATATAGTCATAAACCCGTCTACAAGCAACTCCTTGGCGATATCATCGTCGGGTGCGTATCGGCAACACAGAGCATAGAAGCGCGCACTGAATCGGTCGTACAACTCCTTCTGCATCTTAGCGTCACCTCTTTTACAGCCGGCTATGAGTTCGTCAAGATCTTCCACTTTCTATAATTGACTTTTCATCCTTACTTGTAGAGGACTGGACAGAAAAAGTCTTAAAACAAATGTTAAAAAGAGTTAAAGCGATTATTTGTCTATCACTACTTTGACTTTAACGGTCTCCCTGCCATCCAGTCGATGCACCACGAAAAGGTATACGCCAGACTCCAGACCCGACACAAAAGCGTTGCCACTATTGGCCGATATGCCTTTCCTGACAACATGTCCCGTTGCATCGCAGATGTCAACAACCAAAGGTTCGCCAGGTAACTCCGTACTAATAGTAACCTTGCCCGACGAAGGATTCGGGAATACCCTTACCGATGTGGTTGAGGGTTGTTCGAGTCCTACAAAATCATCGTCAACAAAGGCCAACGTATACTCTCCCACTTTCAAAGTGCTGTCTATGAAATACCCCTGTGTGCTGGAACCTGTATAGGACGAGGACACCGGACGCCATCTGTCGCCTGCCCCCCTGCGGTACATCAAACGCAACTTCGAAAAAACATTACCTGTATTCAACAAGTCGTTATCCAATGTATTATCCTCTCCTGTGGAGCTGTAACGAAAACGTCCATCCATTTCTGTCGCTTCCGGCAACAATCCTGTCACTGTCCAATAATGATCCGCCATCAATATGATATGCGGGTTGGGATCTGGGTCTGGACTGCTCCAGTGGTGTGACACATAAATCCAGGTCTCCGCATCGGGGGCGACAGCGGTGACATTGCTTTTGAACAAGGCATTGTACATATTCAGCTGTCCACCTTGCTTAACGCTGGTCTGCAGACCAATAGAGGCTTTTGAGAGCACCCCGTCATAATCAACAATGGCAAAGGCAGGGGTAAATGGCAATTGCACGACAACCTTGGTCGACTCTCCGTTGAAGGCGACGAGTCTCTTTACCATCCTCAAGTCTTCCGCAAAAAAGGTAATCCATACTTTGTTGCCGTTGGCAAGCGAGTCGGTGCCATAGGTCTTCTGTCTTACATACACCGCAGTGGAAGCGTGACTGCAGCTCATCGAGTCAATTACATAATCCACAAATCCAGGCTTGAACACATGGAAATCGAAGAAATCGGTGAGGTCGATGCCGCTATATAGCGAAAGGCTGTCGCGTAGTTGCCAGCTGTCGATGTTTTGAAATGCGCAACGCTCAAAAAGGCGCATCATGGAGGCATAGAATATCGAGTCGCCCATATATCCGCGCATCGAGTGCCATACCGTGGCACCTTTTTTATACACCGTAGATCCATATGTATACTTGCTGCTCTGTCCGTACAGCGGTTTGAAACCGTTGTCCGTGACATGGGTCTGCAGCAGCACTGTCTTGAGGTTGTCGTTGGCGAAAGTGCGGTAACGCAGGGGATTGCTCTCTGCAAAGATGGCTTGAATGGCCACCTCTTCACAGAACGACGCGCCACCCTCATTTATCCACATGTCGGCCGAGCTGGCGCAGGTCAAAAGATTACCGAACCAAGAGTGTGCGAACTCATGCGCCATTGTGGCCAAGCAGGTCACTTGCGACGAGGCCATGCACTGCGATGTGAACGCAATGTTGCCCACATGCTCCATCGAGCCTTTGGGAGTGGATACATAACCCACCCGGTCCCACTGATATGGACCGAAACAGCGCTCAAACATCGGTATCACTTTGCTCATGTTCTCATAAGCGTTCCAGACGTTGACACTGTCGTGGTCGAGGAATCCCAACATGGCTGGATATGTGGCATACTGCCCTTGGTATTCACGCTCTATGATATGGAACGGAGCCACCGCGACTCCTACAAGATAGGTCGGCGTCTGCCTGTCGAGTGTCCATCTCCATGTGCTGCTCCCGTCGGCGTTCCGACTCACTGTATCCAGCATTCCTGTACAGATGGCCTTCCATCCCGGTTTTGCGGTAATTTCAAAATGGTATGTGGCCTTGTCATAGAAATTGTCGCGACAGGGGAACCATGCCTTGCCCATATTGTGCGGAAACTCGTAGAGGGCTATGCCTAGATTATAGTATATATTGTCGTCGAAATAAAAACCGCCCCATCCCATCGGTGCCAAATACTGTCCCTTGCGGTAGAAAACGGTCATTGTGACCGTGTCGCCCAAACCGCCTTCATAAGGAACACTCACAATGCGAAGCTCTTCGTCGTATACGAATCCCACACCTGTGCCATCAAGCCATACAGAATCAATGTCCGACGGGCATAATTCCAGTTTAATGCTGTCGACGTCCGACAACAGACGCATAGTTACAGATGCCGACCCCTCAATACTCTTGAAAGTATGGTTGCCTATGTCGAGTCGCAAATCGTAGTGCAAAACATCTATACTGTCGGTGATATTGTCTTGAGCCCGCAAAAAACCGCAGCAGGCAAAGATAATAAATATAGATAGAACTGTTTTTTTCATCATTACAGTTTTTACCAAAGTTTGCTTCCAATAATTCGTATGATTCGTTTCATGTTTACATGAAGAATCGGAAAACAAAACTTGTTGGATTTGTGTTATTCGTGTTTAAAATAATTTTTAGTTGATACCTAATAAATTGTTTGGATTGTAACTTTTCGGCCGTGGCACTTTCTTTTGCTTCGTTATTTTAGCACGAGCGAAAATTGTGAAGACCGCAAATCTCAATCCATCTCAAAACTAATCGGCAAAAGAAACTCCGATCTCACAGGTTTGTCTAATTGTTTGCCTGGTTTCCATTTAGGCATGCCCTTCACCACACGTAAAGCCTCAGCCCCGCAACCGCCTCCTATTTCGCGCAACA
>JAEEGL010989841.1_pt1 | contig 13556 bp, 5 predicted proteins | sample 9134231 | NCBI WGS metagenome assembly JAEEGL01 (sample SAMN16246548, study PRJNA631951) | gut metagenome | biome: gut microbiome; feature: rumen; material: fiber-attached | host: Bos | place: Iran: Karaj | collected 2018-10
CCCCGACAATGTGAGTTATCTCAACGTTTCATACGTAGGCTACAAGACCCAGCAGGTTGCTGTAGCTAACTATGTTAACGTTGCGCTTGAGTCAGAGAACACCACCTTCGACGAAGTGATTGTGGTGGCCTACGGTACTTCGAAGAAAACAAGCTTCACCGGTTCGGCTCAAGCAGTGTCTAACAAGAAGATCGAGACTCGTCCTATCACGAGTGCCACCAAGGCCCTTGAGGGTAACGTGGGTGGTATTCAGGTAGGTGGTAGCTCGGGTCAACCTGGTGCCGCACCAGCCATTCGCATTCGTGGTTTCGGCTCAATCAATGCCGACAACAACCCCTTGTATGTGGTTGATGGTATTCCCTACGACGGTAACTTGAGCGATATCAACCCCAACGATATCGAATCGATGACCGTGCTGAAGGATGCATCGGCAGCTGCTCTGTATGGTGCCCGTGGTGCTAACGGTGTTATCATGATTCAAACCAAGCGTGGTTCTGAAGGTCGCACTAATGTGACCTGGCGTTCTACCGTGGGTTGGTCAAACCGTGCTACCCCTCGCTATGAGACCGTGGGCCAGAAAGATTTCGTTCAACTTTACTACGAAGGTTTGTTAAGCTACTTCGAACTCGATAATGGCAAGGATCGTGCAACTTCTGAAGCATATTCTCAGTACTATCTGGGTGACGAGCTTGGCGGTGAGTTGTACAACCCCTTCAAGAACTACACATGGGACAACATCATTGACCCCGCAACCGGCATGGTTCGTGCTGATGCCCAGAGTGTGTGGAATGAAGACTGGTATGATTCTGTAGTTCGCAGTAGCGCTTTCCGTCACGAGCATGTGTTCTCGGTGAATGGTGGTTCTGCCAAGACCCGTTTCATGTTCTCTCTTGGTTATCTGAATGAAGATGGCTTCCTAAAGACTACAGGCTTTGAACGCTACAGTGCTCGTGCTAATGTCGACACTCAGGTGAACGACTGGTTTGCAGCCAACATCAATACTTCGCTGGCTCACTCTACCAGCAACTTCAGTGACTATGATGACACTGCTTACAGTAACCCCTGGTTCACTGCTCAGTTCATCAACCCCCTGTTCCCTGTTTATCTGAAAGATGAGAATGGTAATAATGTACTTGACAAAGATGGTAATCGTCAGTATGACTGGGGTGAGACAACTCGTCCTGGTAACTTGAACGACTTCAACTCTCTGGGTATGCTTCTCATGGATAAGGCTAAAAATGTTCGCGATGTTGCCGGTCTTCGCACTGGTGTCGTGTTTGGTAGCGACCTCGAGAAATATGGTTGGCGTCAGGGTATCAAGTTTGCTGTTAACTTTGGTATGGACTATACAACTCGCAACCGCATGATGTATATGAACTCACAGCACGGTAACCAAGCCAACGCTGGCGGTCTGCTCTACAAGTACAACTATCGCACTCAGAGCTATACCTTCAACCAGTTGCTCACTTGGAACCGCACCTTCAACGGTGTTCATAACATCGACTTCCTCCTTGGTCACGAGTGGTATGCTTATAAGTACAATTTCCTCCAGGCAGGTAAGAGCAATCTCGTTGATGGCATCTATGAACTTCGTCCTGGTACATCACTTCAAGTTGCCGACTCTTATCAGATTGACTATCGCATCAACTCATTCTTGAGCCGCTTCAACTATAATTACGATAACCGTTACTATCTGTCGGCTTCTATTCGTAGTGATGCTTCTTCTCGCTTCCACAAAGATCATCACACAGGTGTGTTCTGGTCGTTGGGTGCTAACTGGCGTGTTTCGAGCGAGTCCTTCATGAAAGACATCGACTGGATCCACAACCTCAGCGTTAAGGTGAGCTATGGTGAGCAGGGTAACGATAACCTCGGTACCTACTATGCTTGGCAGCAGCTCTATGACCTTGAATATGCTAATGCCAACAATGTTGGTGCATTTGTTTCTTCACTTGAAAACCGCGAAGTGTCTTGGGAAAAGAACTCTAACCTGAATGCAGGTTTCGAGGCTGCGTTCCTTGATGGTCGTATTCGTGTTGACTTCGAGTACTTCTATAAGAAGACCACCGACATGCTCCTCAACTTCCCCATGGCTCTCTCTACAGGCTTCCTGGGTTACCTCGACAATGTAGGTAACATGCGCAACACTGGTTTCGAACTCAACTTGGGCTTCACACCTGTTCGTACTCAGGACTTCGAGTGGAACCTGAACTTGATGTTGAACAAGACAAACAACAAGGTTCTGAAACTTACAGGTGACTCTCCTGAAATCATTAGCGGTAACCGTGTGATTAAGGAAGGCATGCCCATCTACACTTACTACATGGCCAAGAGTGCAGGCGTTGATCCCGAAACAGGTAATCGTCTCTATTGGGCTTACAAAGATGAAAATGGCAATGAGGTTGAAGAATACAAGACTGATGACTACTACACCGCACTTGACAACAAGTACTATCAGGGTAGCCGTATTCCTAAACTGTATGGTAGTATTGGTACCGACCTCACCTGGAAGGGCCTGAGCCTCTCTGTTCTGACTACTTACTCGCTGGGTGGCAAGATTTATGATAGTGTCTATGCTGGTCTCATGATGGGATTGGGCAACGCAAACTCTACATTCCATAAAGATGCTTTGAAGCGTTGGCGCAATCCTGGTGATGTCACCGATGTTCCTCGTATCCAACTCGACGACTATCGTGGCACGATGGAAGCCGCAAGTGATGCTTATCTGATTGATGCTTCTTACTTTGCTATCAAGAACATTACACTGTCTTACTCTCTGCCCAAGATATGGATGAACAAACTTGGTATCCAGGGTGCTAAGATCTTTGCTTCAGGCGACAATATCGCACTCTTCACCCACCTTAAGGGTATGGATCCTCAGTACAACTTCACCGGTGGTACCAACTATGACTACAGTCCCAACAGGACCTACACAATTGGCGTTGAAGTTAACTTCTAATTTAATGAAAGGAGACACATTACAATGAAAAAAATTATATATGCTTTTATAGCAATAAGTGGACTTCTCTCGTTGAGCGCTTGCTCCGAAGATAGTCTGATTACCGATCCGACCGATAGCATCTCGAAGGATGCTATGATGGAAGACGGCCAGCATGCACTGGTTTCGCTCAATGGTATCTATCGTTCGATGTACACTCCCGGATGGTCAACTGAATTTAATATCCACCAGTGCTTTGGTATCAGTGCCTACAATCTGGCTGCTGAACTTATGGGCGACGACTTCATGATGGGAGCCGCTGGTTCAGGCTGGTTCTGGTATGATGCAACTTACAATGTGAAGGGTCGTTTTACCAGCGATGGTTGGCGTTCTTATGACTTGTGGAATGCACACTACAAATGGATTGCTAATGCCAACTATATCCTCGCTGCCGAGGAGACTATGGGTGGAGATGTTGATGCCAAGAACTATGCAATAGGTCAGGCATACGCTATCCGCGCATACAGCTATTTCATGCTTGCTCAGTGGTTTGCTCGCACCTATAAGGGTCACGAAACTGAAAAGTGTGTTCCTCTGTACACAGAGCCCACTTTTAAGGAAACCACTGGTCAACCTCGCGCTACTGTTGCCGATGTTTACAAGCAGATTGATGAGGACCTCAATAAGGCAGTTGCTCTGCTCAAGGGCCTTCCCCAACAACATCCCTCACACATGAGCTATTCTGTGGTGCAGGGTATCCGTGCTCGTGTTGCTCTTGTTAAAGAAGACTGGGCAACCGCTGAGGCTGCTGCTGAAGAGGCTATCAACTACACTTCAGCCCAGATTGCCGATGTGAAGGACTTTATTGGTCTTAACAATGTTTCAGCTCCTAATGTGATGTGGGGTGCTGAGGTTATAGCTGACCAAGCAAGCGGTTACGCTTCGCTCTATGCACACATGGACACTTGTGCAAGCTATGGCACACGTGCTCCCAAGATGTGTACTGCTTCACTTTACGATAAAATGTCTGACACCGATGATCGTAAAGAGGCTTGGTTCCCGTCACTTGACGATTGGAGTGAAACTCCTAGTGCTTTTATTCCTGCTAAGTGGCGTGGTGCTCACCTGCAGCGCAAAATGGTCTTCAGCGATCCTGCTCAGTGGCTTGGCGACTACATCTGGATGCGTGTTGAGGAAATGTACTTAACTGCAGCCGAAGCTGAATGTCGTCAGGGTAAAGAAGGCGAAGCAAAGGATCACTTGATGGCTCTCATGGCTCATCGTGATGTTAACTACGATTGCAGTAGTAAAACTGGTAATACTCTTGGTGCACTCACAAGTGATGTGACTGGTTCGCTTCTCGAGGAGATTATTCTCCAACGCCGTATTGAGCTTTGGGGTGAATTTGGTCGTGTGTTCGATATCAAGCGACTCAAACAAGGTTTTGTTCGTCCTTCTTCTGATGGTTGGGCTGCTGGTTGTAACCTGCAGGCTCGTCCTGCCACTAAGAATCCTGAGAACTATATGTGGGTTCTCACCATTCCTCAGGCAGAGTTTGACGGAAACAAGAACATGACGCTTGATAACGATCAGAACCCAACTCGAGATGAGTAATATATTCAGGCACTATAAGTACTGAAATTCTTAAAAAGGAGTCGCAATTGTGCGGCTCCTTTTTTATTTAATCAAATGAATAAGTTGAGTGGCATTAAGTGTGGGGAGGTTGTTTCTATAAAAACAGTGGCAGGACTATGCCTGCCGCCCCAGTGAACCCGTGGGGAGTCGAACCCCAATCGAAGGAACCGGAATCCTTTATTCTATCCATTAAACTACGGGTCCAAAAGAAATTAGTTTATAAAATCGTGGCAAAATTAGTCAATTTTCATTAGCTTTGCAATAGCAAAAAGGCAAAGAAACCGTTTTTTCAATAGCCATTGACGCAAAAGGTGTATTTGCTGTGTAGGTCATTATTGATGATGTCCCGACATGCATAAAAACTAAGAACAAAACTACTGATAAGCTATGAAAGTGAGAATTGATGAATCGTGGAACCGTGCGCTGCAGGCCGAGTGGGACAAACCCTACTTTGAGCAGCTCACGCAGTTTGTGCGGGCCGAGTATGGCCGCACGCAAGTGTTCCCGCCGGGCAGGCAGATTTTTGCAGCATTCGATGCCACACCGTTCGATGCGGTGAAGGTGGTGATACTGGGTCAGGACCCTTATCACGATGTGGGTCAGGCCAACGGGCTGTGCTTCTCGGTGAACGAGGGGCAGCGGTTTCCGCCTTCGTTGCAGAACATCTTCAAGGAGGTGCACGACGACACAGGGGCTCCCATTCCCGCCAGTGGTGACCTGAGCCGCTGGGCGCGCCAAGGTGTGCTGCTGCTCAATGCCACGCTCACTGTTGAGGCGCACCGTGCGGGTTCGCATCAGGGGCATGGCTGGGAAGAGTTCACCGATGCTGCCATAGCGGCTCTCTCGGCTCATCGTGAGCATGTGGTGTTTATCTTGTGGGGTTCCTATGCCATTAAAAAGGGCGCAATGATCAACAGGATGAAGCATCTGGTGCTCACCTCGCCACATCCGTCACCATTGTCGGCACATCGCGGCTTCTTTGGCAATCACCATTTCTCGCAAGCCAATGCCTATCTGCAGCAGCACGGCATGACACCTATCCAGTGGTAACGCATTGACACATGCTTTAAAGACATAAGAACATAAGGCTCATACGGTATCCCGGTTTATTACACACAGATCACTATAAGGATGTAAAACAAAACTATTAGTGTCCGATTAAAAGTCCGTTAGGACTGTCAAGAACCTAGGCAGGGGTAAAACCGCAGGCGAGAACCCCTGTCAGTTAGGCATATACAACATTAGTTCCGTAGGGACGGCAGAATGTGAATCAAGTTTTTTATTTGTCGCCCCTGATGGGGCTAATTATATTGAATATCGCCTTAAAGCAGGGGTTCTTCGCAATGTTGAGAACAGTTTCAATGCCCTTTGGGCACCGCGCACCGCTCTTGCGAGCGATTTTCGCTTTGAAATGTTCTCGAGCACTTCGTGGTTCGCTCCACCACCTGCCTATTATCTACCCAGCCCTGACGGGCTTCATAGTAAGCTCAATATTTTAGAAAACATTTAAACAACTCAGGCATAGTGGATTGCAGTGTGCCTAAAATCTTTTATCGGTCAACAATAAAACAAAATAGGGGACGAAACGAATCGCCCCCTGTTCTTATTTTGAGTTTAGCTTAATTGCGTTAACGCAGCACCTTGCTGGTCGAGAAGCTGCCGTCGGTGTAGCGGGTCACCACAATGTTCACGCCGCTGAAGGGCTTGTCGCTCTCCATGCCCGTGATGTTGTAGTACTTCACATTGCTCACCGTCTTGTTTTCTTCAATATCTTGAATGGCAGTGATGGTAGAATCGTCGAGGTTGAATGGCATCACATTCTTGTTGCTGTCGGGAATGACATCGTCTTTGCCTTGAACCAGCTTGCTCGATTTCAGGTTGAGCACGCCTCTGAAAACATAGGCTTGTCCTACTACGAGGTCACTATGCACATCATATTTCAAGTTGTAGTCCCATGCCACGGTGAAGGCACCGTCGAGATTGGCGGAGTTTTGTCCGCCAGTCGAAGCGGGAACCACAAAGCCAGAGCCAGTCCAAACGGCAACAATCACATCGGCAACCTCTTGCACCTTGGGATTCATGAAGAAGTAATTCGTGCCGCTTCCACCTGTCGCCTGACCTGGTGCACCATTAAGATTCAGGTTCTTGTCCAGGAAGTTGACTGGGCAGTATACATTGGGATTGTATTCAGTTGATCCATCAATTTCCATTGACTCAACTTCGATGCAATAGTTCACATCGTCGACATAGCGCCCCTTGAGTGTGCCAGCCTTGATGGTTTGGCCAATATTATAATCGTGATCATCGTCCTCCAAGTCGGTGCCGTTGGGGAATTTAAGCATTACCCAGTTGCTCTGGTCCCAGGGGCCAGGCTGCATATTCAGCACTTCGCGCATGTAGTCTTTTTGTCCATCCATGATTGCTGTGGGGCAGATAGAGCGGTTGCCCTGGTCCTTGGCCCAAATGAGGCGCTGCTCTGGGTGACCTTCGTCGGCACGGTTAATGATGTGCACAATCACAAGTTGGTCGGCAACGATATAGTCTTTGCCGGGAGTACCCTTATCTTCAATCCAGCTGAGCGGAGTTTCAATCACTTTGTAGTAGGCAGTATTATCGGCGTGAATCCAACCCAGGTAATTCACACCATCAAGCTTAGTTACCGTCTCACCTTCGTTCACCACGTCAAGAGTGGCGATTGTGGTAGTACTTGCGCCAGCACTTTGAGTTTGAGTAGTCTGTGCAGTGCCATCAACCGATGGAGTGGCCTTATACATGAAGTTGCCATCAGACTCATTGGAGTTAATAGCCTTAATCTTGTTGTAAAGGTCGCCTTTGAGAGTAACCAACGTGCCCTTCGACACTTCCTGAGGAGCCTCGGCTGTACCACCAGCAGGATCAAAGCTGAGAGTGGTGGGGTATTTCTCAATCTTCAACTGGTTGCTGGCCAAGTTGCCCTTATTCTGGCTTGCGGTAGTTCCCACATAGATGCGGTAGATGCCAGCAGGAATCTTGTAGGAGTTGCCCTCATATTGACTGCCATACCACAGATAAACAGGGTTATTGCTTGTGATGTTCTCGTCAACGAGGAAATCAGGCTCACCAGGAACACCACGCAGGTTTTGGTTATTGATGTTATTCCAGTTGTCGTTGAGGTCAATCTTCCAAGTCACGCTGAAGCGTCCGAAAGCCTCACCTGTGTTGTCGCCATAGTTGCCGGTGCCCTTGAAGTAAACATCGATATAATATTCGTCGGTCTCATCATTGTAGTTGAAGCGCGGGCCATAGGTGTGCCAGGTCTCATTGCCATTGGCAGTACCTAACAGCCATAGCGGCGCTTTGGAGTTGTCAAAGAAGTAGGCTGTGATAGTCACATCGGCATCGGGCATGGTGAAGTTGTAGTTGCCAAGCTGGTCGGCAGCGATAGTTGTCTCAGTGCCAGCAACATGGTCTTTTACAGTGACATACGACAGTTCATAGTATCCATTTTCAGGATGTTCAATATCAACAAGATTAGGCGTTACCTTAAATACAACATTCTCGCCCTCGTAGGACATCACATTATCATTCTGGACTAAATATCCATCGGTGAGGAAAATATTGCCACATCGATTACTTGGCTTTATCTCCATGGTGATATTGTGATATTGCACCTTCTCAAATTCAGCATAGATACGAACATCTGAGGCTGGCATTGAGAAAGCATAATTTTGTCCCAATGTGGTGGTTGTCACTGTTGGGGTTATTACACTATTGTCGCTCAAATTGGTGATTGTAACATTCTTGACCTTGTAACCTTCGGCTGGTGCCACAATGAAGGTGACGTTGTCCATCATCTGAGAGTAATTGTGTTCTCCGTCGATTACAACACCATCACGGAGTGTTATAGTGCCATGACCATCAGTAGCGGTAAAGACCTCATATTTTTGTGCAGGCTTGTACAAGTATACTCGTTGTAATGCAAGATTTGTATTTTGAGTAGAATTAGATGTAATATTCCTAAATTGCATTTTGCCATTGTAATGACGAATGCGATAACCTGTAGTAGCTTCATAGGTTAACATAGCATACCAGTCAAAACCATTAGTGCCTCCAGTAGTGCTGCTATTAATACCTAATGAAGTATTGACATATCCAGTATTGCTTGGTGGATTGGCCACTCGAGTCAACCTTTTTGTGGCAAAACTTGTAGGAGAACTTTCATCGGCAGACTCTGTTCTGAGGTAAGCACCACCAGCAATGATACGATATGGGTAGCTAGATGTGCCACCGGTAGAGAATCTCAGGAACATGACATCGCCTGTTGCTCTTGCCAAGAAACCATTATTATAGAGATCAACTTTAGTTGACTCAAAATTACCAGATGTTGACTCGCCTTCTTGATTGCTGCTTAAAGCATCTCCTTGTGTATCGCCCGATTGTCTTCTATGCACAAGCATGTATGTCTTATCGCCAGTAACAATTTGATTGCTATTGGTTACAAGTTCATACATGTCGCCATCCTCTTTATCAATCGTGACCTCAATATATGCAAAGCGAACTGGATGTCCTTGACACTTGATGGTGAGTTGTTGTCCAATAGGCAGGCCATCAGGATAGGTGGGCGAACATTCCCATTTAGCCATATATGTGCTGTTATTATATGGCGTGGTCAGTGTGCCTGCAACAACATTGTTGACTGATGTGTTTGGGGCAATGTACATTGTTGTTGGACCCCAATAGAATGAGTTGTTGTCGCCCTCAACAGAGTTGTCTAGGCAGCGGAATACAATTTTCTTAATTTTGAAATTGAAGGATCTAAAATTGATTTGATCGTAATGTCTTTGCACCATGAACCCTTCATTGTTCATGCCGCCGCTCATCTCCATCTTGACACCGCCTTTAGAGGTGTAATACACACCGCTGGCATCTTTTGAAGTGATGAGAATCGTTTGTGTTCCGGCCCAGGCGGGTAAGGCGAGGGCTAGGAGCATTAGAAGTGTTAGTAGTTTTTTCATTTTTAAATAAGATTAATTGTATATAATTATAGTAATTTGCAGTAAAGTGCAAATTTACAAAAAAATATAGAATAAAGCGTGAAAAATGGAAACTTATATACGAAAAAAAGGAAAGAATAAGGATAATTATAGAAAATGAGTTCTTGATTTGTGGTCAAGAACTCACTTATTGGATAGTTGGTCAATGCAATCAAATGCCGTTTAAGCCTAAATCATTGATTCGGCTAACTGGCTAAGAGAGGGGATTAGTCCTCGGGGTGGCCGGCAGCCTTGGCAATGCGTTTGCGCTCGAGTTCGTCGAGGATGATTTTGCGCATGCGCAGGTGGTTGGGGGTGATTTCCACATACTCGTCGGCCTTGATGTACTCGAGGGCTTCTTCAAGGCTGAACACGATGGGGGGCACAATCTTCACCTTGTCGTCGGCACCGCTGGCGCGCATGTTGGTGAGCTTCTTGCTCTTGGTCACATTCACCACCAGGTCTTTCTCCTTGGTGTGCTCGCCCACGACCTGACCGGCATAGACATCTTCTTGCGGGAAGATAAAGAACTTGCCGCGGTCTTGCAATTTGTCGATGGCGTAGGCATAGGCAGTGCCGCCTTCCATAGCGATGATGGAGCCGTTGGTTCGTCGAGTGATTTCACCCTTCCAAGGCTCGTAGTCGAGGAAACGATGTGCCATGATGGCTTCGCCAGCGCTGGCGGTGAGCACATTGGTGCGCAGGCCGATGATGCCTCGCGACGGAATCTTGAATTCCATGTGGATGCGGTCGTTCTGCGTTTCCATGGTGGTCATCTCGCCCTTGCGACGGGTGACCATGTCGATCATCTTGCTGGCATATTCCTCAGGCACATTGATGGTGAGCGACTCGATGGGCTCGCACTTCATGCCGTCGATCTCCTTGATGATGACTTGCGGTTGTCCCACCTGCAGTTCGTATCCCTCGCGACGCATTTCCTCGATAAGTACCGAGAGATGCAGCACGCCACGACCAAACACATTCCAGGCATCCTCGTTCTCGGTGCGCTCTACACGCAGAGCCAGATTCTTTTGCAACTCATGCTGCAGACGGTCCCAAATGTGGCGCGAGGTGACAAATTTACCATCTTTGCCGAAGAACGGTGAGTCGTTGATGGTGAATCGCATGCTCATGGTGGGCTCGTCGATGGCTATGCGGGGCAGGGGTTCAGGGTTGGCGAGCAGTGTGATGGTGTCGCCAATCTCGAAGCCGTCGATGCCCACGAGGGCGCAGATGTCGCCGCAGGGCACTTCCTGCACATGCACTTGTCCCATACCTTCGAAGGTGCGCAGCTCCTTGATTTTTTGCTTCACCACGGTTCCGTCTTTTTTGCACAGGCCAATCTCCATGCCATCAGTGAGAGTGCCACGGTGCACACGGCCCACGGCGATACGGCCTACATAGGAGTTGTAGTCGAGCGAGGTGACGAGCATTTGCGGGTCGCCCTCGTTCAGGGCTGGTTCGGGTATGTATTGAATGATGGCGTCGAGCACGGCAGTGATGTTGTCGGTGGGTTCGCGCCAGTCGAGGCTCATCCATCCTTGCTTGGCAGAGCCAAACACGGTGGGGAAGTCGAGCTGGTCTTCGGTAGCATCGAGGTTGCACATGAGTTCAAACACCTGTTCCTGAACCTCGTCGGGGCGGCAGTTGGGTTTGTCCACTTTGTTGATGACCACAATGGGTTTCAGACCAATCTCAATGGCTTTCTGGAGCACGAAACGCGTCTGCGGCATGGGTCCCTCGAAAGCGTCGACCAGCAGCAGGCAGCCGTCGGCCATGTTGAGCACACGCTCTACCTCGCCGCCAAAGTCGCTATGCCCTGGAGTGTCGATGATGTTGATCTTGTAACCGTTATAGTTGATAGAAACGTTCTTGGAGAGAATGGTGATGCCTCGCTCGCGCTCAAGATCGTTGCTGTCAAGGATTTGAGTGCCTACTACTTGGTTGTCGCGGAAGAGGTTACCTGCTGCCAGCATCTTGTCGACGAGTGTGGTTTTGCCGTGGTCGACATGTGCGATAATTGCTACGTTTCTTATCTTTTGCATACCCTTAATGAATTTTGGGTGCAAAGTTACACATTTTATTCGTTTTATACAAGCCGGAGATTTCTAGTTTTGCAAGTTGTGTCAACAACTTGCAAAACTAGAAGGTTAGAGGTTAGAGGGGGTAGAGGTTCGTGTTTGGTGATGATAAAGGATATGGTAATTTTCAATTATTGCTGTCAGATAAAACAAAAGGGGTCGCCGCCGGCGACAAGGTTTTAGTTATCAACTACCCCCTTCGACACTTGTTGGGCTCGCTATCGCTCGTTTCACAAGTGCCAAAGGGGGTTACTCAGAGGCCAGAGCGAGACTGCGTCTTGCCTTACGTGGACATTTTTTACCTTGTGGCGTCTATACCATTATCGCACTGATTGTCAAAAGGTAGCAGAAGATTCGCAATCTTTAATCGGATACTAATAGTATAAAATATTGCAAGGGCGTGAACTGTGCAACATAAATAAAAAAGATGACGCGGCTTGCGCGAGCGTCACCTTCCTCTTAAAAAAATAAGTTATGAAACAATCAATCCGGTTCTAAGCCTGGAGCATCTCGTGCATGTTGAGGGCGGCACGGCGACCGTCGCCCATGGCGAGAATCACGGTTGCACCACCGCGCACGATGTCGCCACCTGCATAGAGGTCGGTCACATTCGACTGCATGGTTTCCTCGTTGACGACGATGGTGTTGCGCTTGCTCACCTCAAGGCCCTGGATAGAGCGAGGCACGAGCTGGTTGGGCGAAACGCCTACTGCCACGATAACGAGGTCGACGGGAATCTCCTCGATGGCACCCTCGACGGGAACGGGTTTGCGACGGCCCGAAGCATCGGGTTCGCCGAGTTCCATGCGCTGCACGCGCATAGCCTTGACGCGGCCCTTGTCGTCACCAATATACTCGATGGGGTTGTGGAGGGTCTTGAACTCGATGCCTTCTTCCTTGGCATGGCCCACCTCTTCGAGGCGTGCAGGCATCTCTTCCTCGCTACGGCGATAGACGAGGATGACGCGCTCGGCACCCATGCGCTTGGCGGTGCGGGTCGAGTCCATAGCGGTGTTGCCGCCACCAACCACTGCGATGGTCTTGCCGTTGAGCACGGGGGTGTCGCCACCACGGCCAGCGCCCATGAGGTTGATGCGGGTGAGGTATTCGTTGCTCGACATCACACCATTGAGGTTCTCGCCAGGAATGTCCATGAAACGGGGGAAGCCTGCGCCAGAGCCGACGAAGACGCCCTTGAAGCCCATCTCGTGGAGGTCATCGTAGGTGATGGTCTTGCCCACGAGGCAGTCTTTCACAAATTCAACGCCCATCTTGCGCAGACCGTCTATCTCGAAGTCGACGATGGCGTTGGGCAGACGGAACTCGGGGATGCCATACTTGAGCACGCCGCCAATCTCGTGGAGTGCCTCAAAGACGGTGACATCGTAGCCGCGCTTGATCATATCGCCAGCAAATGAGAGTCCTGAAGGACCACTGCCGATAACGGCCACCTTGATGCCATTCTTGGGAGCCACTTGCGGAGCCGGCATGCTGTCGGCATTGTTGCGCTGCCAGTCGGCGGCAAAGCGCTCGAGGTAACCGATGGCCACTGCGGGATGTTTCATCTTGAGGTGGATGCACTTGCTCTCGCACTGCTTTTCCTGTGGACAGACGCGACCACAAACTGCTGGCAGCGAACTGGTTTCCTTGAGGGTAGCGGCAGCCTCGGCAAAGTTGCCACGCTCGATGTTCTTGATGAATTTAGGGATGTTGATGTTGACGGGGCATCCAGTGACGCACTGCGGGTTGGCGCAGTCGAGGCAACGGGTAGCCTCACGCATGGCCTGTTCGGCACTGATGCCTTGGTTCACCTCTTCGTTGCAGGTGATGCGGTAGGCGGGGTCGAGTTGAGGCATCTCGACGCGTTCGATGGAGGTGCGCTCCTTGGGC
>JAEEGL011021665.1_pt1 | contig 13556 bp, 14 predicted proteins | sample 9134231 | NCBI WGS metagenome assembly JAEEGL01 (sample SAMN16246548, study PRJNA631951) | gut metagenome | biome: gut microbiome; feature: rumen; material: fiber-attached | host: Bos | place: Iran: Karaj | collected 2018-10
GCGCTTATCTCGGCGGCGGTACCTCCGAGCCTGCCGCCGAGAAGATATACGGCGAGTACGGTTCCGGCCGCCAGGACGCAGCTTACAGCCCATCCGACCGCGGCTTTTTTCAGATATCTTCCGGATATAACGGGCGGCAGGAGAAGCGCAGTGACTGAAACGGCAAGCAGCGCGGCCTCACACCTGGCCGCTATGATAACGTACGTTCCCGCGGCGGCCGCGGGTACGGTCACAAGAGCGTCCCGTCCGGGCCGCAGCGCCGTATACGCCGCCAGCGCCGGGATAGCGACGGCCATGAATGCCCCCAGGGTCACGGTGTTGCCCAAAGTGCCCAGATACGAGCCGGAGTAGGAGACGCCGCCGCCGAAATAGTTGTGACCGTCGGGATACAGCCCCAGCGGATTCAGACCGCGAAGCTGCAGAACGGCGATGAACGACGTTATGAGTACGCTGGCGGAGAGCGCGTACACAACCGCCTTTTTCGGTCTCGTTCCGGCGGATACGAGGATAAAACACAGAACGTACAGAGCCGTAGTCACGAGACCGTCACGGCGGGTGCCGCCCAGCCACACAACGCTGCCGTAATCCGAAAGCAGCGCCGACAGCGCCGTGAACGCCAGATACGCCAGCGCCGCCACAGTCGCGGGGCGCTTCAATACGGACAGGTCCGGTTTGGTGCCCAGCAGCGCGGACGCGGCGCCGTTGACAGCGGACGCCGCGATGAAAAGCAGCGACAGCGAGAGAAATACGGCGTATTTGCAGCCGACGATGTCCAGATAGCCGGAGCCGTCCACGATAAGGGGCAGCGCCGTCACGGCAAGAAGACAGTAGCCGAAACGTATCCACTGTGAGCATTTTCTGCAGATATCGGTGTTCACGGCAGCCGTCTCCTTCCCGTATAATTCTGTTTTGATTATATGGCCGCGGCGGGAAGCGTGTCAACTCCCGGGGAGGGGGATCGGGCACAATCCTTTATATTCATCTATTGACATAACGGACCTGGAAAAATATAATAGATAACACGATAAGAGCTTCATCCTCTTAAGTACGCAAGATGGAGGGATAAAATTATGAGCAATGTAGATCGCGGAAGTTCCTCCCGCAGGAAATCCGGATTTGACGTATTTTACGTCAGCGTAATATGCATACTTGTGCTCCTTCTGGTGCTCGTGGTTACGATGATAATCATGTTCTTCAAGGTCGCCAGCCTGAACAAGTCCGTGAAGATGCTGGATGGTGAGCTTACCACCGTGGCCTCCGAGCTGCACCGGGAGATAGACGCCGTGGCCACCAGGGATACCGAGCCTTACAGCGGCGGCACAGCCGCCGCACCGGACAGCAGCCCCTCCGGCACCGCCGCGCCTGACAATTCCGGTACCGGTACTTCCGCCGGCACGGGTACGGCCGCGACGACCCCCGACAATTCCGGCACCGCCGCCCCTGACAATACGGGCACCGGCACTTCCACCGGCACTACCACACCGCCCGACACCACAACGCCCACCACGCCCACTCCCGCGCAGAACAACAGCTGGCTCGACCTTTCCGGCCACAGCGAACTTACCGTAAAGCCCACCACGCTGTTCTCCGCCTATAAGACCATGTACGTAAAATCCAGCAACGGCGTTTATCTGCGCTCCGGCCCGGGCACCAATTATAACAAGATCGTCACCGTGCCCAACGCCTCCAGCGTCAGCGCCGCCGCCTCCGAAGGCGACTGGACCTTCGTCAAGTACGGCAGCAACCGCTTCGGCTGGATCAAGACCGAGTTCCTGTCCAACAACAGACCTGCCGCGGGAGGCACTTCCACCGGCACGGGCAGCGGAACCGGGACCGGTTCGGGTAACGGCACCGGCACCGGCGGTGAGGCCACGTCCGGCAACCTCAATCCGTAAAGAAGATTTACATAGTCCGGCGGCGTCACTGCCGCCGGACTTTTTTCAATGATAGTATCGGAGATGACCGCATGAATGACGCCCCCTCGTCCCATTCCTGTACGCAGCTGCCGGAGGGATACGGCGAGATCCTGAACGTGAATCTGCAAAAGGACAAAAAGACCGCTGTGTATATCAACGGCGCGGCGGCCGTGATAATGATCGTGATGGCAGCCGCGGCACATTTCATCGTGGCGCCCGTTACCGTGCTGCTGGATTTTGACGCCGAGATAAAGCTGTTCATGGCCCGTATGATAGCGATCATGGCGGGCTATGCCGTGTATATCGTCCTGCATGAACTGACCCACGGCGCTGTGATGAAGTTTTACGGCGCCAGAAAAGTCCGCTTCGGCATGACGTCGCTGTACGCATACGCAGGCTCCGAGGCCGATTATTTCGACAGACACGCCTATATCCGCATAGCCCTTGCCCCGCTCGTTTTATGGGGCGTGATCTTTGCGGTGCTGTGCGCCGTGGTGCCGGTCGGGTGGTTCTGGGTGGTATATTTCTGGCAGATCGGCAACGTGGCGGGCGCCGCGGGAGATCTTTACGTCACCTTCAGATTTTTCAGACTGCCCTCCGATATCCTCGTAAAGGACACCGGGATCGAGATGTTTGTTTACTCCCGGCAAAAGTGAAAAAAGGAATGATCAGCACAAAAAAACGCCGCACAGGATCGTGCGGCGTTTTTCTATTGTGCGGCTATGTTCTTTTTTATCTGACTTATGGCGTTCTTTTCAAGGCGGGAGACCTGAGCCTGGCTGATCCCCACCTCCTCGGCCACCTGCATCTGCGTTTTTCCGTCGTAATAGCGCATGGAAAGTATGTGCTTTTCCCGTTCGCCCAGACGGCTGACGGCCTCCTCAAGGGCTATCTGTTCAAGCCAGCTCTCGTCGGTATTTTTCGTATCTCCGATCTGATCCATGCCGCATACGGTATCCCCGCCGTCTGTATATACCGGCTCGTAGAGCGAAACCGGGTCGCTGATGGCGTCCATTGCCATGACCACGTCCGTCCGCGGGATCGTCAGCGCCGCGGCAATCTCGTCTACGGTGGGCTCCCTCTGACTGTCTGCCATGAGCCGCTCCCGCGTCTGCAGCACCTTATATGCCGTGTCGCGAAGACTGCGTGATACACGCAGGGGACTGTTGTCCCGTATATATCGTCGTATCTCGCCGATTATCATGGGTACGCCGTAGGTGCTGAAGCGTACGTCCATGGAAAGATCGAAGTGGTCTATAGCTTTCATAAGACCGATACAGCCCACTTGAAAAAGATCGTCGGCACTGTCGCCCTTGCCGCCGAATTTCTGTATCACGGACAGAACGAGCCGCAGATTGCCCCGGATGAGCCGGTCACGGGCGGCGCTGTCGCCGGACCGGGCCTGCCTGAGCAGCTCCATGGTCTCCTCGTTTTTCAGCACCGGAAGCTTCGCCGTATTTACCCCGCATATCTCGACCTTGCCCAGCATACACATGCCTCCCCGCGTTCTCCATTTATCCCGGAAGAGTTATGGATTAAGTATTTCCAGGGGCGGGGGATTTAATACGGCGGCAAATTACCGGGAAAAATGTGGCGGGAAACCTTGCATAATAAATCGCGCAGTGATAAAATTACTTTTACCGTTTATACCGACATCGCTTCAAAGGAGTAAAGGATATGGAAAAGAAAAACATAGACTGGGCAAGCCTGGGCTTCGGCTACGTGCAGACCGACAAGCGCTATGTCTCGTATTTCAAGGACGGCGCCTGGGACAACGGCGCTCTGATAGACGATCCCAACATTGTCATGAACGAGTGCGCCTGCGTCCTGCAGTACGCCCAGACCTGCTTTGAGGGTCTCAAGGCCTACACCACCGAGGACGGCAGCATCGTCACCTTCCGCCCCGACCTGAACGCCGAGCGTATGGAGAGCTCCGCCAAGCGGCTGAGCATGCCCGTTTTCCCCAAAGACCGGTTCATCGACGCTGTCAAGCAGGTCGTCGCCGCCAACGCCGCGTGGGTGCCGCCCTACGGTTCCGGCGCTACGCTGTATCTGCGCCCCTACATGTTCGGCTATAACCCGGTCATCGGCGTCAAACCCGCCACCGAGTACCAGTTCAGGATACTGACCACCCCCGTGGGTCCCTATTTCAAGGGCGGCGCCAAGCCCATCACCATCCGCGTGTCTGATTACGACCGTGCAGCACCCCGTGGTACCGGCAACGTGAAGGCAGGCCTGAACTACGCCATGAGTCTTTACGCCATAGTCGACGCCCATGAGCAGGGCTTTGACGAGAATATATACCTCGATCCCGGTACCCGTACCTATATCGAGGAGACCGGCGGCGCGAACATAATCTTCATCACCAAGGACAACAAGATGGTCACCCCCAAGAGTGACAGCATCCTGCCGTCCATAACCCGCCGTTCTCTGATGTACGTGGCGGAGAAGTACCTCGGCATGCAGGTAGAGGAGCGTCCTATCGCTCTTGAGGAGATCGGCGACTTCGTGGAGGCCGGTCTGTGCGGTACCGCCGCCGTCATCTCTCCCGTGAAGAAGATCGTGGATCACGGCAAGGATATCCCCTTCGTCAACTGCCAGGAGGAGATGGGCCCCACCATCAAGAAACTGTACGACACCCTCACCGGCATCCAGATGGGCCGCATAGAAGCTCCCGAGGGCTGGATAGTCAAGGTCATGTGATCGCGCATAATTAAGCCCAAAATGCCGCGTACGTCTTTGTACGCGGCGTTTTTTGACAATGATACCTTGAAGTGATATATAATAACAGACAATCTTACGAAAACAAGGGGAGGAGAATATGGAAACTATCTGCGGAGCCGACTGCACCAGCTGCGCCTTTAAGAGTAAATGCAAAGGCTGTATTGCCACCTGCGGCTCGCCCTTCGGCGGACGGTGCGTAGCGGCGGAATACATAAAGGCCGGCGGCAGGGAAGGATATGCGCGGTTCAAAAAGAGCCTTCTTGAGGAAGTCAACGCCGTTCTCGCCAGCGCCGACATCCCGCCAGCGCTGGCGCTTTACGAGCTGCCGGGCTTCTTTGTCAATCTGGAGTACACGACGCCGGGCGGCGAAAAAGTTAAACTGCTGAACGATAGAAACGTCTATCTTGGCGCGCAGATAGACAATACGGATATAGAGACCTGTTTCGGCGTCGTGGCCGACACGGGGTTCATACTCGTGTGCAGTTACGGTGAAGGCGGGTCGGACCCGGAACTGCTGATTTATAAGAAAAGGTAAAAAAGACGCAGATTTTCCGGCGGTGTACCGCGTTCCCGTTATACGCGGGAAGCGCTGTGCCGCCGCAGTTGATGAGGGGAGAAGAATATGCTGATAGGTATAATCGGAGAGAACTGTACCGGGAAATCCACCCTGGCAGAGCGCATCAAAGACAAGCTTGGGGCGGAGATCATCACCGGAAAGGACTATCTGCGCATGGCGAAAAGCGAGAGCGAGGCTGTGTCGCTGTTCAGAAAGAAGCTTGCGGAGGCGGTATGCGGGGATGACGTTATATACGTCATCTCCGAGCAGGAACAGACGGGATTTCTTCCCGACGGCGCGGTCAGGATACTCGTCACCGCCGATATCGACACGATAAAGGAGCGGTTCCGGGCGAGGATGCACGGCAATCTTCCGGCCCCGGTGGCACAGATGCTGGAGCGCAGGCACGGCATATTCGACGGTGGACAGTATGATTACCGGTATGACGGCGTCAACGGGGACCCTGACGCTGTGTGCGAGGAACTGAAGAAAAGATGAAAAATGACGATAAGACGCTTATAGAATTCTGGGACAGGGCTTTTGCCATGTCCGATGAGGATATGGCCGAGGCCCGGGAACAGGGGCCGGAGATATGGCGGGAGATGGCGCCTTCCGAAAAACTGTTCAGCGCCGCCGCCTCTCTCGGCTGCTGCCGGAGGGTGCTTGACTACGGCAGCGGCAGCGGCTGGGCATCAATCGCCGCGGCGAAGAGCGGCTGCAGTGACGTGACGGCCGCGGACGCGGCGGCAGGCGCCGTAAAAGCCGCCGGGTTTTTCGCCGAGGCGTGCGGCGTCGCGGAAAAGATAAAAACGGTCTGCGTCACGCCAGGCTGGCTCGCGTCCGTCCCCGATCACACGTACGACGGGTTTATATGCTCTAACGTGCTGGACGTGGTGATGCCGGAGACCGCCGGGGAGATACTGCGTCAGACGGCACGAATCGTCACGCCTGACGCCTCCGTGATAGTCGGCCTGAACTATTGGCTGTCCCCGGAGCGGGCGGCACAGAGAGATATGGAACTTACGGAGGACGGCAGGCTGTACGTGGACGGCGTTCTGCGCCTTGTATCCCGCACAGACGACGAGTGGGAGGAGATATTCTCCCCGTATTTCACCGTGGAACAGCTGGAGCATTTCGCGTGGCCCGGAGAGACGGAGGAGACGAGACGACTGTTTTATCTGAAGGTGAGGAGCGGACAATGAAAGCCGTGCTGTACGTTCACGGAAAAGGGGGCAGCGCCGCGGAGCGCGATCACTATATGCCTCTTTTCCCCGAGTGCGACGTGACAGGTCTGGACTACAAGACCTTCACGCCCTGGGAGACGGGGGAGGAGATCGCTGCCGCCGTGAGGGCGCTGAGGACACGTTACGACGCCGTGATCCTGATAGCAAACAGCATCGGAGCGTATTTTGCGCTGTGTTCCGGCGCCGGAGATATGATAGAAAAAGCGTACTTCATATCTCCCGTGACCGATATGGAGAGGATGATCCTCGGCATGATGGCCAGGGAGGGGATCACGGAGGAGGAACTTGCCCGGCGCGGCGTCATCGTTACCGGAACGGGAGACGAACTGTCCGCCGGATACCTATCATGGGTCCGCTCCCACCCCGTAAAATGGACCGTCCCGACGGCGATACTGTACGGCGGGAAGGACGAGCTCGTGCCCCGCGAGGCGATAACGGCGTTTGCCGGGCGTCACGGCGCGACCGTCACCGTCATGGAGGGCGCAGAGCACTGGTTCCACACCCCGGAGCAGATGCGTTTTCTGGATGACTGGATCCGGAACGTCTGAAAGCGGTGGAAATTCGCCGATACAGATTTGACGAAAAGAAAAATCCCCGCGGGAATAACCCGCGGGGATTTCTTATTGGTTTTTTATCACTTGTCGGCCTTTTTGCGGTTGAGCATCAGGTTGGTGACGATACCGAGAATCAGAGCGCAGGCCACAGTGCGCAGTTCAACTTTGCCAAACGAGACGGTCATGCCGCCCACGCCGGCCACCAGAATGATACTGGTTACGAACAGGTTGCGGCTGTCGTTCAAGTCGACTCCCTGCAGCATTTTCAGACCGGAGACGGAGATGAAACCATAGAGCGCGAAGCACACGCCGCCCATGACACAGCCAGGGATGGTTTCAAGGAAGGCCACGAAGGGCCCGATGAAGGAGACAAGGATGCACAGGACAGCAGCGCCCCAGATACTGGCAGTAGAGGCGTTGCGGGTAATGGCCACACAGGCGATGGATTCACCGTAGGTGGTGTTTGCACAGCCGCCGAACAGAGCGCCCACAGCGGAACCGATACCGTCGCCCAGCAGGGTCTTGTCAAGGCCGGGCTCAGTGAGCAGATCCTTGCCCACGATGGTGGACAGGTTCTTGTGATCGGCCAGATGCTCTGCGAAGACCACGAAGCCCACCGGGACATAAGCCACAAACAGGGTCACAAGATAGGAGGCGGTGATATCCTTCAGGCCTGCGGTACCACCAAGCATGAACGTGAAGTCGGGCATGGAGAATACGCTGCAGTTCTTAAAGGCATCGTAGTTGATAACCGTGAGAGCGGCGTTGTTGGTGGCGTTGCCTATAAGAGCCAGGATAGAAGCTACGATGTAACCGGCGGCAATGCCGAGAACGAAGGGGATGAGCTTGCCCATTTTTTTGCCGTAAACGGAGCACAGCATGGTGACGCCCAGGGTCACAAGACCGCAGATGAGGCACACATAGACGGAGCCGCCTTCAACGCTGCTGGAGGTGATGGAACCCACGGCACTGCCGGCCAGGGACAGACCAATAATGGCCACGGTGGGACCGATGATGACGGGGGGCATCAGCTTGCTGATCCAGCCGGTGCCGGAGGTCTTTACCACGATGGCGAGGATGACATATACAAGACCGGCCATAACAGCACCGATAATGAGGCCCCAGTAACCCACGGCCATGCTCGCGGCGCCGGCGAAGGCGGAGATCATGGAACCGATAAAGGCGAAGGAACTTCCAAGGAAAACGGGACTCTTGGAGCGGGTGAACAGAAGATAGATGATGCTGCCGCATCCGGCACCGAACAGAGCTGCGGAAGCGTTGAGAGCGGGTGCTTCGCCAAGGATTTTGAATACTTCGCTGTTAACGGTAGCAGGGACCGCGATAGTGGCGGCCATAATGGCCAGCAGCTGCTGCAGCGCAAACAGAATAAGCTGACCGAACTTGGGCTTGTCTTCAATTTTGTAGATAAGTTCCATACTTTTCTCCTTCAATTATTATTTTTCGCCCGGTGAACAGAAAAAGCGCCCTGCCCGCAGGACGGACAAGGCGCACTTGAGTACGTGCCTATGGAACCTACACCTTTTCGACCTCACGGGACCGAGTTAAAGATTTCCTTTTGAGAGGATAACACCGGCATAAGGAGAAGTCAAGGAAAAAATACGAAAAAAGCAGAAAATATATATTTTGTGTCACAATGCACAAAATACACTATCCGTTGTGGCCGATTATCGCAAATCACGCGCAAGGGTCATGCCCGCCGCAAGTATGCCCAGAGCGTCGGAATATATCTCAGGGAACGCGGACAAGGGCAGCGGAGATTCGCCCTGTCCCAGCTCTATGGTAAAACCCGGACGACGATAGCGATATATGAACCAGTCCTTGTATCCGGCAAAGCCGGAGGCGTAGGGCACGTTCTCCACGGCGTAGCCGCTGACGGCGGAGAAGGCGCCGGCGATCTCATACGCCCCGGGCACGTCATAATCCAGATACCGCCAGTATATGACCTCGCCCTGCGTGTGGAGAGAAACTGTCAGCGCAAAATCGTTTTTTATGGTGTAATCGTATACGGCCCTGCTCTCCGGCGCTTCCAGCGCCGCCTCGCCCGTGAAGTCCCGTGGCGCGGGGGAGACGAAGCCCTGAGCGGTTTTTATCCGGCGGGCCTCTTCCCAGCCCGCCGGATACTGCAGGTTGGTGTCGATCCCGACGACGTTTGCCTTCCATCCGTCGGGAAAGGGTATGCCGGGATAGTCGGACGCTATCGCTGCCGCCCCATCGAAGAAATAACCGCTGTCAAGAGCGCCCGTAACAAGATCGACTCCGTCCGGGTTAACCATGGGAATTAAGTGGAGCGCGACGTCCCCGATGAGAGCGGCGGCGTTCTCGCCCCGGATGTTCCCGCCTGTCAGAACGGCTCTGGCGTACTCTTCGAGAAACCTCATCAGGACCGCCGTCGTGATCCACTCGTTGGCGTGATGGGAAGCGTTGTAGAACACCTGCGTCTGACCGCCGCCGATGACGACGGTCGGAATATCCTGCCCCATAACGCTTTTTCCGACGCTGCCGACGCGCAGGAACGGATAACGGGCGGCAAGACCTCTTATACAGTAGTACAGGAGGGCGGAGGTAAAGGACACGTCCGAGGGCACCACGTCAAATCTCATCGGTACGATCATACGGCGGCCCGCCGGTAAATTAAAAGGATCGACGCCGGGATTTGCGCCTATAAGAAGACTCAGGTTGACGCCGTACCGCAGCGCGATCCGGTAGAAGGTGTCACCGGGCATGACGGTATAGACCTCGTAACCGAAGAGCCACGGCTCCAGCGCCCTCCAGGTCAGCGGACCGCATACGCCGTCGTCGGCAAGGCCCGCGCCTGACTGAAATCTCCTCAGCGCGGCCAGCGTGAGGGGACCGAAAATGCCGTCTGGCCGCGACGGATAAAGCCCTCTGCGGCGAAGAGCCAGCTGCAGCATCTCCGTCCAGGGTCCTGCGTCGCCGTAACGTACAGTTTTGTTTTCCATAACCGTCTCCTGAAAGATGAAATAATGGCCGGGACCATAAGTAATCTGTATGAGACGGCGCGCCGTGTTCAGTACAATAATAAAAAATGTAATGAGTGCCATTATCTTCCCATGCCGGACACGAAATAACGGACAGCGTCGGCGGAGGAAACTGCGGCGCAGGCAAATGAGAGATATATTTCTGCCCGCAGGGTCGTTTTTTCGGCGTTGCCGCGGGCATATTATCTCAGCGGCGGCCGCCTCACCGCCGATACGATGGCAGGGAGGGAGAAATAATGGTTTATTCGGCAGTACGTCCCTTTTCCGGAAGGGGCGCCGGATGAAAAGAGGAAAAAGATGTTTTTATAAAAGTATCGCGGCAGCCGCAGCGGTACTGATAACGACGCTGACCGTGGTGATTTCCGCGTGGGCCGCATATCCGGAAAGCCTCGTGCCGGTGGGCAGCGCGGTGGGCATACGGATAAAGACCCGGGGCGTCATTGTGGTCAATACGGAACAGACGTCGGGACAGTCCCCGGCGGAAAAGGCCGGGATAAGACCGGGCGATATTATCGTGAGCGTGGACGGCACCTCGGTAACCTCCGCGTCGGAGCTGACGGATGGCCTTCAGCAGGGCGGAAATGAGCTTGATATAACGGTACTGCGGGACGGGACCGAACAGCGGTTTGCCGTTGCCCCGGAGACAAACGGCGGGAGAAGGACAATAGGCGTCTGGGTGCGGGACTCCATATCCGGCATCGGCACCGTCACCTTCTACGACGCCGAAAACGGCGTGTTCGGAGCACTGGGCCATTGCGTGGACGATACGGATACCGGCGTGCGGGTGCCCGTGGAAGAGGGACGCATCGCGCGGGCGCAGGTGGGCGACGTGGTAAAAGGCAGTCCCGGTTCTCCCGGACAGCTGGGCGGCGTGTTCGACCCCGACGAAGCGATGGGGGAGATCGGCGCCAATACGGAGTTCGGCATATTCGGCACGGCGATATCCATGGAGGGGGAGAGCGTCCCCGTGGCGTCACCCGGAGATATTGTACCGGGCAAGGCGGAGATAATATCTACCGTGGAGGGAGATCGTCCTCAGAGCTTCTCGGTGGAGATAATACGGGTGTACTCCGACGCCCCTGACGGCAGGAGTATGATGCTCAGGGTCACAGACGAAAAGCTGCTGGCGGCCACCGGCGGCATCGTGCAGGGGATGAGCGGCAGCCCGATAATCCAGAACGGAAAGCTCATCGGAGCGGTGACCCACGTGCTTGTGAACGACCCCGCAAAGGGCTACGGCATCTCAATAGACAAAATGCTGGAAGCGGCCGGTTATACCGACGGGCAGGCGGCGTAAAGAAAAGGAGCGGGCGTACTTGCGTACGTCCGCTCCTGCCGTTGCGGAGTTATATTTAAGCCAGATTCAGTCCTCGTCTGAGACTGTGCGTGCTGATGAGATAGAACGCCGCGCCGATGACGACTTCAAAAGCGATCATCAAGCCGACCAGCACCTCGATTTCGGCGGAGGAAGGGGCAAGGGAAGTCAGCTTCGTCGCACACAAAGACGTGACTATGCTTATGCAGATGTAGGAGAGCACTGACCACAGCCCTTTGTGATTTGTGAAGCAGTGGCCGATGGAGATGGCCGCGTAGAAGTGCAGACAGAAGCACAGACCGGCGGTGATGCACAGTGCCAGGAATTCCAGCCCCACAAATATCAGACGGAACGTCCTGAAGCCTGCAGCCCTTATGAGCTCGAGCAGCTGCGTGAAGGTGGGGAGGCCGGCAAAGAGACGGGCCAGCTCCATGTGCGAGAAGTTAACTATGGTGAGTACGATGATGAGTACCACCACGGCGGCCGTGGCAACGAACCATACGAGGGAAACGATGAGCTTGCTCCACATGAGCTGATGGATGTTTACCGGCAGCGTGAGCATGAGATAGCCCTCGTTCTGCAGCAGGTTCTTATAAAACCGGTTTATCATGATGACCACGGTCACAAGACCCGCCGCCGCGACGGCCACAAAGAACAGCACGATAAACAGCGTGAGCATCGCGTTTATTACGGAGTTTTTCGACACGCTTAAGAAGCGGTAGCCGACGTTGGCAACGACGGCAAGAACGGCGAATACGCCAAGAGCGGGCAGCATCGTGCGTCCGGTGGCCTTGAACTCGTGCTTGATGAGTTTTCCTAACATTTGAATACCTCCCTGAACAGGGCGTCCACACTCTTCCCGGAGTCCTGACGGATCTCGTCCACCGACTTGGAGAGGGTGATCCTGCCCTCGTTTATGAACAGCACGTCGTCCAGCACCTTCTCCACGTCGGAGATGAGGTGGGTGGAAATAACGACGGAAGCGCCGGGGTTATAGTTGGCGATGATGGTGTTGAGGATGAAATCCCGGGACGCCGGATCGACGCCGCCTATCGGCTCATCCAGCAGATACAGGGAGGCGCTGCGGCTCATGACCATGATAAGCTGGACCTTCTCCCGCGTGCCCTTGGACATCTGCCTTATCTTCATCGTTGAATCTATGCCCAGACGGCTGAGCATCTCGGCGGCGTTCTCGCTGCTGAAATCGGCGTAGAAATCGCCGTAAAACTCAAGAAGCTGAGCGGAAGTCATCCAGCCCGGCAGGTAATCCCTGTCGGGAAGGTAGGAGACCATGGCCTTCGTGGCCGGTCCGGGCTTCTGCCCGCCTATAAGTATCTGCCCTGACGTGGGGGTAAGCAGCCCGTTGGCGAGTTTTATCAGCGTAGTCTTTCCGCTGCCGTTGGGTCCCAGCAGCCCCACTATGCGGCCCGGCTCTACGACAAGATCCACGCTGTCCAGCGCCGTCTTGCCGCCAAACCGTTTGGTGAGGCTTTTACATTCAAATATTGCCATCTGCACTATCCTCCTTGTTGAATTCCGATAACAGTTCAAGCATTTCGCCGCGGCCAAAGCCCAGCTTTTCCATGGCGTCGAGATACTCCTGAGTCCGCTCCCTTGCAAGTGACATCCGCAGGGAGGAGACGATCTCTTCGTCTTCCGTAACGAAACGGCCCGCGGTCCGCTGGGTATAGACGATTCCCTCCCGTTCCAGCTCAAGCATAGCCCGCTGTACGGTGTTGGGGTTGACGCCCGCGTCCATTGCCATATCCCTTGCGGAGGGTAATCTCTCGCCCGGCGACAGGGCCCCGGAAGCGATGGCCAGCTCAAGCTGATACATTATCTGGGAGTATATGGGAAGATCGTCCCGTATCTGCCAGTCCATAGTACACCTCCTTGCGCAACTGTATTATACGAGTAATACAATAATCCAATTCCGGGCGTTTGTCAAGAGGCTGATCCATTTTTTTATCCTCTTTGGTCTGTCGAAAAATGTCGAATAATAATCCGCGAATTAAGCGGAAATATTCCAATTTCTTCTTGAAAAGTTCACTTATTTGTGGTAGATTATTGACGACGAAAAAAGTGAAAGACAAATCCCGCGCGGCTGTCGGGCTCTTTTCGGTACTGTCGCGGCCTGAAGCTGCGTACCGATGCGTGTTGTGGGTAACAACATTATTTCGGAGGAGAAGAATGGACAGGAAAATAAGGATCATAATTGCTGACGCCA
>JAEEGL011447750.1_pt1 | contig 13556 bp, 7 predicted proteins | sample 9134231 | NCBI WGS metagenome assembly JAEEGL01 (sample SAMN16246548, study PRJNA631951) | gut metagenome | biome: gut microbiome; feature: rumen; material: fiber-attached | host: Bos | place: Iran: Karaj | collected 2018-10
AAGGGCAGCATGACCGTTGCCGACTTCCTCAAGATGACGGAAGAAGACCGCAAGGTTGTGCGCTAATCTCTAAGCGAAAGCAATTCAAAAACGCAGACTCAATCGAGCCTGCGTTTTTTAATTATTTCCAATAATCCAAAAGGTTGGCAATAGCCTTTTTAAATAGGTTCGGGGCCTTGTCGCCTAGAATAAACTTGCCGTTTTCGTTCAACAGAAAGCCGACTTCACTTTCCTTGATCTGTTCTTGTTTGCTTCCGTAAAGAACAACCGTGCGAAATATTTTAAAGTTGCGGTAATATGGTTTGAGATATAGACGGTCAAAAGCATCATAAAGCTTAAGCTCCTTAATGCCTTTAGAACGGTTTTTATGTTTTTTTCCTTCAATCGTTATGATCTCGTTATCAGCCTTGTCAAGGAGAACTAAATCAGGAATAAAAACGATTTGGTCTTTGTCGCCAGCCTTATAAGCATCTTTATCGACATATTTTTGGAGAGGAATGAATTCTTCTGCTGAGGTTTGAAAATATCCCTTCTCGCAGCCAGCGTGATTTTCAAAAATAGATTTGCTTTTTGTGAAATTTTCCACAACGAGATGGATAAATATGGTCCCTAATTTTTCACCTTTTTTTTCATAATGCCAGTAGTCTTTTGGTAATTCGGCATGAGGGACAACCAAGCCTTCTAGGGATATATTGAGCTTGTTTGCGATTTGAACGAATTTATTTGTGCTGCCCACATGTTCTTGTTGCAACCCGTGTTGTGTTATGACTATTGGCCCCTTCCAGCCTAATTTGCGTAGAACTGCAGAAATTATAGAAAGTGCTCCAATATTCGGGTCGTGCGCAAGGCGTTCATCTTTATAAAGTCTTCCAGAGACCTCTATCCGGTTGTCGAATCTAGTCAAAAGAATAGGGACGTTTCCTTGTGGAGGCTTGCGCATTTCCCTTTTTGCGGCAATCAGCTCGTCAATAGTATCAAAAGGCCTGAAAATGTTTTTGTTTAATTCTTTTCCAACAATATCGACGCCAAGTGTCATTAGCATTCTGGTGCCAAAAATGGAAGTTTCTGTTGGCTTTTCTTTTTGCTCTACTTGAAGTTCGTAGAGCATTATTTTTTTAGTAGAAGGGAAAAAATTTTGGATAAAAACGAACTTTGAACAACGCTGGTAAACACCTGTATTACGGCTTTCGCTATCATCTGTTTTTGTTTCTTCTATAGCATAAAGAGGAATATCCTCTATAGAAGGTTGTTCTTTTTGATGGAAAATCAAAAAATCAACAAAACTAGACGAGCCAGATACGGTTTTAATGAAAATGCGATTAACACAGGGGCATTTAAAGCCAAAAACCTCATACGTGAAGGTAAATCTTTTGAATTCATCTAACAAGGGAATTATTCTAAGGGACTCTTCAAAATAACCTTTTTCTTTATCTTTCGAAAAATATTCAAAGATTTTTTGAAGAACTGAAATTTTAGGTCTTTCTTCCGTCAAAATCCACAAGTTTTTTTCTGCCATGCTGTTACCGAGTTGTGTTATTATTTTTCTTTTCTAAAAATTAATATGTATTGGTGTATCTGATTGGCTACAAAACTGAATGGATAACCATATGGAAATGGCTTTACAGAGGAATCTGCCCAAATTTTCATTCCCTTATAGTTTATATTCGGAATTTCGTTCAGACAATTCACTATTTCTGCATGAAGCAAATTAGTTTGCTTCTTCTGAGGCTGCATATCCTTAATAAACAAGACGACATGGCCTTTGGTTTTGATATAAGGAAGCGTTGTTTCTACAATTTCTTTTAGAGTTTTATAAAAATTGTCTCGCGACATGTTTCCGAGATCACTAGCTGAATCCGTAAACGGGGTGGCATTTTCTCCATAATTAACAATATCGCCACCGGTTTTCTTTTTGCTCATCATGTTGAAATACGGAGGATCAATCAGCATGAGACTTATTTTGTCTCCGTTTAGCAGGCTTCTAAAATTTTTCTCTTTTGCAATGATCTTCTTAGAATCGCCACATACGGTCTTAAAAACAGGTAAACCAAGACTTTTTGATGCTTTTTTGTAAGCCTTTATGTATTCGGCATTCAAATCAATTCCCAAGGCCTTACGATTACAAAGCGCAGCGCCTAATAAAGTTCCTCCAACGCCCATAAAGCTGTCGAAAACCAGTTCGTTTTCTTTAGTAAAAAATCGAATGATATCCCTCATAAGCTGGGGCGGTTTCGGGGTTGGGTGAATTTTTCTTATGTCGTGAGCAAAAGCCTCTGCCCCTTTGGTAGGGTACTGTGTAAGGAAAACGGAATTGATGAACATGGTCCAATCACGCCCGTTCATATCATTAAGGGTGTTGTCCAAATGGTATTTTTGGCCATCTGGCAAAATCACGCCTTTGTAGTCGGTTCCGTAAGCTCTTGCCTCTTCTATTCGTGACCTGAGCCAAGAAGGGAGCAGGTTTATGTCATAATTGGGGTGAACCTTCAAAAAAGGCTTTGCATTTGAATACAGCTCATCATTTAGCTGAGTTAGTTTTTTACTCGGCATAACTAGCTCACTTACTTAAATTTGTAATGAGGACTTCAACAGTTTTGGTGTCCCTGTCTTTAAAATGGTAACTGCAGTTCGAATACATCTTGTCAATATAGATGACGTTGTATTTTTTACTCCATTTTATCAGGTTCTTATTCTTCATTCCCTTGTGTTCGAAAACGTTAGATAAGAAAAAATGGATATGCCTTTTGTTTAGCGAATCAAGAATGTTTAGCAAATCTTTGTCTTCTTTTTCTGTCCAATCCCTAAAGCCACGCTTGCCATCATTGTAGGAGCCTGTCGATATAAGGTAAGGAGGATCGCAGTATACCAAGTCGTTTGTAGACAGCTGGTCAAAGTCAAATTCTCGATAATCTAGTGTAGAAAAAATGATATTCTTCTTTTGCAGTTCAGTGCAAAAATTTATCAGATTCTTTTCGATGCTTTCGTTGTAAGAACTTCGGTTTTTCCCAAAAGGGGTATTGAATTCATGTTTGCTGTTGAATCTTATCTGGTGGTTAAACGAATAGCAAGAAAGCAGGAATAGATCTAGAATAGAATGACTTCGATTGTACTCTGTCCGCAGGGCTATATAGCCCTCGGAATTTTCTTGGGAAAGATTAAAGTGACGTATCCGTCTTTTTATGCAGGAAAGTAGTTTTTTAGTGTCGGTGTTTTTAAAATAGGTGTACAATTCACACAGGTAATTTATTTGGTCATTTGCGAAAATTGTATTTGCATTTACGTTGATCCCTACGTTTAAACCACCTGCAAAAAGATCAACAAAATGGTCTATACCTTCCGGAAACAACGGAATTATGCGGTCAAGTATCTTGAATTTGCCGCCAGTATAGTTCATTGGGCTTTTTATGTAGTTTTGCGGCATTATCAAATGTCCTTTTTTACATAAACAAGCATTTCTTTTAGATCATCTGTTTTTTTAGCGTCGTTTCGGCTTTTGAATCGCCTATAGGGAATGTAGTTTACCTCAAAAGACCTCTTTATCCCATGCTTTTTCATGACTTCTGCAATTTCATCTAAAGTCATGATACCATCCGTATTGTAGCTCAGTATGATATGTTTGAAGTTTGCATTTTTTATTAGGTCATCAAAGGCTGCAACGACGGTTTTCCGAGAACAGAAATCAGACTTTTGGTTTTCGTATGCCCGCTGCCCTGTTACGCCACGAAGAACGGGATTGTCGTATTTGGCTGCTGTTTCCAACAGATGGTAGTTTGGCAAATACTGCCTTTCATTATAGGGCGGATCAATGTACAAAACATCGCCGCTTATTTTCTTTAGCAATTGGCCCCCGTCTTCATTAAAAGACTTGTTCTTTTTCTTGTTTGTAAAGACGGGCAAGTCAATCAAACAGAACTTCTTTGCTGTGCGAGCATCCCAAAACTTATGAAAGGCTCCATAGGTTCCGGCAATATTCGACACAAACGGGATTCCCTCAATTAGAGCGGCAATCAAATAAAAGTATTCGTCTTTATTAAGGAGCTTGTTTTTTTTCCACTCTTCAATTTTGTTTCTGGCAAAGTCTATACGGAGTGCGTTGGAATCCGTCAAATACATTCTCCCACCTTTAGGAGAATAGTTGTTCTGGAAAAACCTTTTTTCTTGCGGTAGGCTTTCCATGTCGGAGTGACTCATGCCGTTGAAAAAATCAAGGGGATTTTGCCCATCTAGTTCTTTTTTAACTTTGCTAAAAGTGGGCTTTTTGTCGCATTCAATGGTCCCTTTTTGCAGGCAGTAAGAGAAATACAGTAAATCATTGGAGTATACCTCGAACCATTGCTTGAAGTAACGTCCAACCGAAGCCGTTCCCGAAAAGATGTCGCAGAAAGACTTGGCGTCTTTTGCATGCTTGAATACGACTTCTTTTATATTTTCCAGTAATTGAGTCTTACACCCGATATACCTCATAACAGATTCCTCGCTTGGGAAATATACATTTTTGTAAGATCAAAAAACACAGACTCGATTGAGCCTGCGTTTTTATCTTCAAAGATTCGCTGTGCTAGTAGGTTACATAGCAATTAATGAGCATGGATGCTTTTACAGAAATCTTGGTGCCGGCAGCAGAACCATTTGTGCAATTGTCTGGGGTAATGCCCTTTGAATAGCCGATTACATATTCTACTCCGTTGACTTCGAGAATTGTCCCATCACCATCAGACGTGCACTGAAGGTCGCAGTTTACGGCATTGGGCGGGTATTGAGCAACCAATGTCTCGCCTGCAGTAAAGGACTTGGTCTTGTCTGGATTAGAATAGGCAATGACAATATCTACCTGATTGGGGTCAATCACGGTAACAGGCTCGCAAGTATAATCCACGGTAGTCTTGTCGGCATTGGTTATAGAAACGGTTGCCTTCACGCTCTTCTTGTGCATCTCACCCGTAGCCACCATGGTTGCCTTTTTCCCGTCGAATTTAACCTCGCCATCGCTGGATTTCCAGGAGTATTCTGTAATTTTAGATTCAGATTCAGCATCGACTTCCCAAGAAATGGTCTCACCTGCATTGGCGGACGCTCCACTGGTGGCTTTGCAGGCTTTGACTGTAATGGGAACGCCTTGCACTCGTAGAGGATCGCATTCGACCTCATTGCCGTCGACACTCAGTTTGGCGGTGTACTTTCCTGAATTGGTATAACGAACATTTACCGAGTTCAAACCGTTGCCTTGCAAAGTTTCTTTAGATGCTCCACTCAAGGTCCATACGAAGGGTGCCACAATCTGGTCAAAGACCTTTCCTTCGCTGCGGTAAAATTCCCAGGTAACAATATCTCCTTTGTCAATCTCTTCAGGAGAAGGGCCACAGGTTCCCTTTACAACTTTTTTGGCTTCCATCAGGGCTTCGTTGCTGCTGACGGTTTCGTTTTTTTTGTTGCTGGAACCATTGGAATTCACAGTGCTGGTGGAACTGTCATCTGCGTCGCCAGACTGCGATGATCCGTCGTTAGATGCTGCGGAATCGTCTCCTTGGCTGTTGCTTGAAAAAAAATCGCCATCTGCAGACGACGAAGAATCCGACCCACAGGCCGAAAACGAAATCAAACACCCCAAAAAGACCCCAAAAAACCCAATTCTGAGCAAGTTTTTATCAGTCATGGGGTAGAATATAGTCAAAAAATAATAGTTCCAGGTGTAATTTTTTTGCTACATTGTCGATTTTAAGGAAAAAGAAACTATTATTGTTTTGTTTGGGGCTTGGGTGCTCTTAAAGGAGTTGTCGTGCGATTCGTTGCCGTTTTGATTTGTACCCTTTCGGCTTTTGCCCTTGCCGTAGAACAGGTGCAACCCACGCCTTATGACCTTATTCGGCCAATTTGGCCTATGAAGTGGGATACCGCTGCCACTGACGACGGTGGTACGGTGCAAAGTTTTAGCAAGTACGTTCCTGATACGAAAAAGCACAATACGGTGCCTCCCGTGGGGGCGATGCCTCAAGATTTTGTGCCAAACGGATTTATTCCCGATACGTTGAATCAAGCGTTTCGTGACGCGCAGAACCTTCGCATTGGTCGTATTCGTGTGAACCAGGCGGGTTACCTCCCTGACGACCCAGAAATGCAGTTCTACTACGTCTCTGAGGAATCTTGCGGCGAAAAATTCTCTATTGTTGACCTTAATGGCAAGGAAGTTGCTACCGGGGGAACTTTTAAGCCTTCGGGACTTACTACCACTTCTCACTTGGAAATTAAGGCTGGCACGGACGCCGCTACAAATTACAAGGATCGATACCAAGCTACGGCTGATGCTCCCTCTGGAAAGGTGTGTATCGGTAACATTGCTTCTCTGGCGGGTAAACTTTCCCAAGATACCCGTTACCGTATCAAGGTGCTCAAGCAGCTTTCGTCTACGTTTATCATAAGCCCGCGCGTGTATTCCATGGTTCGCGACGCTCTCCTTAAGTTCTACGGCATCAACCGCAGCGGCAACTCGGAGTCGTGGTTTCACAAACCTAGCCACACTAAAGACGGTGCTGGTACGGTAGTGAATGATATTGGTGCAAATGTTCCAGCTGGAATCACTTTCAAAGAAGGCGATTTGCAGGGCGGTTGGTATGACTGCGGTGACCACCTGAAAGAGTCTTATACGCAAGCCTATGCCTTTATGGTCCTTGCGGTTGTTGCCGGAGGCAACCCGGACCGTGACGATGACCATTACGCCTACAACCATGGGGAAACTGTTAATACCGACGGTATCCCCGATATTCTTCGTGAAGCAAAACATGGAGCAGACTTCTTTTTGAGGGCCTATCGCGCCGCTGGTGGTGTTATTGACAATATGCCGGTGTCCATCGGAAACTTTGGAGCGGACCACGGTTGGTGGGGTAGACCAGAGAACCAGGATGCTTTGCCGGCATCACTGAAAGGCCGTGGTGGTCCCCATGAACGCGATGTTCGTTTGGGTGAACTGAATGCCAACGTTTCTAGTGAAATTGCTGCGGGCTTGGCCATTTTAGGCCGAGATTATGCAGTGTACGATAAGGCCTTTGCTGATTCCTGCAAAATGGTCGCTAAGCAGCTTTATGAATTTGCTAAGGATTTGGCTCTTGATCGAAAGACCTATGCAAACAACAAATTTAAGGGAGAATGGGGAACTCCTGCTTATAGCGGCAGCAATAGCTACTTGGATGATATTAGCGTTGCTGCAATTGCCCTTCATTACGGTACTTATCCGGATTCTGGCATGAAGTATTTGAACGACGCTGTCGAGGATAAGAATATTGGCGTGGATCAAGAACCTGGTGTAGGTTTCTTCCGTGGAGGATGGTTTGCTGGTTCTCGTGACGGTATGCGTAAATCCAGCAATACGGACTGGGCTAACGTTCAGACATATGCACTCTACGGATTCTATAAGCTTTTGCTCAGAGATGATGAGACGGCAAAGAGCTTTGGCATTAGCAAAGAAGATCGTCTGTGGTATGCCGAAAATGTGGCCTTTATGCTGGCAAATAACGTGGCTGCAAGATCGGGAACGGGTGGTACTGCCATCACGATTCCGAATCCCAGTGACGGTTCTAAAGTAGTTTCGGCAAGCGACCTTTGGTACCAGATGCGGTACCAGATGGCTTGGATTTATAACCGTTACCAGGCAGGTAACATTTTTGATGTGTTTGCCTATGCCGATGTGACCAAGGATTTGGAAGGTGTCAAGCTTCCGCAAAAGGGTGTGCAGAATTGGAATTCTGCCAAGATGAAGCAGCTCGGTATTAACCAGCTTAACTACCTCTTTGGCGTGAACCCTTGGGATATCTCTTTCTTGATTGGCGTAGGAGACAAGAGCGACAACCACCCACACCATCGTGCCGCCAACCCCGAAGGCAAGAATATGCCGGGTGCAGGTTACAAGTACAACCCGCCAACGGGTGCTATTTTCGGTGGCGTGCCGCCTGAGGGTGACAATGAGTGGATTCCCGATAATCGCAGTTGGGAAGACTACTTCAAGTCTGAAACTTGTATTGATGGTACGGCGATGTTCCTTGCTGCAGCGGCTACGGCTATCAAGGAAGAAGACCGCAACCGAGCCCCTTCCAAGGTTGATGTGGAAATTCGTTATGTGGGTTATGATTCTGCTATTGTGACTATCAATCAAGATGTTCGTGGGCAGGCCATGATCCTTTACAGCGAAAGTGAAACGGGTCCTTTTGCTAGCATGGCTGTGGATTCTGTTCCTGGGGTCAAGCACACCATCCACATGAAGGATCTGAAGAACGGAACTACCTATTACTTCAAGGTGGTGGCCATTAACGCTAGGAGCGAGAAATATTCTACCCGCTGGTTGGTTGACTCTACCCTTACGCCATTCAACTTTACCACCCTGGCTAGCGAGCCTCCTCCGGCAGATATCCAGAACGTGAAGGTGTGTAACTTGAGTTCCGACAGTGCCGAAGTCATGTGGTATACGCCCAATGGCCAGTACGAATCTAAGATGTACTGGGATACGGTTCTTACCACTTACGACAAGATGCAATGGAACACGGGGGATGCCAATGCTGACGTTAGCGGTATTCCTACCAGTTTCCACTATGTGAAGATTGGCGGACTTAAAGAAAAGACCACTTATTACTATTGCGTTGAAAGTAATGGTGTGCAGCGTTGCGTCGATGACAACGGAATACCTCTGAAGTTTACGACCCCTGTGACTCACTATGACTTTGACGTTAGCGTGTATCAGTATGAATTTGGTGGTATGGACTTCTTGAACCTGAACCTTACCAACAACGAAGAACGCGCATTTAACGAGTTGACGCTGCGCCTTTATGTGACGGCCAGACCCGATGAAATCGAGTCCGTGCCTGGCGTGAACAATCAGCCTGGTTCCTGCCCCTTGCTGGCAGATGAAGATATTTGCCAGGCGTACGATGAAGCGGGCTTCAACAAGCCCTGCGTGAACCAGAACGGTGAAAGTGTGGATGATTCTATACGCTACTACCTGAGACACGCTGTGCCTATGAAATTGGAAGACACCTATGACCCTGCCACGGGAACCTATGACTGGTACATTCCTCTTCCGCTGGGAGGCACCACCATCAAGTCTTCTTCTCGTATGCGTATCGATATTGGATTCTCCAGTGGTATCTACCAGAATGGTGGTTGTGAAACCCTCCGTACCCCGGCCAAGAAGCGTTTTGTGACAGGGGGATCTTCTACGGACTGGTCTTGGGCTGCACACAAACGTGACGTTGATGGCGCTGACTATGCTGGCGTTCCTGCATGGGATAAAGACCAGGGTGACTATGAACAGGCTCCGATCAACCCCTATATCGCGGTCTATCGTAAAAACGAATTCATATCGGGATTCAGCCCATCTTACCAAGAAATGACTACCAAGCGTGCTCATTATGACATGGAAGTGTCTTTTGCAGCACCTTTTGATGTATCTAACGGCTCTTACATACAGATTGATTCGGTGAAGAGTACAATGCGCCTTAAGGGTACTGCGTTGATCTCTGAAAGCGGATATGTAAATGCCATTTGGGTAAATGGCGTGCCTCTTAGTAAAGAAGAATTGAAAACTGCCGCTGTTTATGACAATGCAACAGGCCGATTTAATTTGGATATTCCTGCAAAGATGTCTATTGGAACCAATAAGGTTGATGTGACTGTATTTGCAGGACCCGATCCGGAATGTGCAGAATGTCAAGAAAATGGTGGTTGTGCCTTTGTGAACCGCACCTACTACGTGCAGTTTAGTAAGGGTGATCGTACGGCTGGTATCTTGACGCTTCTCAAGGAAGACGGTTCCTCTGTTAGCAGCCCTGCCGCAACGGATGGTTCTTTGAAGTTCTATGTAGTGGTTAAGGATAAGGATAACCGTTCCAACAAGACGATTAAGGTTCTCCTTGAAAACTCTAGGACCGGGGTTACGGATACTTTGACGCTTAACCGCGTGAACGAAACCACGGGTGAATTCAAGAGCGAACTTATTACCGCTGTTGCTGAAAAAGATGTAAAACTTCCCAAGGTATCCTTCTTTGGTGGCGATAAGATTACCGTTACCTATATAGATGCTGAGGACGATGAAGATGTGGTGTCTCAGTACTTCTTCGCTGACCCGACGCACCCTGTTCCTCAGGATGTCATTGTCCAGGATACTGACTGCGATGCCAAGGGTGACAAGATTGTGGCGACCTTCAGTGGGAGCTCCTTTGGTAATGGAATTACCTTGGATAGTGCCCTCTTTGAATTTGACTCCACGACTACCACAAAACCCATGGCGGTTTTGTTGAAACCCACTAGCGTCAACGGAGCCGAGGCAGTGTTTACTCCGAATGCAGGCCAGATTCCGCAGACTGGTGCTCCGGTCGGTACGGTAACGTTCTACATAACGGAGAAGGGCGTTGTTACTACAGAAAAGGCTCCCATTAAGGACGGTATTGCCCCGTTGCTTAAGGGCGTGACCATTCTGGAAAATGAAAATCACCAGTATGCTCAGGATACTCTGAAGATTATCTTCACGGAACCTGTGATGCTCGCCTCCTATAGCGTCTGGCCCCTGCGGGTTACCGACGGCACGAACGAAGTCCCGCAGACGGGAATCTCTGTAGTGAGCGCCACTACATCGGACAATGGACGTAGTTGGCTCTACGTTATAGAAGGAAATACGGATGGGCAAATATTCAAGCCTGGTCAGAAGGCTGAAATCCTTGCGGACTTTGCTGTGTCCGATTTGGGAATGAATGGCTTGAGTAATTGTAAGGGACCTGTAACGGTGACGGAATCTGTACGTCCTGTGCCGATTACCTTTGCCCGTATCAGCGACAAGATGGGCGATGGTCAGCCCGAAGAAATCTACATGGAATTTGCTTCCCTGTTGCGCCAGAAGGATATGCTGGATAGCTTCGATATTTACTGGGGCTCTCCTGAAATATACAGGGCGTTCAAGGAACAGAATGATTGGTCTCTCGATACTATTCAGGGTGAAGCTGTCGTAAAACCGATTTTGACTAAGAAAGACTCCACGATGGACGTAAAGCAGGTCTCACATAAGGAAGTTATCGGTCAAGATACGGTGTGGTGCAACCAGACGACAATGGAAGAAGACCCGGTTACCCACACGATGACAGAGGTTGATGTTCTGGATCCTATCACCGGATTGCCTGTCAAGTACGCATGTAGTTATAAGGATAAGACTAAGGATGTGGTGAGAAATGATACGATCTGGAATTACGTGATTGACACTACGGGTTATGATACGCTTCAGGAAACTCATACTGCTATTCGGGTTAAGATTCCCGAAGGCGTGTACCTGAAGAAGACGGTTGGTAGCCGGAACGGAAAGGGTTCTGTGATGCCTCGTAAGGGCGAAGAGGGTGGCTTCTTCGACAAGAGCTACACTCTGAACGACGATTGCCCGCCGGTGCTTACGGCGGCAAGGCTTAGCAAGTATGGTAGCACATATGCCTTGCGCGTGGAACTTTCGGAGCCTTTGACTAGCTCTGGCAATGATAAGGCCCACTTCTTGGAAAAGTTCCGCGATGGCCTGAAGTCTTACTACCAGCCGGCAGACACGAAGCTGGACAAGTATCTTGACGTGATGTACTGGACGTTCTCCTTCCGCGAAGAAGATGCTGATAACCATGTGCATATTGGCGACTCTCTGCGCTTGCCCACAAAGCTCAATTCTATCACAATGGATAAGGCGGAGTTGCTGCCTGGCGAAGAAAGTCCTTGGGTGCCTGTGGTTGGTGAAATTGAGGATGTTCGGTTCCGGGTGAAGATGGCCAAGGGTGTGAGCACCAGTGCTAAGGGTGACGATCTGTTTGCTGGCAACCTGCCGCTACAGGACGAAGATTTCCGCTTGAGTGTGCTGAGTGGTTCCGAAGAAACCCTAATCGCAAACGGCAAGCAGAAACTCCACTCGTATAGTTCCATGATTTCTTACGATACGGCGGCGTACAAGCATGGTGGCCCCGTGTTTAATATCGATGTAGAAATGCCTATCTTGCTCCAGAAGGATACATTGGATAACTTTGCGTGGAAGGCACATATTGCGTTTACGTTGGATATCTATACCAACATAGGGGCTCATGTGACCCAGACGGAATACGAGTTCGATTTGGAAGAAATCGGAATCGACAAGCTGTCTGCCGATGGAACGATCCATTTGAGGCTAGAATGGCTGCCCCATAACGGTGACCCGACCGCTGAAAATGGTAGGGCTATTGGTACAGGTCCTTATGTGGCGAAGTTCATCTTCCACACGAAGGAAGTGGCTGTTGCTCCGACGGCTAACAAGAAACATCGTGCAGGTACGGTGAAAAAGCAGAACAAGGAAAAGAGAGTTTCCATGGGCTACCGCCGTATCAAGTAATCGGACTTAGGTTCTTGAAAAACAAAAAGGACCTCCCGTAGGGGAGGTCTTTTTAATTTTGTGTCGGGAGGGCGGTAGCCTTCCCTAATCGTATTATTGACGCCTTCGTTTCACTACGGCGTCTGCGCTTCGGCTCGGATATAGCAAAACGCTCGCATTTTGCTGCATCACTCGCCTTGTGCGCTACTCGTACTTGATCACGCCGGCGGGGCAGCTGTCAGCGGCGTCCTTGATTTCGCTTTCGTAAGCAGAGAAATCAACGCCTTCCTTGACCTTCATCTTTTCGGGAACTTCGAACACTGCGTCGCAAGTAGCTTCGCAGGCGCCGCAAGATACGCATTCGTCGCTGGATTCGTCCAGCCAAACTTTAGAAATAGCCATATTTTACCTCTTGTGTATGGTTTGTGTCTGACCATAATATAATAAAAACATTGAACTGGCAGGCGTTTTTTCTAAATTTGTTGGCGTAAATTTTAACGTCACGCGACAAAACCTTGTGAGGACCTCGCAAAAAATGAAAAAAGTGGTTGTAAAAATTGGTGGCAGCCTGGCAATCGACGAAGCCAAGTTGGCCGATTTTGTGTCGGCAGTCTCTACATTCCCCGGTAGTGGCTGTCAGGTGGCCGTGGTTCACGGCGGTGGCAAGGACATTAACGAGAATATCGCCTTGCTCAAAGAACAACCTACATTTATCGACGGCCTCCGAGTCACGACTCCCGGCATCATGAAAATGGTGGAGATGACCCTTTCGGGCCACGTGAACAAGAAACTGGTGCGCATGTTGTTGAACAACAACTGCAATGCCATCGGTATTTCTGGTGTAGACGGCAACTTGTTCCAGGTAGTCAAGAAACAGGGCAAGGTGGACCTTGGCCTGGTGGGCGAAATCAAACAGGTGAATCCGAAGATTGTCTCTGACTTGTGGGCTGCTGGTTGGACTCCGGTAGTAAGCCCGATTTCCATCGGTGATGGTCAAAGCTGGAATGTGAACGCCGACACCGCCGCAAGCGAACTGGCTGTGGCTCTTGAAGCCGATCAGTTCGTGCTGGTGAGCGACGTGCCGGGCGTGATGGACGAAAACAAGAACGTGATTCCCGAACTGAGCGAGGCGGACGCCGAAAAGCTGATTGAAGCTGGCGTCATCTCCGGCGGTATGATTCCCAAAGTCCGCGAGAGTTTCAAGTCGATCCGA
>JAEEGL012581202.1_pt1 | contig 13556 bp, 10 predicted proteins | sample 9134231 | NCBI WGS metagenome assembly JAEEGL01 (sample SAMN16246548, study PRJNA631951) | gut metagenome | biome: gut microbiome; feature: rumen; material: fiber-attached | host: Bos | place: Iran: Karaj | collected 2018-10
AAACAGAATCAATACATTCTGTTCATTTATTTTTAAGAAATTTTAAGGGGAAGAAAATGATCTGGTTAATCGGTTGCAAAGGTATGCTTGGAAGTGAGGTTGCAAAGCAGCTGGATGAAAAAAAATTACCATGGGTTGGTACAGACAAGGAAGTTGATATAACAGATCCTCAGGCACTTCTTGATTTTACAAACAAGATTGAAACTGCCGCTTATTTCCCTTCTGATCTCCCTAAGGGCGACCGCAAAATCAAATGGATTATTAACTGTTCTGCGTATACAAATGTAGACAAGGCAGAAGAAGATACTGAGCTTGCTGAAAAACTTAATGCAGACGGCCCTCTTAATATTGCACGTGTTGCCCGTTCTATTGGCGCCAAGCTTATTCATATTTCAACTGATTATGTATTTGGTGGCAACGGAAGCTCTCCATATACCGAGGATATGCCTAAAGCTCCGCTTGGAGTATACGGAAAAACTAAAGCAGCTGGCGAAGATGCGATAATGAAGGAGATGAATACTTACTACATTATTCGTACTGCATGGCTCTATGGCTTTGATGGACGCAATTTTGTATACACAATGACAAAGCTTATGAACAGTCACGACCAGATTCGCGTAGTTAACGACCAGTTTGGAACACCAACCTACGCCCCAGACCTGGCTGCTGCAATTCTCCGCTTTATTGATAAAAATGATAATGCGAAATCCTTCTTTGGAAAAAACAGCGCACCTGCCTACGGCATCTATCATTTTACTAATGAAGGACAAACTAACTGGCACGAGTTTGCTTCGGAGATTTACCGCCTTGGACGTAAGACCGGAAGAATTACTCAGGACTGCCAGGTAATGCCTTGTACAACAGAAGAATACGGAGCTGCAGTTCAGCGTCCTGCATATTCAGTTTTGTCTAAGGAAAAAATCGCAAAGGCCCTTAAACTTAAAATCCCTGAATGGAAAAGCAGCCTTGAAAAGTTTATGAAAAGCGACAGATTTAATCCGCTGTAATAATTCAGAGAGTTTTATGAAAAATAATATCCGAACATTTTTTTTATTTTTTATAACATCAGTTTTCTTTACAATTTCACTTTCCGCACAGGAAGCTCTCAAAAGCATCGAAGAAGAATATTACGACTTTCTTTCCCTCAACGGTATTGTAGAACGCCCTACTCTCGGCTACCGTACCTTAAGCGACAGTGTCTGGGTTTTCAACGAAGTTGAATCCTTCGAAGAAAACGAAGACGGCACTTTTACAAAAGTCCGTGTTGACGGCCGTGACAGTTCTTCAAATATCTGGAAAAATAATAATCTTGGAACAAGATATACACTGTGGCAGGCTTCAAATCCGGTAGACAACTGGTTTATGAGAGGCATAAATCAAAGGTTAGTTGCACGAGTCTATGGCCCGGAATGGTTTAATAGTTATAATACAGCAGCACCTTATGGGCAAAACGATGGAGCATTGTGGCAGGGCCGCGGATATAATACTGCGCTTACTGCAGGAGTAAGGCTCGAGGGGTATGGTTTTGAGTTGATTTTTAAGCCGCAGATTAGCTGGATGCAGAATCGGGAGTTTGAAACAAATCCTGATGTATATCCTAATCCTTATTCTTATACTTTCAAAAATGGTACAGTACATCACCCAATTGACATAGTTCAACGTTACGGAGATTCATCTTTCTGGAATTATGATTGGGGTGATTCAGAACTCCGCTGGAGCTGGCATTCTCTAACATTTGGCTTTGGTACACAAAATCCATGGTTAGGACCTGCTTATTTAAATCCGATGCTTGGAAGTAACAATGCAGCAGGCTATATAAAGTTTGATGCCGGATTACGTAAAACTAAAGTTATTATACCATTTTTAGGTTGGGATATTGGTGATATAGAAGGTCGAATCTGGGTCGGACAACTAAAAGAATCAGATTATTTTGATGACAATTCTGATAATAATAAACGTATGCTTACAGCAATGTCAGCAAGTTATAATCCATCTTTTATTCCAGGCTTTACCATTGGTTTAAATAGAATTTTCATGACTTACTGGCGCCCTGAAAATATAAAATATATTCTTCGTTTATTCACAGCAAGTCGTTCAAATGCATTGTCATCAAGTGGTAATGATGAAGATCAAAAGTTCTCAATTTTTGCTGAGTGGAATTTCCCGAAAGTTGGTTTTACTATTTATGGAGAGTTTGGACGTGATGATTTTTCTTCGGATGAAAGATCAAATTTTTTTCATACGGCAATTTATACAGTTGGCGCTAAACAAATTATTCCTCTTCCATTCGGTCTGAAAAGTGAACTAAATTTTGAATGGAATAATTTTGAAATGTCTCAAGATTTTCAGTTACAATGGCCTTATTTAGGTTATTATGCACATGGCTTTGTAAATCAGGGGTATACTCATAAAGGACAAGTACTCGGTGCCGGTTTTGGCTGGGCTGGTAATAGTCAATTTATTCAATATAAAGTTTATTATCCAAAAGGTTATACTGCAATCAAATTTCATAGATATTGTCCTAATAATAATAGTGTATATAGTCAGGCTGTTAATACTTCGTCTGATGCAGATAAAGGTGACAATAGTGATATATATTCTACATGGTATGCTAATTTCGAAACCTATTGTATTTTTGGTATGGAATCCTGTTTATATATTACCCCAAGTTTTAACTTAACTGGTGAGTTCGATTATGTATATATTAAACACTTTAATTATGAAGATGTTTTATGTAATAATTTTTCATTCCAGTTATGTATAAAATATGCTTTTTAATTTCAAAATAGACAACACTATTCATATATGATAAATTTATACATGTAAATATTATTTAAGATTTAAGGAACTTATGAAACAAAAATCTCTTAAAATCAATATTTTTCTTAATATTCTCCGAACATTAATGAGTTTAATTTTTCCAATAATAACTTTTCCATACGCTTCAAGAATTCTTTTACCTGAAGGAATCGGAAAAATTAACTATGTCAACTCCATCATTTCGTATTTTACAATGTTAGCTATGCTAGGAATTAATACTTATGGAACTAGAGAGGTAGCTCGATTACGCGATAATAAGGATGAGTTAAATCGATTCTGTTCAGAAGTATTTACTCTTAATATTCTATCAACGATTGTTTCATATATTCTTTTATTTTCAATCATTTTTTTTGTACCAAAATTTAATAATTATTTGTCATTTCTTATTTATGCCAGCATAACAATACTTTTTACTACAATTGGAATATGTTGGCTATACGGAGGAATTGAAGAATATGCTTATATAACTTTCAGAACAGTATTATTTCAAATTATAAGTATTATACTATTATTTCTCTTTATAAAAACATCTGATGATTTATTAAAATATTTATTAATAGGAATTATAGGTTCTGTTGGTTCAAATCTATTAAATCTTTTTTATTCAAAAAAATTTATTAAACTACGAATCGTTAAACCAAATTTAAAAAAACACTTAAAACCTATTTTATTATTGTTTAGTATTACAATCATTTCCAGTATATATAATACACTTGACACTACAATGCTTGGTTTATTATCTAATGATGAGCAAGTTGGTTTCTATGCAGCTGCAACAAAAATTAATCGAATGGTATTAGCATTAGTAACATCAATAAGTGTGGTAGTTTTTCCAAGAATATCTTACTATGCGGAAAAAAACTCTAATGAATTTATTGGTGTAATAAATAAGTTCTTATCATTAATATTATGTATTTCAATTCCTTGTAGCGTAGGATTACATTTATTATGTGAACCTATAATGTTATTATTTAGTGGAGAAAAATATATTCCTGCTATACCTGTAATGAAAATAATGAATCCAATAATCATTATAGTTTCATTAAGCAATTTAATAGGAACTCAAATTTTTATTCCATTAAAAAAAGAAAAAACAACTATTCGTGCAGTTAGTATTGGTGCAAGTGTTAATTTTATTTTAAATATTATTTTAATAAAACGATATCAAGCATATGGAGCTGCTATAGCAACTTTGGTTGCTGAATCCATTGTCTTAATACATCAAATTATTTGCTCTTTCAATTATATATCATTAAAAAATGAAATCAAAAATATTATTCAATATATTATTTCTACCCTTGCAATGGCATTTCTTGTAATAATCTTAAAGAACTATATACAGAATATAATTTTATTAATTATATTAAGCATTTCTAGTGGAGCATTGTTATATTTTATAATTCTTGTCATCTTAAGGAATTCTATGGCATTAAATATTATAAAACTAATTCGTAATAAATTGATTAGGAAACAATAATTCTTTTTTATTTTATTTTTTTATAAAGTTTTGGAAGAAAGAATGAGATTATAACCTTAAACTTTAAATAAATTGCAACTTTAGCTTCAAATAAATAGATACATATATATTTAAGCCATTTTAAGTGCCATCCCTTTATATCAGCACAATCAATAAATTGATATATTGCACAAGATACTGCTGATTTCCAAGCCATTTTTTCTAATTCTTTTTCATTTACTTCTGAAAAAAAACGTGCTCGAACTACATCTGACCATAATGAATCTGTTAAATTCTTAATGGATTTTGTAGATGTAATACTAGAATTATTCTGTCTATAATAATAGAGTTGATCTTGAGAAATAGCTATTTTATTCTTAAATTTTGAAGAATAATATAAATATTTACATATTGTAGCTGTATCTTCATGATTTTTACCTATTGGAAATTCAGTAGTGTCTATAATGTTTTTTGCATACAATTTTCCCCAGGCCATGGTTGTTAGTCTTTGAGTTGTAAATAATTCTTTGCATGCTTTTTGATAATCTATTATTAAAAAATCATCAGAAATATTATTATCTATTACTTGCCTATTTCCATTAAAAGACAAATGTTTTACACAAGCAATATCTGCATCATTATTAATTATAAGATTATATAATTTTTCTAGATAAAATGGACTTATATAATCATCAGAATCAATAAAAGTTATATATTCACCTTTTGCATATTTTAAACCATAATTTCTGGCATCTGATAAACCACCGTTTGTTTTATGCAAAACTTTTATTCGTAAATCTTTCTTTCCCCATTTATCACAAATTGAAGGACAATTGTCTGGTGATCCATCATCTATAATAATTAATTCAAAATTTTCATAAGTTTGGTTAATAATACTTTGTACACAACAATCAATATATTTTTCTACATTATATACCGGGACTATAATACTTATTTGTGGATTTTGTTTCATATATAAAAACTATATAATAAATGAAAATATATATCTATAAGATATTATATTAATTTTTTTTCAGTAATATGATATTATATGTTTAATGAATATTAGAATATTTAATGATAACTCAACTATAAATGAAGATTCTCTTGTAAATCCAGATGTTATACAAAATCGATTTGGAGCTATTTATACAAATTATGTAATGCTTTTAATTGAACGTGAAAATGATGACTCCTTATATATTCCTTTTCATAAAGATGGGAACAAAGGAAATATTGGAATATGTCTAACTCCAATATCTCAAAATGAATTAAATGAAATTATTAAATTCATTTTCATAAAATACAAACAAATTAAACAAATTAAATGTGAATATAGTCTTAATCAAGCAAATGGATATGTAAAAAATTATCCTGCAAATCAATGGCATCTTTTACTTCCTGCAACTACAGAAGAATTATGGACACGAATGTCTTCTAAATCAAAACAAACCCTAAGAAGAAAACAAAATCATTTAATAGAGCAATTAGGATCTGAACCTGTTTTTGAACATTATACAATTAATGAAGGTATTCCAGATGAAATTGTAAATATATATTTTACATTTAAAAAAGAACTTATGAATAGAGATTATAACATGTTACCTCAAGAATATTTACATAACTACTTTGTTACTGATGCATATGTTTGGAAGATTAATTCAAGCGATAATAACTCAAATAGTAAATATTTATCAATGCTATTTACCTGTGAACAAGGTGAAAATGTTTATTTGGAAAATCTTAGTTATAATCCTTTATTTCAAAAAGAATCTCCTGGTTTCTTACTTTATTGCAAAGTAATAGAAGAATTAATAAATAAAAGAAAAAAAGAATTTTTCTTAGGACGTAAATACCGTGATTATAAACAAAAGTTTGAATCACAGAACACCGAATGTTTTGATATAATCGCATTTCGTTCTTTATTTTTTTATATAACTTTTTTGATTAAAAAAGTTATTAATAAAATTTCAGGAAATAAAATATGTTCGGAATAAAAACAAAAATAAAAAGATGTATTGCACATTGTATTGCTGCATCATTTTCTTCTTCTCACGATAAAACTTTAGAAGAACTTGATTTTAATAAAAAATATAAAGCATATATACCAACTTATGAAAACAGTAATCAAATTGTACATCCTGATATTCTTGTAAGAATTACTTCTCCAAAGTATGTTCTGGTTTTTACTCCCTACCCTAATACAAATGATAAATTTGAGAATCCTTCTATTGTTATTTCTGATGATGGTATAAATTTTCATGAAGAAAAAAAAGGATTAAATCCTTTAGTTCCACCACCTTTACAAGATCATAATGATGATCCTGATATTTCATTTCATAATAATAAATATCATATACTTTATCTTGAAACAGTTAGACCAGATTACCAGAATCTTATACTTCTTACCAGCACAGATAGAATTAACTGGAAAAAAGAAATTTTAAATCATGAAATTATTTCTAAAGATAAGCCTCAGTTTATGCTTTCTCCAGCTCTTATATACTCTAAAGATGAATGTTTTTTATTTGCCGTAAATAAAGATATAAGTTCAAATAATACTTTGTATATTGTAAAAGGAGCTGATTTACAGTCACTAGATTTCTCTAATAAAATTGGATTAAATCTATTAGGAATATCTATGGAATATCAGCCATGGCATGTTGATGTATTTAAGGATGAAAAAAGCAATTATATTATGCTTTTATGTATGGTAACTCCGTATTCAGCAAAAAATAAAGAATATTCTCTTTTTATAGGTATAAGTAAGGATTTAATCAACTGGAATTTTCAGAAAACACCTGTTCTTAAAAACTGCTATCGTTCAAGTGGTTTTGTAAAAGATGGTGTATTATACATATACTTTTCAAGTAATATTTATGCTGATGTCTGGAAAACAGGTTTATATAAAACAAAGCTTGAATATTAATTATTTGGGGTGTGCCGGATTTCCAACAATAGTAATATTGTTTTCTTCAAAGCTTTTTGTAACTACACTTCCCATTCCAACTGTAACATTATCTCCAATAGAAATGCCATTACGAATCATTGCACCTACACCAAAGAAACAATGTTTACCAGTTTTTACATAACCTGCGAGCATTGAACCTTTGCAGATTTTTGCATCTTCCCCTATTTCATCATTATGACCAATAAATACTCCATGATTTATTTTTGCATGGTCACAGATTATTGTTTTTCCATAAGAGTATAAAGCTTGTCCTATTACACAATGACAACCAATAAAGCAGTTATTTCCGATAATGGTTTCACCATTATGATATATTTGTTTTGAAATACCTTCATAATCATAAAGATTATAGTCCTGCACTCCAACAATGCTTCCAGTCTGAATTACTGTGTCACAACCAATAGTCACATTTGATTCAATTTTTACAAAATCCTCAATAATACAATTATCTCCAATTATTACATTAAATGGAGAAATTATTGCTGTAGACGCTATATTTACATTTTTCCCAATTTTTGTTTTAAATAATGATCTTTTATTTGAAGATTCATATTCATTTAAAAGCTCAAAATATAATCCTTTAGGATCTGTACATACACATATACCATAATTAATTAGTTTTTGTTTATTATTTTCATATATATCTTTATTTGTAATAAGCATTGAAACAGAACTGTCTATTACAGATATATATTTTTCATCGCATAAAAATGTACATTTATCTGTAATTTTTGTTGTCATTCTTGCAAAATTTGAAAAGCTCTTTTCATTGTAGAACAAAACATTTTCTTTAATACAGTTTGATTTTGAAATCAGCTCAGATAATTTAGGCATGGAATCACCTCTTATATTTTAGTATAATATAAAAAAACAAAAATCACTATAGGGGATATTTTATGAAAAAAATTGTATTCATATCAGTTCAATCCTGGCAAACAAAACGACTAGGTGGTTTTCATAAATTTGCCGAGGCAGCTTGTGAACATGGCATCGAAACAGTTTTTTTTAGTTTTCCTCGTCCTTATTACGGACTTTTTATGAAAGATGAGCTTTATAATAAGTCTAGTATAAAGGCATTAATAAAAGGAATTGATTATAATATTGGTAAATCTATTCTTCATAATATTACAATTCCTACAATGCGACTTCCAAATTCTTTTGGAAAAGTGTTTGGAACACCTCTAATGAATTTTCTTCTAAAATTTTCTTTTACATCATTTAAGAAATTTGCAAATAAATGGTTTACGGGCACAGATGTATTTGTTTTTGAAAGCGCTGATGGTATAGTATTTATAGATAGACTTAGAAAAATGTATCCAAATGCAAAATTTGTATATAGACCTAGTGATGTATTGATGTATGATGGTGCTTTACCTAGATTTGCTAAACTCGAAGAAAATGTAATGAAGAAATCAGATTTAAATATATTTGTACATCCGGGATATGAACAATTTTATAGTTCAAAAATTTCAGATTTTTATGATACAGTTAAATTTATAACAATTTCTAATGGTGTTGATATTGAACCTTTTGAGAAAAAATACGAAATTCCCAAAGAACTAAAAAAAAGCAATACTGCTTTATATATAGGAGCCTGGCAAATTGACTGGGGAATGATTTTTACTGCAGCTGAAAAAAAGAAAGATTTTAATTTTATTATTATTTGCCCAAACAAACCTGATAGTACTGTTCTTGAAAAGATTCCTAATTATACAAATATACAATATATTCCAGGAATTATGCCAAAAGAAATTCCCTCTTGGCTTACGAATTGTAATGTATTTATTGTTCCTTATGAAAAAGGAGTTAGAACAAATCGTGGATTTGGAATAACTGCAAAATATTATCAGGCAATGGCCGCAAAAAAGCCAATTGTTGCTTATAATGAAATACCACAGGTTTCTGAAGTTGGAATACCTGTGGTAAATACTGTTGAAACTTTCATTGAAGAACTGGAAAAAGCTATGAAAATTTCAACGATGAATTATGATTTTGATTTAGAATCAAAAAGATGGTCTAAGCTTAAGAATTTATTTATTAAAACTCTTGAAGAACTTTGTAAATAAAACTATTGGAATTTCTTCAGTATCGAAATAATAAAATTCTGTTCTTCTTCTGTTAATTCAGGATAAACAGGAATAGTAAAAGTTTTTTTGGAGAGATATTCTGCTACAGGAAAATCACCATTCTTGTAACCTAAAGTTTCAAATACTTTCAGTTCATGGAGAGGAACAGGATAATAAGTACCTGTACCAATTCCATTATTCTTTAATTCTTCCATCACTTTTTCAGCTTCTGGATGCTGAAGTGCATATAAATAGAATGTATTTACAGTATCTTGAATTTCAGATGGAGTTATAAAAGATGTTCCTTTAAGTGCTTCCGAATATATAGAAGCATGTTTTCTACGTCGTTCAATAAAGTTATTAAGATGATTTAATTTTTTTCTTAGTAGAGCAGCTTGTATTTCATCTAATCTTGAATTCTGTCCTATTATAAAATTATAATATTTTGGAGCAGATGCATCTATATCTTTTGCTTCGTCAAGAATAGTTTCCCCTTTCAAATAATTATATGTTCTAAGGCCACTTACTCCTGACCCATGTACTCTTATAGCTTTTGCTGCTTCAGCAATTTGTGGATTATTAGTTGTAATCATTCCACCATCACCTGCACAACCTAATGTTTTAGTTGGGAAGAATGAAAAACAACCAGCATCACCAAGATTACCAGTTTTCTTTCCTTTATAAATTGAACCAGAAGCTTGTGCACAGTCTTCTATTACAATTAAATTATGTTTTTTTGCAATTTCATTTATTGTATCCATTTCAGCTGGCTGCCCATAAAAATGAACTGGTATAATACCTTTTGTTTTGTCTGTAATGGCATGTTCAATTTTTGATTCATCAATACAGTATGTATCTGTTTTACAATCAACAAAAACTGGAACAGCTCCTACAGATGCAATTGCTTCTGCAGTAGCAAAAAAAGTAAATGGAGTTGTAATTACTTCATCTCCTGATTTTATACCTGCAGCCCTTAATGCAATATGCAGAGCGTCAGTACCATTTCCACATGAAATTGCATATTTAGTTCCCATATAATCAGCAAATTCTTTTTCAAATGCTTTTACATTTTCACCCATTATATAATTACCGGAACGTAATACTTCAAGAACTGCATTTTCATATTCTGCTGTATTTTCAGCTTGCTGTCGCTGAATATCCATTAATTTAATATTCATAAAAAAAACACCTTATATAATATTAGTTAAAATAGTTTTTCATTTCCATTGTTGAAAAGTTATTAGGAAGGTCTACTGCTTTTCCTGTTTTTTGACTTTCATATATAGCAAGAATTATATCCAGTGCTTTTTTTGCACTTTTACCATTATTTAATGGCTGTAGCCCCTTTTCGATTGAATCAAGAACATTAGCGATATGTGCAGTATGACCAAAACCATATACACTTGGAGGATCTTTTTCATCAGGATTTAACACCTTATCTTCTGTATCTCCAACTGTTTCTGAGTCAGAAAAACGCCAGGTTTCCATTTTATTTACAGCAAGCCCACCTATTACGACAGAGCCTTTTGTTCCAAAAATACTTAAAGTTTCATTTAAATTATTTGGATAAATATCTGCTGAGCCCTCTATAATTCCTATTGCTCCACTCTTAAACTCAACAATAGCTGCACCAAAATCTTCTGCATCAATAGGTCGAATGAACCTGCGTGTACTAGCCTGTACTCTTACAGCATCTTCACCCATCATCCACTGAAGTAAATCTATTCCATGGGTACACTGGTTCATTAAAGTACCACCATCTTGTTCCCATGTTCCTCTCCATGGTGCTTCCTGATAATATTTTTCATTTCTATTCCATCGAACCTGAACCATACCATGAAGTATTTTACCAAATCTACCAGCTTCATAAGCTTCTCTTGTTTTTACAACTGGAGCATTGAATCTATTTTGAAAATCTACTGCAAGAATTTTTTTATTCTTATCAGCAGTATCAATCATTAATTGTGCATCTTTTGTCGAGAGTGCCATAGGTTTTTCACAATTTACATGACAACCAGCATTTAAACAGTCTACAGTAATCATGCAATGTTTTCCTGATTCTGTACAAATATCTACAAGATCAGGCTTACATTCTTCAAGCATCTTCTTATAGTCTGAAAAATATTTTACATTTGCATTATTAACAGTTTTTTTATATTGTTCTATACGTTCCATAGCTTTTGATTCTATAGGATCACAAGCTGCAACAAATTCAATTCTATTTATATTCTGAGCTGCTACATATGCATCGATATGTTTATAACTAATTCGACCACATCCGATTAAAGCTACTCTGTATTTCATATAATCTCCTTTTAATCGTTTGCAAAAATATCGCGAGTATAAATCTTGTCGCGTATTACATTAAGTTGCTCATCGTATCGATTTGCAATTATGACTGTACAATCATTAGAAAATTTTTCAAAATCTGTATAAACTGGATTTGCAAAAAATTCGGTTTCTTTTAATGTAGGCTCATAAATTGCAACTTTTATACCATAACCTTTTATTCGCTTCATAACGCCCTGAATACTTGATTGTCTGAAATTATCAGAACCTGATTTCATTGTAAGGCGATAAATACCGATGGTAATTTTTTTATTATTATCTTCATCACCCTCTTTATATCCAGCCAAAGAAAGAACCCTTTCTGCTATAAAATCTTTTCTTTCTCTATTGGATTCGACAATTGCCTCTATAAGTTTATGGGGAGCTTGAGGAGCAGCTGTAAAATTTGCAAGCAACTGTTTAGTATCTTTTGGAAGACAGTAACCGCCATAACCAAAGGATGGATTTTTGTAGAAATCTCCGATTCGAGGATCTGAGCAGATTCCTGCAATAATCTGACCAGCTTCAAGATTGTGTAGTTCGGCATATGCATCTAATTCATTAAAAAAGCTTACTCTCATTGCAAGATATGTATTAGCAAAAAGTTTTACAGCCTCAGCTTCTGTAGTACTAAGGATTTTTGACTCAATATTTTCTTTTATAGCACCATCTTGTAATAAACTAAGAAATTTCTCTGCATAATTAAGGGCACGTGAATCTTCTTTATTGCAACTTACAATAATTCTAGATGGATAAAGTTCATCATATAAAGCTTTTCCTTCACGTAAAAATTCCGGACTGAAGAGAATTGTCATATCCGGATATTTTTCCTGAAGAGATTTTGTATAACCGACTGGGATTGTTGACTTAATTACAATTACAGCTTCTTTGTTATACTTTTTAACAAGCTCAACAACAGTTTCGATTGAAGAAGTATCAAAATAATTTATTTCTGGATTATAATTTGTGGGAGTTGCAATAACAACTATCTCTGCATTTTTATAAGCAGTCTCAGCATCTGTTGTTGCAATCAAATCAAGTGTCTTATTTTCCAGATATTCTGAAATCTCTTTATCAACAATAGGTGATTTTTTATTATTTATTAAATCAACTTTATCTTTTATAACATCAACTGCATAAACTCTATTTTTCTGTGCCAGCAGTATTGAATTTGCAAGGCCTACATACCCTGTACCGGCAACCGCAATTACCATAATTTTACCTCAAAATTAATTGATTAATATTTTCTTATAAATAATATATATTTTATCACAAATAACATTTCCGGTAAATGTTTCTAAAGCATACTGTCTTATTTCATTTTGATTGTATTTTGAATAATTCTTTTTCATTTCTAAAAGTGCATTTACAAGTTGTTCTTCATTATCAGGTTCGATAAGAAGCCCTGTATTCTCAGTTACGAAGGAATCTGGACCTCCTGTTCTGGAGGCAATTACAGGCCGTCCTACATACATAGATTCTGCAAGTACAATGCCAAAGGTTTCAAAGCGGCTTGGTAAAACAAAGCAGCTACTCTGCTTCATCATTTTATACACTTCATTATGAGAAATTCGTCCTTTTAAAACTAGATTTTGTCGAATACCAAGTGATTCAGCCTGTATTTCCAACTGTTTTTGTCCTTCTTCCGTTAATCCTCCAAGTATAAGAACAGCTTTTTCATTTTTCAGAAATTTTGCAAAAGCATTCAAGAGAATATCAAAGCCTTTGACTTTTATGTCATATCCAAGCGAAAAGAAAATGAAGCGGTCATCACGCTCCAAATGTTCAAAAGTAGTAAAAGAAACATCCTTTACAATATTAAAAATTACATCAACTTTCTTTTGTGAATAAACCTGTATTTTTTCTGCCAGACCTTTTCCCACAGCAATAACTGCTCTAGAATTATTGAAAACCC
>JAEEGL012638554.1_pt1 | contig 13556 bp, 8 predicted proteins | sample 9134231 | NCBI WGS metagenome assembly JAEEGL01 (sample SAMN16246548, study PRJNA631951) | gut metagenome | biome: gut microbiome; feature: rumen; material: fiber-attached | host: Bos | place: Iran: Karaj | collected 2018-10
AAGAGGTGAAAGGGCCATTCAGAGTCTGATTGTTCCGGTTGCCGTTGAAACAATCGAAATTGTCGATGAACTGTCAGAGACTGCAAGAGGCGCCGGCGGGTTCGGCTCCACAAAATAGTCCGTAACCGGATTTAATCTGAAACAGTCAGTTGATGAACCGGGCTCGCAGGTTTTACCTGGAGCCTGGTTCATTTTTTCAGAGGAAAATATTTTAATCTGTAATGCCGGTTAAATAATTGCAAAAATAAAGGTGACAAAAACACTGTTTATTACATATAATAAATATGCTTATGTGTAAAACGTAATTTGAACGTAAACCTGGTACGGCCGGACGGACACAGTCCGGTTTCGCATTTTTCATTGGTTTGAGTAACGGAGCGGAAACATCAGATGAAAGACTCAGTCATAAGAATTCTACATACCTCAGACTGGCATTTGGGTAAGAGACTGCACGAATTCGACAGAAGTATTGAATATCGTAAATTTAAAGAGAACCTGCTCCGGACGATTGAAAGTGAACAGCCTCATCTGCTGCTGTTGGCGGGTGATGTCTTTGATACGATAAATCCGTCCCTGGAAGCCGAAAAATTTCTGGGAACCACTCTGAATGAAATACGCAGAAGACATCCCGGTCTTCATATTGTCATAACCTGCGGTAATCATGACAGTGCCAGGAAAATCGACAGTGTTTCCGCCTACATGGAATGCTGTGACAGACTGATGATTGTCGGTGAACTGCCTGTTGTATATTACGAGGAAAACCCGTCGGTCTGCGATGTCGATTATGAGAAGCTGATTTATCCGGTACGCACCGATGACGGAAAACTTCAGGCATTAGTGGTGGCCATGCCTTTTCTGAGTACGACAAGGGTTCTTAACCTTGGTGTTAACCGTTCACATGACGGAAGTGAAACGGATTATGAATCAGGCGTCAGAAATATTTATCAGGGGTGTCTGGATTTCATCAGAAACAGTGAAGAATATAAGGGAGCCGATGTTCCCATTATTGCCATGGGGCATTTTTTCGTGAAAAGCTCGACTCTTAGCGGATCAGAGGAGGACAAGGCTACGGACATGATTGGCGGAGAGCAGGGAATCGGTGTTTCTGTTTTTGACGGCTATGACTATGTGGCTCTTGGCCATATTCATCTGCGCCAGAATATCGGAGGCAGCAGGCGGGTTCGTTACAGTGGTTCACCGCTTCCAATAAATTTCGGGGAATGTGAATATCGCAACGGTGTTGATATTGTGGATGTTTTGCCTGCCGGGAGTCCTGATGACGGCGGAAGATATGACATTGAGGTGGTATCCCGTGTTTACGAGCGTGCCGTTGATTTCATTCGAATTCCTGCCCGGCGGGGAATGGCCGGTGAGGAAGAAGTACTGCAGACTCTTAACAATATGCAGATTTCCGCCGGAGAAAAATCCATTAATGAGCTGCCTTTCTGTTCGATTTTTGCTGAATATAATCAGGAAAATTCCGGTTTTGATTGCATCAGATCATATCGTGAAATACTGGATAAAAAAATCGGAGAGCTTTCCGGAAAGGCATTCCGACTTTGCGATTTCAAGCTTATTCGTAAAGAAGGAGATGGCGGAACCGTATTCCGTCAGCAGGATGTTCAGTCGCTTGACGACATCAGTTCACCGATTGTGCTGGCTTCAAGAATGTACGAAGAAGTACACAAGGGTAAGGAAATGCCAGAGGAGCTTGTAAAGCTTCTCAGTGAGATCATTGCAGAGGCTGAAAACGGAAAAGATGACTGCAGCGGAAAGTCAGCCTGATGAAAAAATCAGTTAAGAACGGCGGTCAGACAGAAAATATATAAAAACTAAACAGAGGCGGTTATGAAAATTTTAAGAGTTGCAGGCGTTAATCTGGCGAGTCTTGATGAGTTTGATATTGATTTTCGAAAGGTTACGAGTGACAGAAACAGAATTTTTGCCATTATAGGCGATACGGGAGCGGGGAAAAGCACCATTCTGGATGCCATATGTCTGGCCCTGTATGGCAGAACCCCTCGTATTTCCCGATATGGAACTAATTCCGGTGCTGTCGAGCTTGAAGAAGGTCAAAGTGTCGGAACGGATGATTCCATAAACGTAATGACCCGCGGAAAGAATAACTGCTCCGCCACCGTTGATTTTGAGGGCAGAGGCGGTGTTTACAGAGCCGTGTACTCAGTCTGCAAAAAAAGAACAAATTTCTCCTATTCATTTGAAGTGAGACGGCTTGATGTCAACGGCATCCCGGGAGAACTTCTGGTAGACAGGGAAAAGGCGTTTAGATTAAAACCTCTTGAAGATTTTATTCAGCCGTATACAGGTCTTACCTGGGAACAGTTTAAGAAGGTCATTGTGCTTCCTCAGGGAGAGTTTGCCGCATTTCTGGAAGATGATTCCAAGGCTAAAACCAGTCTTCTTGAAAAACTTACGGGTACGGAAATATACCGGAAAATTGACGCACTCGTTACTGAACGCATAAGCGGAATCAAGACTGTTTTGGACGATTACCATAAACGGATGAATGTTATATCCGGACAGCTCCTTTCTGATGATGCCAGAAAGAATATCGGGGAAAGACTTAAAAGCTGTACCGAGGAAATAACAAAAACATCTGAAAGAATTCAGGTTCTTAATGCTTATGCAAAATACGTTGCGGATCTGAGCAGTGTGAATGCGGATATTTCCGCACTTAATGCTGAAAAGCAGAAGCAGGAGGCACGTAAGGACGATTATCGGGATGATTACAGGATAAAGTCGCTTTTTGACCTGTCCCGCCCCCTGAGGGATATTCATATAAATCTGAATAATGTCGACAGGAATCTTGAAAATCTGAGGAAGAACGGAACAGAGCTTGCGGACAGTCGGAAAGCATTGGAAGCGAACCTTCATTCATCCGAGGAGATTCTGAAAAAAAGAATATCTGAATATGAGGATCGCAAAAAGGAAAAAGATCTGAAGGCTCCGGTCATAAAGCAGGCTGAAGCTCTGGAGCAGAAGAAAAATACCATAGTGACCATGTCGGAAGAGTCCAAAAGGAATGTTTCAGAAAAAAGTTCAATTCTGAAAAAACGGAAGAAGGATCTTGCTGAAGCAGAAGCAGCCGGAAATGATGTCATAAAAAGAATCAGCGAGCTGGACGAATCTTATAAAAAGAACCAGAAATATGAGTTCTTGAAGGGGAAATGGCCGGATCTCAGGGTGAGAATTACCGAATACCGGAACTGCAGTAATCAGCTTCGTGAAAAGGAGAATGCGGCTCAAAATCATTGTCAGGCAATGAATGAAAAAAAATCTGAGTGGCTTAACCGTTATAACGAATATCAGAAGCTCACCGGGGACAGCTGTCAGTATTCATTTGATGACGGGATTATTCCCGGGACTGGGCTGTATGAAGCCGCTGTGACAGATGCCGAGTCATTCAGGAGACAGGCCGGTTCCGTGGAGCAGTGTCTGACAACATTAAAATTTCAGACGGATAAATACCTTGCCGCCACAGAAAAAACAAGGTACTGGCACGTTGGTTTTACGGATGCCTGCAGACAGATTTCCGTTTTGAATGCTGATTCCGGGCTGACCGCACTCAGGAAAAGATCGGCAGAGCTGAATGACTGCATCAGAACATGTGATGTGGCCATTAAGCTGCACGGCTATGCCGTGAATCTTAAACCGGGAGATCCGTGCCCGTGCTGCGGGTCGACCGTTCATCCGAGACTTGAAGGTCATATCGGCGGACTGGAAAGTCTGCTTGACAGACTGATAAGTGACAAAGCCACATATGAAACAGAACTGAAAAGCGTTGATGCGGGTATAGACAGCCACGGGAAAAAGCTTATTGAACTGCAGGAAATGAGAAAAACGGCGCTCTCAGGACTAAAGATATCTGTCTCTGAGCTGATGTCTGCCGACACTGAAATCCGCAGAACGGTAAAGCAGTTAAAAGAATACACTGACGGCATATCGGTTTTTGCAGAACATGCGGATGAAGGAAAGGTTACATGTCTTAATGATTTACGCTCCCTGTTCCGTGATATGGGGGAGGCAGGATTTTTTCTGCCATCCTTCTGTGATGAAAAATTGTCGCCTTTAACGGAGAACCTGATGGGGATTGTGCCTCAGTTGTCTGAAGACGGTGACGGATTGCTTAAAGACGAAAATAATAAAATGTCTCAGTTTCCGGATGACCGGCTGCATTCATTTAAGGAATGCACAGACAGAATACGTGAGTTTCATGAGCTGCTGAGGAAAAAGACCGGTGAAGTGTCTGTTATTTTCGAGAATATCGGTAATGCCGTTAAGATAATTGAGAAAATCAAAAACATTTATGAAAATTTTGCGTATGTCAAAAAGGCCTTTGTCAGTGAATCGTCTCAGGCGGCACTGCTTAAGGAAAAGGTGGCAGGCCTTGATTACAGAACCGATGATGCCGGTCTTGCCCAGGCCTGGACAGCCATGATCAATGTCAATGATGACGCAAAGTTCGAAGAATATGTCCAAAAGTACAATAAGATCTGTGATTCACTGAATGATTATGACAGACACCGCAGTGAACTTGATACCGAACTTGCGGTAAAGAATACTTCCGTGGAATCCTTTAAACGCAGCGTGGCTGATGCTGAAAGCGCTCTGAAAGCCGAGGAGGACGAGCTTGCGAACAGAGAACGGAAACTTGCCGCAGTTAATCAGGAACTTTTGGATCTTACAGGCGGTGTCACCTCCAGGACAATGACGGAGAGGCTTCAGCAGGCTATTGATAAGGCCGGAAATGAAAAGCATCAGGCAGAAATTAATTGCAGTGAGGTGAAAAGCAGGCTTGCAGGCTGTCAGAAGCAGCAGAAGGAAAATGAAGAAGGGATTCGTTCGGCTGAAAAGGAAAAATCCAGTCTCAGGGAGAAGCTTGGTGCAGAGGCCGGGAATATTGCATCAGGTGAAAGAAATTCAGGACATTTTTCCGTTGAGGAGATTGTTTCGGCGGCACTGATGGAGGAGAACCTGTATCAGGAAGCACTTAAAAGAGTGGAAATGCTGGAAGCCGATATTCAGAAAACGGATAAGGCTCTGATATCACGGATGGCTGTTCATGATGATACTGAAAGACGGCTTGCGGAAATCAGAACAAGAATTTCTCCTGAGGATTATGCCGAAGACGGTAACGGCATCAGAGAGAATGTCCTTGCGGAGGCAGAAAGTAAGAGAAGACTTCTTGAGGAAGAAAAATCAGAACATGAAGGCAGTCTGCGTAATGACAAGAGTAATCTGGCAGAGCTTGAAAATCTTCGGAACGAGATTGAAAAAATCAGAAATAACAATAAGTCAGTGTATGAACTTAAGGAGCTGTTTGATATCAAGAGAAGCTTCAAGGAGTATGCGCAGAAGATTACCTTCGGCTATCTTGTAAGTAAGGCCAACAGGTACATTCTTGATTTTACCTCCGGCAGATATGAACTGAAGCAGGTTTCTGCAAAAACCAAAAAGGATCGTGAGCATGAGGTTAACTACCTTGAAATTGCCGTTATAGACCACGACAGAGGAGACAGCAGCAGACTGGTGAATTCTCTGTCCGGAGGTGAAAAGTTCCGTGTCGCCCTGGGGCTGGCACTGGGGCTTTCAGATTTGATTGTAAGGAATGTCAGGGTCGACAACATGTTCATAGATGAAGGCTTTGATACACTGGACAACGAGAGACTAGACAGCCTCCTGAATTCGCTGTCCACCGTTACCAACCGTCAGATAGGTATTATTACTCATGTTGATCAGGTCGTTAACGGCGGAATGATTCAGTCCAGGATTCTTGTACGTCACCGTGCCGGAGACTCATCCCGCAGTGAGGTTGTTGTTCTTTAAGGAAGAAAGATAGGAATGTGGTGGCGCTCATTCCTTTGTACTTCAGAAACTCGTACTGATTCTTAGGATAAAATCCGTCACATCTTGAAATATTGCGGTTTTATCACTATTTAAACAGAGGGTGTCCGCAATACTTGCGGACACCACGATGTGAATCAGAGAAATTATTTCATATAAGCGGTTCCTAACGGCAAAAACAGATACTCTGCATGGCAGGCGCTGTTTTTCAGCGGTTCGTACATGTCGTTCTAATTCTGAGTGATAACGTCAAAATACGATAGGTGCACATTATTGAGTATTCGCTTAAGTTGTTGTTTTGCGGTATGGAATAAATTTGTTAATATGATATGATTTACAGGTGGTATTTGAATTTGAATCATGCCTGCAGATGCGTGTATAAACACGGATAATGCCGTGCAGGCATACCTGAACAGATAATAAACATAAGATAAATGACAAAAAAGAAACGTACGGCCAGTCAGACAAGATGGCTGAAAGAACACTTTGATGATGTGTATGTCCAGGAGGCTCACAAAAAAGGGCTTCGTTCCCGTGCCAGCTTTAAGATAGAAGAAATTCAGGGCAGAGACAGAATCATAAAGGAAGGTTACAAGGTGGTGGATCTCGGTGCCGCTCCCGGCGGCTGGTCCCAGTATGCCGTTAACTGTGTCGGTGAACACGGCAGAGTTGTGGCCTGTGACATCCTTCCAATGACGCCGATAAACGGGGTCGATTTCCTGTGCGGTGATTTCAGGGAGCAGGAAGTGTTAGACAAACTGCTTGAGATTGTAGGTGACGACAAGGTTGACGTCATTCTTTCCGATATGGCTCCGAACATGTCCGGAAATATCGGGGTGGATCAGCCGAGAGCTATGTATCTCGTGGAACTTGCGTTTGACATGTGCCGTCAAATACTCAGAAAAGGCGGTTCCTTCGTGGTGAAGGTGTTCAACGGAGAGGGGACGGAAGCCTATCTGAAACTTTTAAGAAGATCTTTCAAGGAAGTTAAGGTCAGAAAGCCGGATGCTTCAAGACTCAGATCAAGAGAAGTTTATTATGTCGGTCTTGGTTACAAGGGCAGCGAAGCGGAAGATCAGGAAGTTTTCAGATAACCTGATATTGGCCTGAAAAGGGGATAGATAATAATGAGAAAAAATCTGTTAATGTGGTTAATTGTGGCGGTCGTTGTGATCTACGGCTTCTCGTCTTTCAACGATGCAGCCGAAAACGCCTCCTCAAAAAGTGACTACGTGGCGTTTAAGTCCGAGGTTGCGGCCGGTCAGGTGAAGTCTGTTAAGATTGACGGACGCAGTATTACCGGATATCGCAAAAACGGTGAAAAGTTCAAGGTTGTAATGCCTATAGTGGATCAGGACCTGCTGCCTAAGCTTGAGGAAAACAAGGTTGAAACAGTAGGTGTACTTCCTGAAGAGCCAAGCCTGCTTTTAAGTATTTTTGTTTCCTGGTTCCCGATGATTATCCTTATTTTCGTATGGATATGGTTCATGCGTTCTGCTCAGGGAGGCGGAAAGGGAGCTTTCAGTTTCTCAAAGAGCAAGGCCAGGGAATTCAGGGAAGATGAGGTTCATACCACTTTTGCTGATGTTGCCGGATGTGACGAGGCAAAGGATGAGGTTAAGGAGCTTGTTGACTATCTCAAGGAACCAGGTAAATTCCAGAAGCTCGGCGGCAAGATTCCGAGAGGCGTACTGCTTGTAGGTCAGCCTGGTACCGGTAAGACCCTGCTGGCAAAGGCCATTGCAGGTGAGGCTAAGGTTCCGTTCTTCTCGATTTCCGGTTCCGATTTCGTGGAAATGTTTGTCGGTGTCGGCGCTTCAAGAGTAAGAGATCTTTTTGCCAAGGCTAAGACCAAATGTCCGTGCATCATCTTTATTGACGAAATCGATGCCGTAGGTCGTAAGCGAGGCATTGGTATCGGTGGCGGTCACGATGAGCGTGAACAGACCCTGAACCAGCTTCTTGTTGAAATGGACGGTTTTGAAGGAAATGAGGCCGTAATTGTCATCGCAGCCACCAACCGTCCTGATGTTCTGGATCCTGCACTGCTGAGACCTGGTCGTTTTGACCGTCGCGTGACAGTAGGTCTTCCTGATATTAAGGGCCGTGAGCAGATACTTAAGGTTCATACACGTAACGTTCCTATCGCCGAAGATGTGGATATCAAGATGGTTGCCCGTGGCACTCCTGGTTTTTCAGGTGCGGAGCTTGCTAATCTTGTTAATGAAGCAGCGCTTGCAGCGGCCCGTAAAAACAAGAATCTCGTAAGTCAGGCTGAGTTTGAACTTGCCAAGGATAAACTCCTGATGGGACCTGAGCTCCGTTCTAAGGTAATGAACGAAAAGGAAAAGATCAACACTGCATATCATGAATCAGGTCATGCAATCGTAGGCAGAATGCTTCCTGATTTTGATCCGGTGTACAAGGTTACCATTATTCCGAGAAGCCGTGCTCTTGGCGTGACCATGTATCTGCCGGAAAATGAGCGTCTGAGTTACACCAGAAGCTACCTTGAAGATTCCATTGCCACCCTGTTTGCAGGTCGAATTGCCGAAGAGCTTATTTTCGGTGAGGACAATGTAACCACCGGTGCTTCCAACGATATTGAACGTGCAACCTACTGGGCCCGCAACATGGTTATCAGATGGGGTATGAGCAAGAAGGTCGGTCCTCAGCTTCTTGAAGGCGAGGAATCGGAAAATTACCTCGGTAACAGTTCAACCGCTCTCAGAGCCATGTCTGATACATCTCAGAATGTTATTGATGACGAAATCAGGTCAATTCTGCAGAAAAACTATGACAGGGCAAAGTCAATTCTTGAAAGCAATATGGACATTCTTCATGCCATGAAGGATGCTCTGCTGAAATATGAAACCATCGATTCAGAACAGATTGATGATCTGATGGCCAGAAGACCGGTAAGGGAACCTGAAGGCTACGGTTCATACAAGAATTCATCCTCAGACGGAGATTCCGGCAGTGACGGTCAGAAGGAAGCTGAGGAAAAGATCGAGACTCAGGCAGATGCACAGCAGGAAAATGTGACCGGGGAACAGACGGATAAAGTCTCAAAGCCATCTCAGGACAGCTTCTAAAGGTGTCTGTCAAATGACCTGCTAAATAAAAGAATAGGGCTCTTAACTTAATCGGTATAAGAGCCCTTTTTTGTTCCCGTAAGCGGATGTATTCGGCAGTGCGGGAACTGAGAAAATGAAAACTAAAAAACGTAAAATAAAAATAGACAGAGGTACTAATGAAACCGGTAGTAAAACAGGAATTGTTGTCAGCATTTCAGCAGATTGGAATAAAAAAGGGGCAGGTACTCATGGTTCATGCTTCTCTCAGCAGTTTCGGATATGTATGCGGAGGAGCTCAGACTGTTATCGAGGCTCTGACGGAAGCAGTCGGGGATGAGGGAACAATCATGATGCCGTCACAGTCATGGAAGAATCTTGATCCGGATGTCGGGGTGCATTGGACTGTTTCTCCGGAATACTGGCAGATAATAAGGGATAACTGGCCGGCATATGACAAGAGAATTACTCCGACCAATACCATGGGCGCAGTAGCTGAAATGTTCAGATTATGGCCCGGAACATTAAGAAGTGATCATCCGGCCCGTTCCGTTGCGGCCAGAGGCAGGCATGCTGCCTATCTTACGGAAAATCATGACCTGTCCAATATTTTCGGTGATGGTTCACCTCTTGGAAAACTGTATGAACTTGACGCCAGCGTGCTGCTTATGGGGGTTGGGTATGACAAAAATACATCTCTGCATCTTGCTGATGCCAGGGCCTCATATCCTTCAAAACACATGAGTATCGAGCACAGTGCGGTCATGGAAAACGGTGAAAGAGTCTGGAAAGCATATGAAACGCTTTTTGTTGACGGCGAGGATTTTGAACAAATCGGTGCGGACTTTGAGGCTGTTAATACGGTATCCCGTACTACTGTCGGCTCATCTGAACTGAGACTGATGCGGCAGCGTGATCTTGTGGATTTTGCCGTCGGCTGGATTGAGAAAAACAGAAAATAACTGCATGCAGTTACTTAAAAACAGGTCATTGTGCCGGCCGTCAGAATAAAATTTGAAATGTGTATTAATCTTTCAATAGACAGAGGCTGATTTATGTTGTTAAAAAATTATTAATGCGGCCTTTGTGGTAAAATACGGACGGTACAGATTTTGAATTGATGCTATTTTCCGGGATTTATTATGATACACAAGTTAACAGCACATGGCAGGGTTCTTACCCTGGATCAGCCTCGCGTAATGGGCATTTTAAATGTTACTCCGGATTCTTTTTCCGATGGCGGGCAGCACAATACTTTGGACAAGGCTATAGCTCATGCCGAAAGACTTGTAAAGGAAGGCGCCGATATTATTGATGTAGGCGGCGAATCCACAAGACCCGGAGCTGATGAGGTATCCGTTCAGGAGGAGCTTGACAGGGTTGTTCCTGTTGTTGAAAGAATCGCCAAGGAACTTGACGTGTTTATTTCCATGGATACATCAAAGCCTGAAGTGATGAAGGAAGCATTTAATGCCGGCGGTCATATGATTAATGACATAAGAGCTCTGAATGAACCGGGGGCAATTGAAGTATGCAGAGATCTCGATGCTCCTGTATGCATCATGCACATGCAGGGTGAACCGAGAACCATGCAGACTAACATCGAATACAAGGATCTGCTTGGAGACATATCCGAGTTTCTCTTCAGAAAGCTGCACTGCTGCCTGAATGCAGGAATCAGAAAACAGAACATTATTATCGATCCGGGGATAGGTTTCGGTAAAACCATGGATCAGAATTACGAGCTGCTCGGCAGACTCGAAACATTTGCCAGCTTCGGCTATCCGATACTGGTAGGACTTTCACGTAAATCAATGATAGGCATGCTTACGGATGCTCCTGTTAACGCAAGACTTCCGGGATCGCTTGCCCTGGCAATGTATGCCGTAAACAAAGGAGCCAAAATAATCAGGGTTCACGATGTTGCGGAAACTGTTCAGGCTCTGGACTGCTGGAATTATGTGAAGAAATTTGAAACTAAAGGACCAAGACTCAGAGAAATACTCCAGCTTGGAAAAATAATTAAGAACAGGAAACACGTGTGATGAACAGAAAGTATTTTGGTACGGACGGTGTAAGAGGCAAGGTGGGTGAGTATCCTATCGTACCTGAATTCGCCATGAAGCTTGGATGGGCTGCGGGTAAGGTTTTATCCGAAAAGGGAACCAAGAGAGTAATTATCGGCAAGGATACCCGTATTTCAGGTTACATGCTCGAAGCGGCTCTTGAAGCGGGATTCAGTGCTGCCGGTGTTGATTCTGTTCTTCTCGGACCTATGCCTACCCCTGCGGTTGCCTACCTGACCAGGGCGTTCAGAGCTGAGGCCGGCGTTGTTATCAGCGCTTCACATAATCCTTTTTATGATAACGGCATTAAGTTCTTCTCAAAGGACGGTACCAAGCTTCCGGATGAAATTGAGCTTAGAATTGAGGAACTTATTGAACAGCCGATGACAGTTGTCGAGGCGGCTCAGCTCGGCAAGGCCAGCAGAAAGAATGATGCTCCGGGCCGTTATGTTGAATTCTGCAAGAGTACATTCCCAAATACCTATACCCTTAACGGGAAAAAGATAGTGCTTGACTGTGCTCATGGTGCAACTTATCAGGTAGCCACCATGGTGTTTAAGGAACTGGGAGCCAGTGTTATTACCATAGGCAATACTCCTAACGGCATTAACATTAATGACGGTTTCGGTTCAACTCATCCTAATAACCTTATCTTAAAGGTTCTTGAGACAAAGGCTGATTTCGGTATTGCCTTTGACGGTGACGGCGACCGTGTGCTTATTGTTGATGAGAAGGGACAGGTTCTCGACGGAGATGTTCTTCTTTATATCATTGCCGAATATCAGCAGAGATTTAACAAGCTTAACGGCGGGGTGGTTGGTACCCAGATGTCAAATCTCGGTTTTGAGCAGGCGCTTGGAAGACTGGGTATTCCTTTTGCAAGAGCCAAGGTCGGTGACCGCTACGTTATGGAAAAACTTCTTGAACTCGGATGGACTCTCGGTGGAGAAAACTCCGGTCACATCATCAGTTTAAGACATACCACAACCGGTGACGGCATCATCAGTGCACTTCAGGTACTCAGGGCCATGTGCGAATATAACGTGCCGATGAGTGAACTGCACAAGGATGTTAAATTATTCCCGCAGGAACTTGTCAACGTACGTCTGTCATCAGGCTTTGATGCACTTACCGACAGTGCAGTTATTGAGGCAAGGGAAAAGGCTGAAAAGATTTTAGGCAATAAAGGCAGGGTTCTTCTGAGAAAGTCCGGTACTGAACCTCTGGTGCGCGTAATGGTTGAAGGTGAGGACGGCAATCTGGTAAAGGAACTTGCCAGCAGAATAGCCGACGTCATTGTTAAGCAGAGTCAGAGTTAACTGCTTTACTTTTGTTTTTTCCCTTTGAAAGGCTCCCGTAACTAACATATTGATGGCTTGTTTTTCATATATGAAAAAATAAGCTTTTTTACGGGAGTTTTTTTCCTTAAAGGAAAAAAATTTTGAAATGCTTATATACTTTGATAGAATAAGCCGAAAAAACAGCAACAGCTGAGGTGATGTAATGTATTTGTATGCGATTCTTTTAGTTCTCTTTTTAATAGTTTCCGTTCTTTTAATTGCTTTCATATTAATGCAGCAGGGAAAAGGAGCTAGTATGGGGGCATCTTTTGGTGCCGGTGCTTCTAACACTTTGTTCGGTTCTGCAGGCAGTGCGGACTTCTTTGTAAAGTCTACCTGGATTCTCGGAGCCCTGGAATTTATTCTGGCTATCATTCTTGGTTATATGACCAGTCATCGCACCAGTGAAAACACTGATGACTTTACCAATATTGAACAGCCTGCCATTGTAAAGACTGAAATGTCTGATGCGGTTGATTCTGCCAAGGCACAGGCTTCTGAAGCAGTGGATGCCGTAAAGGAAAACACTGCAGCTGCAGTAGATGCTGCCAAGGAACAGGTTTCTGAAGCAGTTGACGCTGCCGGTGAACAGACCGTTGCAGTATTAGATTCCGCTAAGGAACAGCTTTCAGCCGTAGCTGACGCTGCCAAGGAACAGACTTCTGCTGCCGTAAGTGCTGCCAAGGAGCAGGTTTCAGCAGTAAGTGATGCAGTCAAGGAACAGACCGGTGCCGCAGTTGATGCCGCCAAGGCTGCTGCTGACGATGCCAAGGCTGCCGTATCAGAAGCAAAGGATTCTGCAAAAGACACTGCAAAAGAAGCAGTAAACAGTGTAAATGAAGCTGTTAAGCAGGCTGAAAGCACTGTAGTGAACACAAAAGATACAAACTAACTATATTTTTAAAATAGTTGTTGTCATGAGTGCGTTCATTAGCTATAATGAGCGCACTTAAACGTTAGGGGGTAAACCTCTAATACCGATGAATGCCCGGGTGGTGGAATTGGTAGACACGCTACCTTGAGGTGGTAGTGCTTAGCGGCGTGCGGGTTCAAGTCCCGCCTCGGGTACCATTCATCAGAAACTCAATGAAGAGTCTAAAATAAAATATCTAATTGTGCCCGGGTGGTGGAATTGGTAGACACGCTACCTTGAGGTGGTAGTGCGTAATGGCGTGCGGGTTCAAGTCCCGCCTCGGGTACCAATTAAGATT
>JAEEGL012685683.1_pt1 | contig 13556 bp, 5 predicted proteins | sample 9134231 | NCBI WGS metagenome assembly JAEEGL01 (sample SAMN16246548, study PRJNA631951) | gut metagenome | biome: gut microbiome; feature: rumen; material: fiber-attached | host: Bos | place: Iran: Karaj | collected 2018-10
ATAGCCGTAAAGTACAGACTGGTCATCGTCAGGCAGAAGGCTGCCGTCTCGAATTTCTGCCTGTCCCAAAGGGTTTCCATAATGTAAAGCCGTGTTTCTGGGGTCATGGCTTGTCTGGCGCGAGTCAGAATACTGACAATTTCTTCCATACTGAAGCAGTCAAGGAACTGACTCATCCAGATGGCGTCGAGTCCTCCCTCACGCTGTGGGAACATCGCCTGATTGTCTAACAGGTTGATGCCGTAGCCACCAATGCGTTCAGCACCTTTCTTGCCCTTTACATTCTCTTGCATCATCTGAATCTGCTGGGGCAGGTCGAGAATGGTGACTTGCACCTCCTCACTATAGCCGACACATTGCAATGCCCATTTGCCAGTATTGCCTCCGACATCGTAGAGTGAACGAACATGGTGCTCGTCGAAAATAACCTTCAACGCTGCAGGAAATGATGAATCGCTATAGAAATGGTCAAAGCCAAACCAACTCTTCTGCACCTGTTCGGGCAGACTGGAAAGTCCCTCATAGACAGTAGGCCAGTCACCAAAATGCTTCAGACCTTCTGGCTTGCCATTCCGCAGCGATTCCTCCAAATGAAACCAACCCTCATAATTGACGTCGTGGTTGAAGTCAATATTGATACGGGTGGCAGCATCATTCAGCAAAAACCAACCCGTCTTCGACAGCGTATAACGGTCCGTTTCCGGGTCTATGAGAATGGTGCCGATACTCAGCGAGGCTTCCAGCAGACATTTCACGGCATAATCCGACAGGTGGGTTTTCTCCGTCAGTTCCTGTCGGGTCATTCCTTCCTGCGAGTCTCTGATGAGCTCGAAGATGCCGAATTTAATCATCAGGCGTGAGGCCTGAAAAACAATCGGACCCCACGCAATGAATTCTGCAAGTCGCTGTGCCTCGAGGGCACTCAGTTGCTCTTGTGTGTATCTTTTCTTTAAAGCTGGCGAGAGATTCATCAATTATTTCTTATTTTTTTTCTTAATGACTAGCGCCGAATTGGTTCCTCCGAAGCCAAAGGAGTTGCTAAGAACGGTGTTTACCTCCATATCGACTGTCTTGGCTGTAAGATTCAATTTCTCGGAGTACTCGTCAGGATGCTCAAAATTGATATTCGGTGCCACAAAGTTGTGCTGCATCATAATGATACTATAGACGATTTCGCTGGCTCCAGCCATCCAACACTCGTGTCCAGTCATGGACTTCGTACTGCTGATGAGTGCTCGCTGACCATGAAACATCCTGTCTAATGCAATAGCTTCATACATATCGCCCTGAACGGTGGATGTCGCATGCGCATTGATATAGTCTATATCGTCAAGTTCGATGCCCGCATCCTTGATGGCTCTTGTCATAGCTATGACCGAACCATTGTCGCTGGGCTCCGATATACCGCCGCCATTGCTTGAGAAACCATAGCCGACCACCTCAGCGAGAATCGTCGCACCACGCGCAACAGCATGGTCGTAGTCTTCAAGCACCAAAGCAGCAGCACCGCCACTGGGAATCAATCCGTCACGATCTTTGTCAAACGGGCGACTGGCCTTTGTCGGCTCGTCCATTCGGATAGAGAAAGCGTTGAGGGCATCAAACGAAGCCATCGAATAATAATTCGTTTCCTGAGCTCCACCACATAATATCATGTCTTGAAGTCCTTGCTTGATTAACATGTATCCCAGTCCGATAGAGTGACTTCCGCTGGCACAAGCCGCACTGATGGTGAAGTTCACACCACGAAGATGGAAGATGGTGCTGAGGTTCATATTCACCGTCGAGTTCATCGACTGGAAAATCAATCCATAGCCCAACATGGCAGAGTCGTGTTTCTCGTCCATGATCTTCGAGGATTCTATCACTGGCTTGGCCGAGGAATCGTTACCAAAGATGCAACCTACCTCATTCTCACGAAGGTATTCGTCACTGATTTGTGCCTGAGCAAACGCCTGCCGACTAGCCATATAAGCATATTGGGCCTCTTCCGACATACCAGCACGAGTATGACGATCCAGCATCTGCTTGGTTATGACTGGCGTTTCAACAATTCCAGTAAGTCCCGACCTATAACCATACTCCAGTCGTTCTGGTTGTAAGCCAATACCAGACTTCCCTTCATACAGCGATTGTCGTACAGTTTCTATATCGGTTCCCAGGCAGGACCAAATGCCCATACCGGTAATTACAACACGTCTTGAATTCATTAGGTATACAGTCCTCCGTTGATATTGATGACTTCTCCTGTGATATATGATGCATCTTCCGAAGCCAGGAATGCCACCAAGGCGGCAACTTCTTCTGGTTTACCAAATCTGCCGACGGGAATCATCTTCTTCAATTCCTCCTCAGGGAGTCCTTTGGTCATATCCGTTTCTATGAAACCAGGAGCAATGGCGTTAACGGTAATGTTACGGGAAGCCACCTCTTGCGACAAAGCTTTGGTTGCACCGATAATAGCAGCCTTAGCAGCACTGTAATTGGCCTGACCAGGCAAGCCTTTCACGCCGGAAAGTGAGGAAACGTTGATGATTCTTCCACCACGCTTACGAGGCATCATGTGCTTGAGCAGACGACGTGTGAGGAAGAAGAAACCATTGAGAGAGGTGTCTATCACCTGATGCCATTCATCGTCCGACATCATAAACATCACATTATCGCGACGAATACCGGCATTATTCACTAATATGGAGATATAATCATCCGGATGAGAAGTCTCCCACTGGTCGATAGCTGCTTCAACAGCTGACTTGTCTGTCACATCAAAGGGAAGCAATTCTGCCTGTCCACCCAGATTTTCAATCAATGACTTTGTTTCTTCAGCAGCCTGATGATTACTGTTATAGTTGATAATAATGGGCATTCCCAATGAGACCAATTTCAAACAAACGGCTCTGCCAATTCCTCTGGAACCTCCAGTAACAAGAATATATTTCATATATTAACTTCTATTATTCGTTTGTGATTACTCAAAAAAAACGTTTGCAAAGATACGAATATTAGTTGGAAGTAGCAAATCAAAATGATATTTTTTGCCTGTCAAGGAAAGAAAAATGCTATTTTCTTTTTATTTTTCTGACTTATTATGTAAATTTGCCGTCAAAATATCAAAAAGAATGAAAGAAAAGCAAGGAAAAAGTTGGCCCAGACGCATCATGGGACTTCGTGGAGGCTGGCGCAGCCTGGGTGTTATTGTGCTGGCTGCCGTGATGTTGGAGGTGATTTCTGCCATACAATATTACTATACGCGTAACCTGCTGGAAGACGAACTGGAGCACCGCGTGCTCAGCGAGCTACACTCGGAGTCATCTTCCCTGAAGGAGACGTTGAACTCAGCAGAGCAGACCTTAAGGGAACACTTATGGGATGTGCAGCAGAACCTGAGCCAGCCCGACTCTATTTTCCCCGTACTCAAACGCATCGTTTCGGAGAACAAGAAAGTCGTGGGAGGCTGTCTGGCCTTTGCGCCATACTATTATCCGCAGAAAGGACGTCTCTTTGAACCTTACGCATACGACAACGGCAGCGAGATATGTACAGAACAGCTTGGCGACGAGGAAAAGCACGACTACACGACGCATCCTGCATACAAGAAGATGCTGACAGACCGAAAGCCGTTTTGGAGTAATCCCTACAAATACAGGGGTGCCACAGGAGAACAATTACTGACAACATTCTCCTATCCGCTATTCGACAAGAATGACAGTCTGATAGCCATCTACGGCATCGACGTTTCCCTTACTTGGCTGGGTGACACGCTGAATGTGCACCACCAGAATCGCTTCTTCCATCATCACCACTCATCGTTCAACCTGTTTCTGACTAAAGAGGGAGAACTGGTTAGCGGTCCTTCGGAGACAATGGTCTCCAAACAACGCATCGACGACGTAGTAGCCATCATTAACGACGCCAGCGTGGAGCGTGATTTCATCTCCGAGGAAAACGTCAAGGTCAGTGTTATTGAGTTCTTCGATAAATACAAGAAAGACGAAGGCTATATCTACGCGCTCAGCATGGAAAAGTCGCCCTACTGGCAGGTAGTGCTGGTATGCTATGACGACGAAGTTTACGGCAAGTTGGACAGCCTGCGCCTATATACAGGCTTGCTGATGTTGTTCGGTTTCCTGCTCATCAGTTTCATCACGCATCGCACTACTGTCAACCTCATGCGTCTGCAACAAGCCGACATGGAGAAAGAGCGTATAGAAGGCGAGCTGCGCATTGCGCATCAAATCCAACAGTCGATGCTGCCCATGAAATTCACGCCCGACCCTGACTTCCCGAAACTTGACATCTGCGGTTCACTGGTACCAGCACGCGAGGTAGGAGGCGACCTGTTCGACTTCTTCATTCGCGACAAGAAGCTCTTCTTCTGCATTGGCGACGTCAGCGGCAAGGGTGTTCCTTCTGCTATCATTATGGCGCAGGCACACTCGCTGTTCCGTGTGACGACGATGAAGAACAGTAACCCGGCACATGTCATGCAGATGCTCAATGCCCTGCTGTGTCAGAACAACGAGTCAAACATGTTTGTCACCTTCTTCATCGGAGTTCTCGACCTGCCAACAGGCCAGTTACACTACTGCAATGCAGGTCACGACCGTCCTGTGTTGCTTGGTCAAGGGCTGTTGGATGCCAATCCGCATCTGCCCTTAGGCGTATTTGCTGATACGAAGTACGACCAGCAGGAAACAATATTGAAGTCAGGCACGACGCTATTCCTCTATACCGACGGACTGACGGAAGCCAAGAATGCCGCTCACGAGCAGTTCGGACTGGAGCGCGTACTGGAAGCGCTGGCTCAGCATGACAGTTGCGAGGCTCTGCTCAACAGCATGACGGAGACGGTACACCGTTTCGTGTTGAGTGCTGAGCAGAGCGACGATCTGACAATGCTGGCCATACACTACCAATTGTAATTTTGTTCCTGACTTATACGTCGAAGAATCCCAAACCGTCAATGGCTTTCAGGAACTGGCCTACGTAGTCCCAAGACGTCGGTGACCAATGGAAGCCCAGACGGTAGAGTACCTGAGTGGTATAGGTGTTCGACGATGGGATCTCGAACGACTCCTGTCCGTGACTCATATCCTGATATGCCAGCAGACTGCTGAGCAACTTAGCCTTCTCAGGACTATCCTTGGCAGTCTCCATCGTGGCATTGAACTCCTCTTCCTCCACCTGGCGAGGCTCTTCGCCAATCTGTTCCAACTGCTTCATGACGTCTCCGAAGAAGACATTATGATTGTTGAAAGGATGGAACAGACAGTTCTCACGCGGTGTCAGCGAGAGCAGCACAATACTACGAGCCACCTCGTTGATGGGTGAGAATTCCATAGGCTCGTCACTCATATCGTAAGGATAGCAGCCCAGCATCTTGAAGACGCGGATACGTCCCATGGCGCTGTTGGTCTGGAAGTTAATCTGGAACTCACCGTCAGTAGAACGCGGAGCCAGATTACCCACACGCATCACCTTACCGTTCAGACCATGAACAGCAACAGCCTCGAGGACAACGCGCTCGGAAATGAACTTCGAGTGGATGTACTGGTTATCCATGAACTGGCCAAAATAGAAGTCCTGCTCCGACATGACGGTGTCTTTGCTGGGCACTCCGTTGACTGACAGTCCTGCTGTGCTATAGGTAGAAACGTGAATAATACGGGCACCAGTCTTCAGGCAGAATCTGACACAGTTGACAGCGCCTCCGATGTTGACATCCTCAATCTCGGTAGTTCTTGAGAAGTGCTTAACGATAGCGGCGCAGTTGAAGACCGTATCCACCTTTCCGTCAATGTTGATTTCGTCAGTGACATCACCTAAAGCTATGCGCAGGCGGTTGCCAAACAGTTCCTTATAGTTCTTGCCATAGTAGTAGAACAGCAACTGCTTCAGACGGTTAGCAGCCTTCTCTTCATTCTCTCCTCGAACCATGCACCAGATGACGGGAACGTCGTCGCGGTCGATGAGTTCCTTCAGGATATGAATACCTAGATAACCCGTCGAACCAGTCAGCAGCACATTGCCTATTGTCTGGCGTTCTCCCTCTTGGAAAGCCTTCAGCGTGTTGTGCTGCAGCAAGGTATTGATGGGCGTGTAGTCGTATTCGGCATCGTCATTGGCATTCGGAGCACCATTGTCAGCATTTGCCGGCGTGTCACCGCTGACGAACTGTGCCAACAACTGAGGTGTCGGATGCGAGAAGATGTCGCCATAGGCAATGTGTTTGCCGTTCTTGTCGGCTTCGATGATGATGCGTGTCACCATCAGGGAAGTTCCGCCTAACTCGAAGAAGTTGTCGTGCACACCTATCTTATCCATAGAGAGGATGTCGGCAAAGATGTCGCAGAACAGTTTCTCGTTGTTGTTGCTGGGAGCCACATATTCACGGTCGGCAGCCTGAATGACGGGAGCCGGCAGCGCCTTGCGGTTCACCTTCTGGTTCTGGTTCAGCGGAATGCTGTCAATCTGCATAGTAGCCGCCGGAATCATATACGATGGTTTCTGCTTGCCGATGAAAGCATTCAGATCCTTGATATCTACCTGTTCGTCGCTAACGATATAGGCTGCTACGAACTTGCCGCCATTCTCGTATTCGAAAGCTTGCACGGTGACATCCTTCATGCCGGGATACTGGCGGATGACAGCCTCTATCTCCTTCAGCTCGATGCGGAAACCGCGAATCTTCACCTGCCCGTCCTTACGACCTACGAACTGGATATTGCCATCGGGCAAGTAGCGCACGATGTCACCAGTACGATAGATGCGAGAGAACTTCGGCTCGTTGCTGAAAGGATTCTGGATATAAACCTCGGCGGTCTTCTCAGGACGGTTGAGATAACTCCTGGTAACATGAGGACCGCTAATCCACAGTTCACCCATAGCGCCTTGCGGTAGGCGGTTGAACTGCTTGTCGACGATGTAAAGGCGTGAGTTGTCGAGCGGTTTACCCACAGGGATATCCTTCAGTTCCTTATCCACCTCATACTCTGTGATGAGGATAGTGCCTTCCGTCGGTCCATAGCCGTTGTGCAACTTGAAGTTCTTCGGGGGCACTAATGAGGCCAGTTTCTCGCCGGCAGCAATCAGGTGAAGCAGCGAGTGGTTGTCGTAGTTGGTAGCAAACTGATAGGCCACCTGTGTCGTCATGAACGAGTGAGTGATATGGTTCTCCTCGAAGTAAGCATTCACCTCAGGCAGCGTCAGACGGATGTCGTCGCCAATGATATAGACACAAGCACCACAGGTCAAAGCCGGATAGAGGTCCATCATACAGCAGTCGAAACCATAGCTGGCGTAGCAAGAAACATGGTGCTCGGCCTTCAGTTCAAAGCGGCGCTGATACCAATGGCAGAACGCAGCCAGGTTGTGATGCTCCAGCTGACAGCCCTTGGGCAGACCTGTAGAACCTGACGTGTAAAGCAGGATGTACAGGTCGGCGGGATCGGGTTTGACATCGACGGGCTTGCTGGCTACCGGCAACTGCTTGATGTCCTTCGTCAGCAGCACCTCGCCCTCGTATTCGTTCACGATGTCACGCAACGACTCATCGGCGATGAGCAGTTTGGCGGCAGCATCCTTCACCATGAAGTTCAGACGCTCTGCGGGATAGCTCGGGTCGAGCGGCTGGTAGGCACATCCTGCCTTCAGCACACCCAGCGCGGCAATAGGCATCCACTCGCAGCGAGGAATGATAATCGAGACAACATCTTCCTTTCCAAGACCTCGGTTGACGAGCATTGTCGCGATGCGCTCCGAGATATCATCCACCTCGCGATAGGTGTATTTGTTTTCGTGATAAACGACAGCCATATTGTCAGGTGTCAGCTCTACCTGACGACGGAACAGCGAAACAACCGTCTGTGTGTCATCATAAGGCACCTCTGTCTGGTTGAAGCTGTCGAGTACAGCCGTCTGGTCGTCATTCAGCAGCGACACACTCTGCAGGGCCACCTCCGGCTGACGCATGAAAGCGTTGGCGGCATTGCTGACAGACTGTGCCAGACATTGCATCGTCTCGTGACTGTAGCGGCCTTTGTCGTATTGCAGGCATACACTCGGCTTACCCGACGGCGAGTTCATGATAAAGAAGGCAAGGCGGAACTTCGGCGTATCCGACTCGAAGAACTCAATAGCAACGGGCTGACCTTTGTATTGGTATTCATCGATGACGCCCATCTGGTAAGCAAACAGAATCTCTGCAGAGAGACCATAGTCGGCAGCAATACGTGCAAACGGGTAAGACTCGTGTTGCAGCGTCTCGTCGAAGTTCTTGCTGGTTTCATTCAGAAATTCAAGCACCGTCTGTTCGCCGATGGTAGTGCTGAGTGCCAGCGTGTTGACGAACATACCGACCGTATTACTGATGCGCAGGTCGGAACGACCGTTACTGATAGTGGTAATACACAGTTCCTCGCTGTTGGTGAAGCGTGAAAGTGCATAGAAGGTGGCAGCCAGAATATGATGTGCCGGCGAGATGTTGTGCTGACGGCAGAAGTTCTCGATGGCATCGAAATCCAGTTCGCTGTAAACAGTCTCAGAGGTAGCTTTCTCCTCCGGATTGGTAAGGTCTGACGGAACTTCCGTTGCACCCTCGATACCGCCTAAGCGCTCTTGGAAGAAGTTGCGGGCAGCGGCATACTCCTCGCTGCTTTCTGCTTCTTGCTGTGCTGCCACGAAGTCGGCATAGGTGAAGGTCTCGGGTTCTATCTCCTTGCCGTTGAGCAGGTCGAACAACTGCGAGATGAGAACGTCGAAGGAGCCACCGTCAACAACGAGGTGATGCATATCCATCATCAGATATACCCATTGCTCGGTAGTGACAACCTCTATGTGGTAGAGCGGTCCCTGCTTCAGATTGAACGGCTTGATGAAATCCATCTTGTACTGGGCAATCTCTGCCTCGGGATGTTGGCACTGTACTATCTCGATAGGCTGGTTGAAATCGACAATCTGGACGATTTCCGAACCTGCGCTGCCAAAGTGTACCTGCAACTGCGGATGTGTCTTGATGAGCGTCTCCATGGATTTCACCAGCAACTTGGTGTCCACATTCTTGGGGAAACAGGCAATCACCGGCGTATTATAAATCGTTGACTCGGGATGCTTGATGGAATCGACATAGACACCCATCTGTGCGTACGACAACGGAATGTTGCTCATGTCGGCATGCTTTGCCTCGCCGGCATTCTGTGCCACGCCTCCACTCATCAGGGCGGTCAGAATCTCGTTCTCGATACTCTGCACACTGCCCGACTTTGCCAGAGCCTTGGAGTCCAAGGTGACGCCAAAGCGCTTGTTAATCTGAATGGCGAGCTTGATAGACATGATAGAGGTCAGGCCGACATAGCCTAATATCGTCGTAACGCCGAATTCCTCCGTATTGATAATCTGTGCTATGATGTTGTGGATTTCCTGTTCCAGCACGTTCATCGGCACGTTGGTCTCTTCCACTTCCGCTTTCCTCTCGGGCACGGGCAGCGCCTTCTTGTTCACCTTCTGGTTCTGGTTCAGCGGAATGCTGTCAATCTGCATCGTGACGGCAGGCACCATGTAAGGCGGTTTTTCCTCCATGATGAACGCATTCAGCTGCTGGATGTCTATTTCCTGGTCGCTGACGATGTAGGCAGCAATGAACTTGCCCCCACCCTCTTCGTCGAAGGCCTGTACGGTGACGTCCTTGATGCCGGGGAACTGGCGGATGACGCTTTCCACCTCTTTCAGTTCGATGCGGAAACCGCGTATCTTCACCTGTCCGTCGCGACGACCTACGAACTCAATGTCGCCAGAGGGCAGATAGCGTACAATATCACCTGTGCGGTAGCAGCGGGCATACTTTTCGTCATCACCCATAAATGGATTCCTGATGAACACCTCTGCCGTCTTCTCCGGACGGTTCAGATAGCCGCGGCTTACCTGCGGACCAGCTATCAACAGTTCGCCGGAGGCTCCTACGGGCAAGCGATGTCCATAGTGGTCGACAATATACAGGTGCATATTATCCAACGGCTTGCCGATGGGAATATTCTTCATTCTGCGGCTTACGGCATAGGTCGTTGTAAAGATAGTACACTCAGTAGGACCATAGCCGTTGTGGAAAGCATATCCCTGAGGCGGGTCGAGCGTAGCCAGTTTCTCGCCACCTACAGACAGGTGGAGCAGCGAATGGTTTTCGATGCTCGTAGCAAACTGGTAACCCACCTGCGTCGTGATGAACGAATGAGTGATATGCTGCTGCTCAAAATAGTCGTTCAGGGCAATCAGGTCGAGGCGGATTTCCTCGGGAATAATATGTACGCAGGCACCACAAGTCAGCGCAGGATACATATCCATCATGCAGGCGTCGAAGCCGTAACTGGCGTAAGCTGCCACGTTATGCTCTGGTTTCAGGTCATAATAGCGCTGATACCAATGACAGAACGCAACCAGATTGCCGTGCTCCAGCTGACAGCCCTTCGGCACACCAGTAGAACCGCTGGTATAGAGCAGGATAAACAGGTTCTCGGGTTTGGGTTCAACAGCGACGGACTTCGCTGACGGCAGTTGAGCCAGGTCTTTGGTAAACAGCACTTCGCCCTGATACTCATCCACTATCGGGCGCAGTTCCTCGTCGGCAATCAGCAACTTAGCGCTGGCATCCTGCATCATAAAGTTCAGTCGCTCTTTCGGATACGACGGGTCAAGAGGCTGGTAGGCGCAGCCTGCCTTCAGTACACCGAGCGAGGCAATGGCCATCCACTCGCAGCGCGGAATGAGTATCGACACCACATCCTCGAGGCCCAGCCCCTTCGAGGCTATATAGGCGGCAATGCGGTCGCTCATCTCGTCAACCTGCTGATAGGTATATTGCTTGCCGTTATATACGACGGCTGTCTTCTCAGGCATCTTCTTGGCACACTGGCGGAACAGCGAGACAATGGTCTGCGTGTTGTCGAAGTCCACATCTGTCTCATTAAACGAATCCAACAGCTGCAGCTGTGAAGCAGAAACCAGGCTGATATCCTTCAAGGGTTTCTTCATGTCCATCATCTGGGCAGCAATGGTTGCATAGCTTTCTGCTATCTGTTCCAGCAGCACCTTCGAGTAGCGGTTAGCCTGATAGGCCATACGCATGATGTACTTCTCGCCGTTCTGGTAGAGCACGATGTCGAGCGGGTCGGTTGACACGTCGCCGTTGAGTCTCTCAAACACCACCGGTTCGCCTCCCAGCTTCTGAGAACCGAACAACTCGCCCTGATAGGCGAAGTACAGATTGGACTGTACTCCCTGGCTGTTGCAGTAGTCGCCCAGCGAATAGTATGGATGCTGGCGCGATTCGGAAACCACTACCTCACCCTGCTGCATCAGGTCGCCCACTGTCATCTCTTCCGTGAAGCGATACAGACAAGGCTGCGCGTGAACCATCATTCCGACGGAACGAGTCAGCGAGCTGTTGTATCTTCCGTGCCAGATGGTAGAGAAAAGCACTTGTTCGTCACCATTGAATCGAGCCAGCAGGAAAGCATACACCGATGTCAGGAAGACACTCGGCTTTACGTCATGATCCTGACAGAACTGGCGAATGGCTTTCGCATCCAGATTGACGGGCAAGTCAGTCATCGCCATCTGCAGCGGCTCGTCGTCCAGGTCGGGCAACAGCGTCGTGTCTATCTCTTCGCAGGCGAAATGTTCCTGATACCAGGCTTCGTCCTTCTTGAACAGCTCGCCCTGGCGTGCCTCCTTCTCGGCAACGGCAAAGTCGAAGGCCGTCATCTGCTCTGCCTCGGGCTGCTTGCCCTCGTAGATGGTAGCTATATCTTCCATCAGCACTCTGGCAGAAATACCGTCGAAGATGATATGATGTACCTGCATGAACAGGTAGTTGGCATCGGGAGCCGACAGCAGTCGGAAATACGACAACTGCCCGCCAGTCAGCGTCATGGGCTGACGGAGCGACGGTTTGATGGCATCGATGTCCACGATGGATTCTATCTGGATGTCCAGCGGTTCACTCTTGTCCGTAAACTGCTCTGGCTCTCCTTGGCTGTTCAGATGAATGCGGGTGTAAAGGTGCGGATGCACTTCGGCAGCCTTGACAATGGCGTCGCGTAACTTTTCCAGGTCAACGCTCTTACCTATCTTATATAAATAGGGTAATACGAGCAGCTCCTGATCTGGGTTTTGCATACAGTCGGTAAACACACCGATTTGCGACATTGAGAGGGGGCTTCCCTGGGATGTTGTTTTATCCATAGTTGTAAATCTGTTTAGGTTTTTCTTACATAATATTCAACTGGCTGGTTTGGTCAGTTCATGATTTTGCCTACAAAATTACGGAATTTGCACGAAACGACCAAAACAAAAGGCAAAAAATTTCCTTGTTGTCTTTTATTTGTCCTCACATATCCAACACCTGCTCCTCGAAATGTCCCTCGGCATTGATGATGTAACGGCGTGTAGACTCTATTTTCGGCAGGTCGGAAGTATGGCGTACAAAGGCATGGACAAGGGTTATTTCATATTCGCTGGGAATGTAGTAGTCGTTATATATCAGCCCGAAGTCCTCGCCATGTTCCTCGGTACGCTGCTCGTAAAGTGTCATCCTGTCAACGGGCTGGCACAACTTGTCGAGTGTCATCAGTGTCAGAATGGGCGGCAGATCTTTCTGCTCCTCCGAGAGGACAATCACCCGGAAGCCATGCGTCGATGGCAGGGATACCATCTGCATCTCCTGATCAAGAGGATATCCTAACCACTGGACAACAGACGCCGGCGCATCAGAGAAGCGCATGGTGTGGTTGGCATCGACACCCGACGACCTAATGGGCAGCGGACACAACTGCAGCGTATCGAAGTAAGCCTCTACGGGGTCGTCGTAGATGCCCGCAGTTTGCTTCATCTCCTTCAGCTGTTCCGCCTTGCGCATGCTGTCTATCTTTGCCTCGTAGAAGTCGGAACCGAACTTACGGCCTCCACACGACGCCATCAACACCACAGCCAATATCCATCCTATAATCGCCGTCTTTTTCATTATGGTGGCAAAGTTACGAAAAGTTGAGCACAAAACAAAAGAAAAATGGATTTATTTTCACAAAAACGATAACCTTTCAATAAATTAACGAATAATTGGGGGTATCCCTAACGTTTTGAGTGCAAAATCGGCCAGAAAGCCTTTGCAGATAAGGGTTTGAGAGACGTTAGGGATACCCTCAAATCCCTAACGTAACCCTAACATAACCCTAACATAAGCCTAACGTATCCTTAACATAAACTAACATGACCTAAACGTCAGCAAAATGTTACCCAAACGTTAGGGATACGTTACCCTTTCGGCGAATCCCTAACGTGGCTCAAATGCCGATGCACAGGGCGTTTGAAGGCAATGACGTTAGGGTGTTAGGGATAAAAGCGAAAATCAGCACAAATTTGGTTTAATGATTTACGTAATAAAAGCCATATATACATTATCGCTGCTAAACCATATACTTACGGGGCGTAAACCATATACTTACGGGGCGCAAACCATATACTTATTTCACGAGGACTATCCTTGCACCTTTCAAGACTATAACAAT
>JAEEGL013770229.1_pt1 | contig 13556 bp, 10 predicted proteins | sample 9134231 | NCBI WGS metagenome assembly JAEEGL01 (sample SAMN16246548, study PRJNA631951) | gut metagenome | biome: gut microbiome; feature: rumen; material: fiber-attached | host: Bos | place: Iran: Karaj | collected 2018-10
ATACTTCGGGTACCACAGGAACCCCCAAGGGCGTGATGCTGTCGCACCACAACCTGATGAACCAGTTCCCGAACTTCCATTACACCATCAGCGACACCTCCAACAAGGCCTTCAGCTTCCTGCCTGTGTGCCATGCCTACGAGCGTGCGCTGAACTATTGCTACCAATATCGCGGCATGTCCATCTATTATGCCGAGAGTTTGGGCACCATTGCCTCTGACATGCGTGAGGTGCATCCCACGATGATGTGCGCCGTGCCGCGCGTCTTGGAACGCTTTTATGACGCCATCTTGCAGTCGGGCAAGAAACAGAAAGGTATCAAGAAACGCATCTTCTTCTGGGCTGTGCGTCTCGGCGAGCGTTATAAGATCGACGCTGTCAGTCGCCATTGGTTCTATGATTGGAAGTTGGGTTTGGCCGATAAGTTGGTGTACGCCAAGATTAGGGAAGGTATTGGTGCCGACAACTTCGACATCATCGTATCGGGTGCCGCTGCCATCTCGCAAAAGATCGCTGGCTTTTTCTCGGCTATCAAGATGCCTGTGTTTGAAGGCTATGGTCTGACAGAGACATCACCAGTCATCGCCGTCAGCAACCGCAATCCTCATGGTCGCGAAGTGGGCTATGTGGGGCAACCATTGCCGGGCACTGAGGTGAAGATTGCCGAGAATGGCGAAATCTGCTGCCGTGGCCACAATGTGATGATGGGCTACTACAAACACCCCGAACTCACCAAGGAGGTCATCGATGAAGAGGGCTGGTTCCACACGGGTGATATGGGCGAGATTGACCAATACAACCGCTTGCGTATCACAGGCCGTATAAAGAGCCTCTTCAAGACCTCGGGCGGCAAATATATTAACCCTGATGTCATCGAGGCCAAGTTCTGCGCCTCCAAGCTGATTGAAAACATCCTTGTGGTAGGTGAGAACCAGAAGTTCGCTGGTGCCCTCATCATCCCGAGCTTTAGTGACATTAAGTCTTGGTGTGCTGAGGAGAAGATTCCCTATACGACCAACGAGGAGATGATCAAAAATGAGGATGTGCTCAAGCGTATTGCCAAGGAAGTCAACGAACTGAACAAGGGCTTAGGCGAGACCGAGAAGGTTAAGAAGCACGTGTTGCTTGCCGACGAGTGGAGCATTGGCAATGGTATGCTGACGCCTACACTTAAGGTGAAGCGTAAGGTCCTCATCGCGAAATACAAGGACGTCATCGATAAGATGTTCGAATGATGAATAAAAAAAGAGCCGCATGCGCGGCTCTTTTTTTATTCATTCCAAGTAAGTGTATCCGTACAAGCCCGAGCGGTAGTTCGAAAGGAACTCTTTGCCCTCTTCAACGGAGATTTTGCCTTCCTTCACGCACTTGGTGACCCAGGTCTCCACCGTGCGTACAAGTTTCTTCGGGCTGTACTGTACATATTCCAACACATCAGCAACGGTCTCGCCGTCAATGACTTGGTCAATGTAGTAGCCTTTTTCATCCACCGAGACGTGCACGGCGTTGGTGTCGCCAAACAGGTTGTGCAGGTCGCCCAGAATCTCTTGATAGGCACCCACGAGGAACACACCTATATAATAATGTTCCTTTTCGCTGAACGAGTGTAACGGTATGGTGTGTTGTGTCGACTTGGCGACGAAGTTGGTGATTTTGCCGTCGCTGTCGCAGGTGATGTCTTGCAAGGTGGCCAAATGGGTGGGGTTTTCATCCAAACGTTGGATGGGGATTATGGGGAAGAGTTGGTCGATGCTCCAAAGGTCAGGCAACGACTGGAATAGCGAGAAGTTGCAAAAGTATTTGTCGGCCAAGAGCTTGGGCAGCGAGGTGAAGTCCTCGGGTACACGTTTCAGGCTGTTGGCGATGTGGTTCACCTCACGGGCGATGCTCCAGAACAGACGTTCGATCTTAGCGCGCGACTTAAGGTCGAGCAGGCCGAGGCTGAACAGGTTGAGGGCTTCTTCGCGGATTTCTTGGGCATCATGCCAAATTTCCAGGGAGGAGCTCTTCGTCAGTTCGTCCCACGATTCATATAGTTCCTTGATGAGCTCGTGGTCGTCCTCTTCGGGCTCCTCGTTGTCGTCCCACTCAGGCAGTGAGGTCTTTTCCAGCACTTCGAAGATCAACACGGAGTGGTGTGCTGTCAGGGCGCGACCTGATTCACAGATGACGTTGGGGTGGGGAAGTTCATTCTTGTCGCAAGCATCGACGAGGGTGTAGATGGCGTTGTTGGCATATTCCTGGATGCTATAGTTGACAGAGCTGGCACTACTTGAACGTGTGCCGTCGTAGTCCACGCCGAGGCCGCCGCCCATGTCGACGTATTCGATCTTATAACCCATCTTGTAGAGTTGCACATAGAACTGTGCTGCCTCACGCAAAGCCACATTGATTTTCTTGATTTTGCTGACCTGGCTACCGATGTGGTAATGGACGAGTTTCAGGCAGTCCTTCATGTCGTGTTCCTCAAGGAAGTCGAGTGCTTCGAGGAGTTCCGACGAGTTGAGGCCGAATTTGCTGCCGTCGCCGCCCGATTCTGCCCAGTTGCCTGCGCCCGAGCTGGCCAACTTGATACGCACACCTAAGTTGGGCGTGACTTTCAGCCGCTTGGCGATTTTGAAGGTGGTCTTCAACTCGTTCAGCTTCTCGATGACGATGATGATCTTACGACCCATCTTTTGGGCAAGTAAGGCCAATTCAATAAACTCCTCGTCCTTGTATCCGTTGCAGATGATCAAAGAATCCGAGTCGGTGCCAAGGGCGATGATGGCGTGTAGCTCAGGCTTGGAACCAGCCTCTAGACCGATGTTGAACTTCTTGCCGTGGCTCACAATCTCTTCGACCACGGGGCGCATCTGGTTCACCTTGATGGGCAACACCACTGTGTTTTGGCCTTTGTATTCATATTCCTTCGCCGCCTCCTTGAAGCAGGAGTCGATCTTAGTAATTCGGTCGTCGAGGATGTCGGGGAAACGCAGTAGCATGGGAGCCGAGACGTCGCGTAGCGACAGTTCGTCAACCAGTTCCGGTAGGTCGACGGAGGCACAGCCTTCCTTGGGTGTCACGACCATGTGGCCTTTTTCGTTAATGGAGAAATAACTACCTCCCCAGCCTTTCACGTTGTAAAGGTCCTCGGAGTCTTCAATGCGCCATTTTCTCATTGCTTCAGGTTTAGATGTTTATTAAATGGGCTGCAAAACTATTAAAAATATCTGTTTTATTGCAGTTTTCCTTATTTTTGCGCAAAAATAAACGTCTATGAGGCTCATTATCGATGCTGGATCGACCAAAATGGAATGGATGCTTTTGGAGGGTGGGGCTGTCAAAAACCGTTTCACCACCGAGGGATTCAATCCCAATTATTCCGACCGTCAAGACCTTGAAAACATATTGGTTTATGTAGAGACGTGCCATGGCGCGTCTCTACAACAAACCATCCAATCTGTTCATTATTACGGTACGGGATGCGGCATCGAACAGAATTGCCAAATCATCAAGGAAATCTTCCAAAACCATTTCCCCCAATCCGAGGTCCATGTCACCCACGATCTGATGGCAGCCTGCCATGCCCTTTTTGGACACGGAAAAGGCATCGCCTGTATTCTTGGGACGGGCTCGAATGCTTGTGTTTACGATGGTCATGACATCACAGAGAAGGCTGTTTCACTTGGTTATCTCCTTGGCGACGAGGGCAGCGGCATGCATATCGGCAGGGAAGTGGCAAGGGCGTATTTCTATGGCTTCATGCCTGAGGACTTGAGGCGGATGTTTGATGCAACTTACCATTTGGAACTGAAGGATTTCATCCAACATGTCTACCATGAAGGCCAACCTTCAAAATACCTGGCTACCTTTGCCCGGTTTGCGGGAGAAAACAAGGCACACCCTTATGTCCAAGGTTTGGTAAAGAATTGTTTCAATGCCTTTGTCGAGGCTTTTATTCTTCGTTTCGATGATGGCGAAGTGTTGAAGATTGGTTTTGTGGGTTCGATAGCCTTCCATTTCCAAGACCTCTTGAAGGAAAGCTTGTCCAAATATGGTCTCACCTTAGGCACAGTCATGAAAACACCTGCCGAGGGATTGGTGCGATATTATAAATAATAATGTATATCTTTGTGGCGATGAAAAAACTGTTTTTGCTGATAGTATGCCTTTGTTTGACGTTTGCGGTCGCGGCACACGAGATTGACGGCCTGTACGACAATTTCCAGGTCAGCAAAGGTGAGGCCGCAGTAGACATCGCCAACGAGATCCTCGCTATGGCTGGTGATACCACGCGTTTTACTATGGGGACGTCCACGGATGAGATCAATGGTAAATTGCTGAAAACGATGATTTACTTTCATTACGATCGGGCGGAGATGTCGGAGGTGATCAACTATGCCGAAAGGTCCATCGCTTTCTTTGAACAAAGAGAGGATTGGTATAATTTGGCAGGATGCTACAACACGCTCGGTGTTGCCTACCAAAGGCTGGGTAAGATGGAGGAAGCCATCGACAGCTACAACCTTTGCAACGAGGTGATGGTGAGGATGAACGAAAAGGAAGGCAGCCCCATCTACGAAAAGAACATCCGTTACACTACCAACAATATGGCGGCCATTTATAGCTCGATGGGTGAGTTCGACATGGCGGAAGACATGTTTTCTGACTGCATCAACATGTTGGGTACGCCTCAAAACGACATCGACTACCGCGACTTGGCCACCTATCTCCAAAACCTTTCCGACGTCTATCTCACCCAAGCCGAGAAGCTAGAAGGCCGTCGTCGCGAGGAGAAGATCGAAAAGGCAGTCAGCCTTGCCGAGCAATCACTCGACTATTCACTCCATCACGGCGATCGTCCTTCCAAAGTCGAGCAACGCATGATGGTTTTGTCAAGAGCCTATTTCGCCAGCAATAGGATCGACGAGGCAACGAAGTTGTTGGAGGAAGCGCGGCAATCCGCCGAAGCGGAAGAGGATTGTTTCCTGATGACCGAGATTGAAATCCTGCACGGCAAATACCAATACGAGACCGCGCACTACAAGGAAGCAGAGCAACATTTCCAGAAAGCCATTGACATGGCGCGCGAGGAAGATTATGTAGAGTGTCTGCTCAACGCCTATAGAGGTGCTTATGAGGCTTCACGACACTTCGACTTTGAAAAAGCCTTGACGTATTTTGAACAGAGTGTGATCCTCAAAGACTCCATCTTTAACGACAACCAGCAGATGCTCGTACGTGACTATCAGGTGAAATATGCCTTGGCCGAGAAGGAACACCAGTTGGCGATTGAGCAGGAGAACAACAAATGGCAAGCCAAGGAGATCATCGCCTTGTTCATCATTTCTGGTCTGTTGTTGGTTTTGCTCATCATCACTGCAAGTTTGGTTCGCGTTAGGAAAATACAGAATAGAACATTGGCTCGTCTCAACGAGACCCAGAACCGCATCCTCTCGGTGGCCTCCCACGACGTGAAGACCTCGGTGCTGGCACAAAACATGGTGCTGAAGTTGGTCAACGAGCATTACGACAATATGAGCAGCGACGAGTTGAAGGATAAGTTGGCCATGCTGAAGACCGGCTCAGACGACCTTAAAGACAAACTATACAACATCCTCCATTGGATCTATGGCGAGATGGGTAAGGAATCCACTCCTCCAGAGGCCTTCAACCTGCTGGAATTAGTTGAAGCTGGCTTGCGACCCCATTCTGAGGAGTTGCGGGCGAAGGACTTGATGGTCGTCAAGGACATTGCGCCCAACCTCACTTGTTTTGACCAAGTGAATGTGTTCAACATCGTCTTTCAAAACCTGATCTCTAATGCCATCAAGTTCTCTCGACAGGGTGGCGAAATCGAGGTGCGAACGGTTGACGACCGCGACCAAGTGTGGGTCGAAGTGGCTGACCATGGCGTGGGCATCAGCGAAGACCGTTTGCACGAGTTGATGCACGACAAAGTGAGTCCTTCGGAAGGAACGCATGGCGAGCGGGGGACGGGCATCGGCCTGTTCGTGAGCCGCCAGCTGATGGTGAAAAACGGCGGTAAGCTCCTCATCGACAGCGTTGAAGGGGAGGGGACGACCATACGGTTTAACATAAAGAAGCCCAAACAATGAAACAGAAAGCAAAAATCAGAATCCTGCTGGTGGAAGACCACCCGCTCTATCGCGTCGGACTTCGCATGGCCTTGTCGTATTCAGGCCTGGAGTGCGAACTGAAATCAGAAGCCGAAAACGTGGAACAAGCCGTGGCATATCTTGAACAGCATCCCGACGAGGTGGATTTGATTTTGCTTGACTATTTCTTGCCCGACGGCACAGGGCATGATGTGCTGAAAGTGGCCAAACGGATCCGTCCCGACATGAAAGTGCTGTTGGTTTCAGGCGAAGACGACAACCCTGATCTGCCCGTACTGATGGCCGAAGGCTTGAACGGCTTCGTCAGCAAGGACATCACGCCGCAAGGACTCTCTGTGGTCATCTTGTCCATCTTCCAAGGCAAGGACTTCTTCGACAAAGATAAAATGAACGCTCAACAAGGCGGCACGATGACACCCAAACTTGAGGCGTTTTCACAGCGTGAGATCGAAATCATCCGACTCTGTGCTTTGGGCAAGACGTCCAAGCAGATTGCCGATGAGCTGTTTATCAGCGCGCGGACGGTGGAATCCCATAAAGAAAAGATTTTTAATAAAATAGGTTGTGATTCTACGACTGAAATGGTGAATTACGCTTTTTTGAACGGTTTGGTGTAGGCTTTACGTTTCCCCAAAAACTCATCTTTTTCTGAAAAACCAGTTGTTTTTTTTCAAAATAGGTAATTTTACCTATTGCAATTTGCTTTTTTTTTCGCATATTTGCACGTTCAATTATTCTGATTGGATCAATCAACCAACTAATAAATTATGAATAAAAAAAGCATTTACACCACTTTCGAGGATTTGTTGAGGATTGCACAGAATTATGCCGTCAGCAACGGCAATGATGCCATTTATCCTTGCCATATCTTCAAAGCTCTGTTGCATAAGGATATGGGCATGGTGCCCTTCATCGAAAGCAACTTGGACAAAGACTATTACTATTTGGTGGAGTGGGCCGACTGTGAGATTGGCATGACCCCCAAAGCCTCGCGTCCCGTGAGCGAACTCGACATCACCGACGAGTCGAAAGCTGTTTTCGACACCGCTGACGACTATCGCATCAAGTTCGGCTTGGAAACGGTGGACAATTATTGCGTTTTGGCCGCCTTGGCCACTCCAGGCGTGGGTTTCAACTTCAACCAGTTGAAAAACCTTCCTCTGACAGCCAACGAAGTCGTTGACGCGCTCAACCTCCAATCGGCTGTCGCCGAAGGCACGGCTGTTGCGCCTCCAACGTTGTCGGCCAATGCCAAGAAGACCCTCGGCAAGTACTGCATCAACAAGAACGAACTAGTGGCCAGTGGGAAGACGAATCCTGTGGTGGGCTTTGAGCGCGAGATTGCCTCGTTTTTCGAGATACTCGGCCGCAAGACCAAGTCCAACCTCCTCATCATCGGTGAGTCGGGCGTGGGCAAGACTGCCCTCATCAACGGTTTCGTCGCCCGCCTGCTTAGCGGCAACGTGCCGAGCTTCCTGCTAGGAGCCATTGTCTATGAACTCGACTTGGCTGCCTTGGCCAGTGGTGCTGTGAACAATATGGAGACGGAAGACCGCTTCAAGAGCGTCGTCAACGAGTTGAAAGCTTTGGGTAACGCCATCCTCGTTATCGAGGGATTGGACAAGATGATGGACAAGATGGGTGCTCTGCACGGCACGGGCGACCTGCTGAAACAGGAACTCAACCGTGGCGACCTGTTGCTCGTTTGCACCGCCACCGTCGACGGCTTCACCAAGAACATTGAGACCGACAAGGAAATGGTGCGCAAGTTCGAAAAGATGCAGATTGACGAACCCGACATGGACACCTGCTTCCGTATCGTGGAAGGCGCCGTCAACACTTTCGAGAAATACCACAACCTGACCATCAAGGACGAAGTCATCACCGAAGCCATCCGCCTCGCCAAGCGCTACATGACCGAAAAGGCCATGCCTGATTCGGTGTTCGACCTCATCGACCGCACCATGGCCCTCATTAAGACCATGAACGACGTGTCGGCCAACGATGTCGCCAATATTGAGGCCAAACTCAACACCCTGAAAGCCAATCCTGAGCATCTGGATGATAAAAAACTCATGGTGGAGCTCAATTGGTTACACTATGAATTAATTAATAAGGTAAGCGTATTGCTCATTGCCCAACTCGACGACGATACCGACTTCTTGAAGATCCCCACCAAGGAGGAGCGTTTCGACTATCTCGACAAGGTCATCAACAAACTGAAGACCCTCACCGCCGAGAAACGCGACGAAGTGTTGGCATCCGACCTCTTCGCTGTGGTGGCCAAGCAGACGGGTATCCCGTTGGGCAAGGTGCAGTCGAAGGAGCGTGAGAAACTTGTCAACGCCGAAGACATCCTCAAACGCCGTGTCGTTGGTCAGGACCATGCCATCAAGACCATCCTTGAGTCTATCTACGAGTCGCGTTCGGGCCTCAACAAGAAGGGTCAGCCCATGGGCTCCGTCTTCTTCCTCGGACCCACGGGTACTGGTAAGACCGAGCTTTCGAAAGCCTTGGCGGAGTTCCTATTCCAGGATGAGTCGTCGCTCATACGCTTCGATATGTCGGAATTCAAGGAAGAGCACTCCGTCGCTTTGCTGTACGGAGCGCCTCCCGGTTATGTTGGTTATGAAGAGGGTGGTCTGCTGGTCAACAAGATCCGTCAGAAGCCTTATTCGGTGGTGCTGTTCGACGAAATCGAGAAAGCCCATAAGTCAGTGTTCGACTTGTTCCTGCAAATCCTTGACGAAGGCAAGCTGCACGACCGTCTAGGCCGCGTGGGCGACTTCTCCAACGCCTTGATCCTGTTCACCTCCAACATCGGCAGCAAGTTCATCGTCGACTCGTTCGAAAAGGGCATCGTCCCGAAGAACAGCGACCTGATGACCATCATGCAGGACTACTTCCGTCCCGAGTTCTTGGGCCGTCTGACGGAGATCGTGCCGTTCTCGCCCATCACGCCAGCCACCGTCACCCGCATCTTCAGCATCCACCTGAAAGGCTTGGTGAAGCTGTTGACCGAGCAGAACATAAGCTTCAAGATCGACGACGACACCAAGCAGGCTATCGCCATGATGGACTTTAGCCCCCAGTTCGGTGCCCGTCCCATCATCGGTACCATCCGTAAGGAGTTGCGTCGCCCGATGTCGAAGATGATTATCAGTGGCAAGCTCAAGGCTGGCGATACCGTTGAGGTGAAGATGGAAGACGGCAAGGTAGCCTTCTACGTCAACGGCGTCAAGACCGACTATCTCATCAAGCAGGAGGTTTCGCAACCCGAGCCTGTCAAACCTGCCGAGCCCGTCAAGGAAGAACCTCAGCCAGAGACTCCTGAACAAGATACAAAAGAATGATATACAATCTATTAAATAATCAATACTAATCGTTATGGAAGAGAAAAATTTCATTTCAAAAGCTACCGATGAAGAATCGGGCAGTCAGGTAAGTGCACTTGACACCAACAAAACTCTGTTCATTGACCAGTACACCTCGGACGCCCAATCGGAAGACCCCGAACTATTTGAGGACGCCAAGACCATTGGCGACGTGTTCGATCACTTCAAGCCCAATGTGGAGGTCAACTTCTCCGATGATGAAGGAGGCATTGTCACTGAGACACTGTATTTCAACGAAATCAAGGACTTTGAAGCCAACGGCGGCAAGGGCAACCTCGTAGCTAACAGCGAGTTCCTCTCGAAAAAGAAAGCCGAGATGGACAGCGTGGCCAAGGTACGTAAGCAAATCGAGCAGAACAAGAAACTCCGCGACATCCTCAAGGATGCCGGCAGCAAGCAAGAGCTCAAGGACTATCTCGAGTATTTGCTGAACGAACTGGAAGAAAACGAATAATCACAGAAAAAAGAAGATAACTATGGCAGATCCTCAATTACAGAAAGCTACCGAAGCCGGTGCGCAACAGCAGCAACAGCAAGGCGCACAGCAGAAAAAAGAAGTTACCGAACTTTTGCAGAAGTTCGGCGGTTTCTCGGCCATTAAGGGTATCATTCCCGCCGCCGAGGACATGAACCCCACCAAGAAAGCTATCAAGGACTCGTTCCTGAGCGACAGTCGTAAGAAAGGCAAGCGTGACGCCCTGAAGACCGAACTCAAGGCATGGCTTGAACTCCTCAACGAAGGCAGTGCCTCGGCCACCGACATGGTTGAGAGTTGCAAGCAGAAGGAAGAGAAACACCTCAAGGTGCTCACCCAAGGCATCACCGACGCCCTCGACGCTTCCAAGAACCTGGAGCGCAGCTATCGTGCCCTCGACATGTTCTTCAAGAACAGTGGTGGCGAAAAGGTGGAGAAGCTGAAAGTCGTCAACGTGGCCAAGGAAGCCATCACCGATACCGAGTCTAGCTTTAAGGACCAAGTGGATGACCTGCTGAAGCACGCCTTCGACCGTCTGAGCTTGAAGGACAGCTACAGCTTCATCGTCATCCCTGGCGGCGTGTTCAAGGATAGAGTGGAACTGCTCCGTTGGGCTAAAGTGGCTCACAAATACAAGACCATCTTGGTCACCGATACCGCTCTCGAAGACGAAAACTCGCTTGAAGACTTGAAGGAAGTCACCAAGGGCTTCGTCGATAGCGATGCCGCCCTGCAGAACGTTGTCATGGCCTGCAACTGGATTGTTGGTCGCGAGAGCGAGAAGCTCAGCTACGACGAGCAGTATGAAGAGGCCTTCTACATCTCACCAGCCGGTGCTTTGGCAGGTATGATGTACGATGAGGCCACGCCGATCTCACAAGGCCGCGCTGGTAAGAAATACGGCACCGTGGCCGATGTGAAGGGCGTCAAGCTCGACCTCCTCAAGTCGGAAATCGCTTCCTTGATGGACGACCACGTCGTCCCGATGGTGTTCTCCGAAGGCCGCGTCATGGCTTTCAACAACAACACCTTGTACAATGGCGACCTCGACGCCATGATGGAATACCCCATCGTGCGCGTGTTCGACTGGGTGAAGAAAGTGCTCATGAACTATGTGCATGAAATCGCCCTCGAGAACTGGGATCCCTACAAGTCGCCTCAGAAACTGAAAGACAAGATCCAGGACTTCCTGAACCACTACCAGGGCTACCAGAACTTCTTCTCGAAGTACAAACTGGGCGACCCGAAGCAGGACCCGAAGACCAAGGTTGTTACGGTCGACATTTCCATCACCCCGTTCTTCGCCGCCAAGAACTTCGTCATCAAGCTTGAGGCTGACAACAAGGACTACATGGATGCTGAAACCTCATTAGAGTAATTCAAAATCAATAATTCACTAATTCACTTAATACTAACACTTTAAAACATTACAAAAATGGCAAAAACACCTGTAACATTGAAAGTTGACGGCCTCACCGAACGCGAGGTCATGATGGTCACTTATTCATTCAACCAAGCCACCGATACGGAAGGCCAAATGAGCGGTATTCCGAGAGGCGGTAAGATCACGCTCCGCGTCAAAGCCTTGAACGACGGCAATCCAGACCTGCTGAACTGGATGATCGCCCCGAACTTGGCCAAGAACGGCGCCATCGAATTCAACGAGACCAAGTCGGGCAACTTGATGAAGAAGATCGAGTTCACCGACGGCTACTGCGTCAACTTCGTTGAGATGTGGGAAGACAAGATGGGTCACTATGAGGAGATTGTCTTGTCGTGCCGCGAAATCAAGAACGGTTCGGTGACCTACACCAACGACTGGGCATAATTGTCTCATCCATAGGGAGCAGGCGGCTGCCTGCTCCCTATTCCAAAACGCAATGCTATGGCACTGAAAGGAAATCTACAGATCGACGGATCATCTGCAAAGTTCACCCTCGAGGAGTGTGAATACCGCCTCAGTCAGGGTGTCGATACCAACGGCATACCCAACACGGGTGTTTGTGGCGGCGTCATCATTGCCACTATTGTCACGCCAGCTAAGGGAATCCATTTCTTCGATTGGTTGATTTGTGACGGTCGAAAAAAGGACGGCATCGTCTCGTTGGTCACCAACGTCAACGACAAAAACAAGACTTCCTACCGTTTCATACACTTTAAGGAAGCCTACTGCGTCAACCTCTACGAGTATTTCAACAGCCATAATAGTACCATGATGACGACTCGCGTCACCATCAGTGCGCGCAGTATTTTCTTCACCGACGGAACGGGGACGGGTATCGGCATGGACAACAACTCGAAGGCACTCATCGATGCATCGCAAGGCCTTACTACCCCATTGGGTGACGGCAAAGAGAGAATCTATATATTCCATTAACATTATTTATCATGGCAATAAAAGGAACATTACAATTCAAAGATATAACCGAGAAGTACACCGTCGTTGAATGTGATTACCTCCTATCCAGATGGTTTAGTACTTATGATGGCAAACCCTACGATGGCCCATTTGGAGGCACCATCAATGTCACCATTGCCACGCCCGCCAAAGGTCACGGCCTATACGAATGGATGTTAAAAGCGGATATGAAGATAGACGGCACCATCACCTTGGTTACCAACCTCAACGACACAAAAAAGACCGCCTACCGATTCATAAAATTCGAAGACGCTTACTGCACCAACCTCTTCGAATACTTTAACGACAAAAACAACAACATGATGACGACTCGTATCGTGATCAATGCACAAAGAATGATCTTCTCTGACGGTTATGGTAATTCTCTCGGTTACAACAGGGTTGATCACAAACCGATCCATACTATGGGTGGTAAACGCCCGGATATCATAAAATAATAATAATAACGATAGCCTTTTGTTTCATCCTTTAGCACGTATAACTCATGGCAATACAATTAGAGAACGTACCGACATTTAAAATCAACGGACAGGAACTTGAAGGATACACATTCCTCTCCTTCAAATTGACCAAAAGGCTCTTGGAGCCAAACCGTTTCGAATTCACATTCCGCAAGAGCAATATGACGCTTACCCAGGACGACATTAAGTTCGAGTTGAGGGAACAACTTTTGGGTGCCTTGGTGGAGTGCTCGTTGACGGCCTACCGCCAAGACGAGGAGGGCGACGATGTGGAGTATCAGGTGGATGATTTCTTCAAAGGCTACATCCAGAACGTCAAGGTGGAGCGCACCCGAATGAAAGACCCTATGGTGGTGCATTGTGTTGCCTATACCCCCGATGCTAGATTCAAGCAGTTTCCTGGATGCTCCTGCCGCACCAATGCTACGTTGAAGGAATATGTCGATGATATTCTTATGCATGCGTCGGCCGAGCCACACAAGTTCGATCCGGATGCTGGCGAATATGACGTCATCGACTTCATGGATTTTGAGACGAATCCCAGATACGAAACCCCTATGCCGTATACAGTGCAGTATCGGGAAAGCGATTACGACTTTATCAAACGCTTGGCCAAACGCTTTGGCGAGTTCTTCTATTTCGAGGACGGCAAGATCCATTTCGGCAAGATGAAGGAATACGACC
>JAEEGL015206536.1_pt1 | contig 13556 bp, 10 predicted proteins | sample 9134231 | NCBI WGS metagenome assembly JAEEGL01 (sample SAMN16246548, study PRJNA631951) | gut metagenome | biome: gut microbiome; feature: rumen; material: fiber-attached | host: Bos | place: Iran: Karaj | collected 2018-10
AATCCATTTTGCCGACGGCGCCGATGTCGCCGCAGGGGATGTCCTTGATCTCGATGCTCTTCTTGCCGCACATGGTATAGAGGCGGCCGAGCTTGTCGGTGGAGCCGCTGCGCGGATTGCGCAGGGAGAGATCGCTCGTCACGGTGCCGGAGAGCACCTTGATAAAGCTGTACTTGCCGAACTGGTCGGAGACGGTCTTGAACACGAAGGCGCAGACGGGGCCGTTCGGATCGATCTTCAGCTCGCCGCCCTCATACTTCACGGCAGGCATGGCGTCGGGCGCGGGACCGTACTCAACGATCGCGCGCAGGAGCGCCTCGGTGCCGACGCCGCTCACGGCGCAGCCGCAGAGCACCGGCACAACGCTGCGGTCGAGCAGACCGAGCTTCAGGCCTTCCACGGTGTCCTTCTCATCGAGCTCGAGATTCTCGAAGTACTTCTCCATCAGTTCCTCGCTCGCGCCCGCGGCAGTCTCGAAGAGCGCTTCGCGCAGAGAGGCGGCGGTATCCGCGTCGGAGGCGGGGATGTCGCACTTGGTGGTCTTTCCGCCGGCAGTCTTGTAGGCGCAGTTGTGCACGAGGTCGATGACGCCGCTGCCGTCGGACAGTGGAGCGGTGACGGCGCAGACGGTGCTGCCGTAGCGCGCCTTCAGCGCATCGAGGACGGCGTTGAAATCGCCGTGCTCCTCGTCGATCTTGGAGACATAGAACATGGTGGGCAGATTGGCCTCTTTCAGGTGCTTCCAGCTGCGCTCGGCACCGACGGAGATGCCGTCCTTCGCCGTGACGAAGACAATACCCAGCTCAGCGGCGCGCAGCGCGCAGGCGACCTCGCCGGCAAAGTCAAAATAGCCGGGGCAGTCGATCACGTTGATCTTGTGTCCGGCAAACTCCACGGGAGCCAGCGCAGCGGAGATGGAGATCTGACGCTTGATCTCCTCCGCGTCGTAGTCGCATACCGTGTTGCCCGCGGGCGTGGAGCCCTGCCGGTCGATCGCGCCCGTCAGATAGAGCATATTCTCGGCCAGCGTGGTCTTGCCGCTGCTGCCGTGGCCGAGCAGACAGATGTTGCGGATGTTTTTCGTTGCGTAGCTCATGGACGAATTCTCTCCTTCTATTTCAAGTCGGTTTTGTTCTCTGTTTCAAATACGCAGACACATTATTATACACTGTAATGTATTGGGATTGCAAGTATTTTTTCAGGCGGCGCAGGCCCCTCCCTGCCGTCTCCCTTTCTGCGCGCGCTGCCTACCGCCGCAGGCCGAGCGCCACGACAACGACAGGCACGAGCCAGAGGAAGAGGTAGAGCAGGACATTGCCGACCGTGGCGCTGTCCCAGGCCGCGCCGAAGGCGAGGAAGAACAGAAGCAGCATGCCGAGCACCGAGCACAGAAGGCTCAGCACGAGGCACAGCCGGCTGCCGCGCCAGAGGCTGCGTACGGTCTGCGTCGCTTCCACATAGGGACCGAGGCCTCTTCGCGCGAGCAGAAGTGCCGGCGGGCTGTCCGGAGCGGCCTCGAGCGCGCTCAGGCGATAACGCTCCTGGTGGGACGGAAAATCGAATCCCTCGGTGGGCATGCGGAAACGCTGCTTGATGAGATAGGGCGTGACGTTGAAATCGCGAACGGCGAACAGCGGCGCGCCGGCGCGGCTGTGCAGCAGATTCACCAGCGCCTCCTGTACGGACGCGGTCGGCGTGTAGCGAATGGAAAATACGCCCACCAGTTCCCCGCTGATGGCGGCAAACACGCTGGATCTGCCCAGCTGCTTTTCATCCAGTCGGATGCCCATGAGATTCATGAAGCTGCTGTTGCCTACAAAGACCTGCTCCCCGCGGACGATGGCCGTCAGACCGCCGCCTTTGTGGACGGCAAAATTCTCCACCTGATGCATGGCGCAGCCCTGTGAGCGCATCAGTTCCGTGAATGGGGCGACAAGGTCGCTGCCCGAACAGGCGATGACGCTTCCCGCGTAAGAGATGACCTTGTCGGTGCGTACGCCCTGCAGGATGCGGACTGTGTCGATAAGCACGTTGCCGGCCGGGAAGATATCCTCGTCCGTGACGACCGTACGGCGGCTTTCGCCGACATCCGCCGTGCCTGCCCAGCCCGCGACGGCCGCGCCGCTCGAGGAAAGGCGGCGGCTGACGACGGCGAACGGCAGTGTGAAGCACAGCAGCGCCGAGAACGATGTGCTCACCGCGGTAAGCGCGGAGAGCGCGTGGAGGAAGTCTCCCGCCTGCCGGCGGCAGACCGTGGCGATGAACGCCAGCACCAGCGCGCCGACGAGCAGGACGGGCGCCGCTACCCGATAGGCTTCTTCCACCAGGTCCGCATACTGGCTGCGGTTGACGAATCCGGCAACGGAACGCTCGCCGCGCAGCAGCACCCGTCCCTCCTTGACTGCGCCGGACTCCGAACTCACCACGGAGGGCGACGCCGCGAGACCTCCCGTGCGGAAGCTGCGGGCAAGGCCCAGACAGAGCAGGCGCTGCGCGAGCAGCGCGATCGTGAGCGTGACGGCGCTCACCGCGCAGAAGGGCAGGCCGTGCTGCGGTCCGCCGCACATGATGACCAGCGCGTCCAGCACGGATACGATACAGGACACAGCCGCGAGGGACTCCAGGCCGGGGCGGCCCCTGAACAGAGCGCGCAGCCCCGCGGTCAGCACGTCCAGTCCCAGCAGCATCACCGACAGCTCCAGCACCATGCACATCCCCGCGCTCACACGGATCGTTTTCAGTGCGCCGGCGACGGGAAGGCCCCAGGAGATGTACAGCAGGATGAAGCAGAGCACGGCCGCGATGGAAAACCGCAGCTTGAACGGCGCGATGGATCGGATATAGTACTTGGCCGCCGCCTTGAGGGTTGCTTCCGGCGGCGCGTTCTCGGCGGCCTCACGCTCGGCCTTTTCAGCCAGTCTGGCCTTTTCCGCGCGCTGGCGGCGGCGGATCAGGACCGCTGCCAGCAGAGTAACGAAGATGTTGGGACGTTTGCGCGCCGCGCGGCGCTCCTCGCGTGTGGCCGTCTCGCCGCTCCAGGGGTCAGCCGCAGCGGCAGCGGCGGCTTCGAGAGATGCCGTGGAATCGGCGGCCTCCGCTTCGGCTTCAGCCTCAGCCTGCGCGTCGATCTCGTCCATATCCACCGTCGGGAAATCCATGGCGGCGAATTCCTCCGGTTCCTCCGGCTCGGCGGCATCGGGTTCGGAGAGGCCGTCCGCTTCATCCGGCATTGTCTCGGATACGGGCTCGGACGCCGGTTCCGGCTCAGGCTCCTGCGCGGGTTCCGGATCCTCCTCATGCAGCGGCCGGATCCCTTTGCCGTCGAGCGGATCCCGCACCCAGCGGAATATATGACGCGGGCGCGGAGGCGCGGCGGTCTCCTCGGGATAATCGCCGCCCGCCGGCGCGGTCGTCTCCGGCTCCCGGACCGCGTTCCCGACGGCGTCAGGCTCCGGGATCGCGGCCTCCGCCGCTCTGGCGGCATTCTCCGCGATGCGCTCGGAAAGCGCCTCCATCACGATCTCCCGGCTGCGGCTTTCCTCCGGCGTGCGCGGAGGCGTGGGCTCCGGCTCGGAGGCATACTCCGCAAGGATGGCCTCCAGCGAGAACTCCCACTCGTCCGGAACTGTGTAATTGTCGAGGTTGTATTCTTCGTCCATATACTTACCTCAGAGGGAAGGATAAAAGAACGGGGATCAGCCTTTTTGCATCCTGTGCCGCAGGACCTCGTACATCACCACGGCAGCGGAAGCGCTGGCGTTGAGTGAGCCGATCTTCCCTTTCATGGGGATGGATACGCGGAAATCGCACTGCTCGGAAACGACACGGCTCATGCCGTCGCCCTCCGAGCCGATGACGAGACACACGGGGCCGGACAGATCCGTCTCCCACAGAGGACTCGCGCCGTCCGCGGCGGTGCCGTAGATCCACAGTCCTGCTTCCTTGAGCTCACGCAGCGCGGAAGCCATGTTTGCCACGCGCGCGACCGGCACGTGTTCCGCCGCGCCCGCCGATGCCTTGTCCACCGTTGCGGTGAGTCCGGCGCTGCGGCGCTTCGGGATGATCACGCCGTGCGCGCCGACGCACTCCGCGGTACGCAGTATCGCGCCGAGATTATGCGGATCGCTGATCTCATCGCAGGCGACGATAAAGGGCGGTTCTCCCCTTTCCTCCGCGATTGCGAGCAGACCGGCGACCGTGGCGTACTCGCGCACGGCAGCCAGCGCCAGAACGCCCTGATGCGCGTGCGTCACGCTCATGGAGTCGAGCTTTCGGCGGTCGGCTTCGACGACCACGATGCCCGCCTCTCGCGCACGGGAGGCGATGTGGCCGAGCGTCTTGTCCACCTCGCCCTTGGCGATATAGATCTTGTCGATGGCGCGTCCGGCGCGCAGCGCCTCTATGACTGCGTTGCGCCCCTCGATCACGTCCTCGCGGTCGTTTTCAAACGCCATCGCTCAGATCTCCGCTTTCAGCGCGTCGACAGCGTCCGTGTGCTCCCACGGCAGATCGACGTCCGTGCGGCCGAAATGGCCGTACGCGGCGGTCTGCTCATAGATGGGGCGGCGCAGGTCAAGCGTGCGGATGATGGCGGCCGGGCGCAGATCGAAGTGCTCGCGGACGATAGCGGCCAGACGCTCGTCACTGACCGCGCCGGTGCCGAAACTGTCCACAAGGATGGATACGGGGTTTGCCACGCCGATGGCGTATGCGATCTCGATCTGGCAGCGGCGGGCAAGGCCCGCGGCGACGAGGTTCTTTGCGACGTAGCGCGCCATGTAGGCCGCCGAGCGGTCGACTTTCGTCGGATCCTTTCCGGAGAAGCAGCCGCCGCCGTGCGCGGCCGCGCCGCCGTAGGTGTCGACGATGATCTTTCTGCCGGTCAGGCCGGTGTCGCCTACCGGGCCGCCGATCACGAAGCGGCCGGTCGGATTGACGAAAAACTCGGTGTCGCCGTCGATGTATTCCTCCGGCACGACGGGGCGGATGACCGTCTCGACGACCGCCTCGCGCAGATCCTTCAGACTGATGTCCGGATCGTGCTGCGTGGACACGACGATGGCCGGGCAGCGCAGCACGCGGCGCGCCTCGTCGTATTCGACGGTGACCTGCGTCTTGCCGTCCGGGCGCAGCCAGCCGAGCTCGCCGCTCTTGCGCAGCGCGGTCAGCCTCCGCGCGAGCCTGTGCGCCAGCGAGATGGGCGCTGGCATCAGCTCGGGAGTCTCGTCGCAGGCGTATCCGAACATCATGCCCTGATCTCCCGCTCCGACGAGGTCGAGGTCATCGGCGGCGCCGTTCTGCGCCTCGTAGGACTTGTTGACGCCCATGGCGATGTCCGGGCTCTGTTCGTCGATGGCCGTCATCACCGCGCAGGAACGGCTGTCGAAACCGTACTCGGGCTTGTTGTAGCCGATGCGCGCGACGGTACGGCGAACGATGGCGGGTATATCGGTGTAGTGCTCCGTGGTGATCTCGCCCATGACGACGACCATGCCGGTGGTCGTGAAGGTCTCGCAGGCAACATGCGCGCCCGGATCGGAGGCAAGGATATCGTCCAGAACGGCATCCGAGATCTGGTCACAGACCTTGTCCGGATGCCCCTCGGTGACGGATTCGGAGGTAAAAACGCGGTTGCTGGTATATTTCATGGCGGAACGTCCTTCCCACATAATTTTTCATTTTATCATATCATAGCTTTTCCGTCGGGGAAAGAGCAATCGGTACTTTTTTTCGCCCTTTTGCGGAAATTTTCCATTTTTTCCGCCTCCGGTTGCCTTTGCGCGTTTCCTCGGGTATAATAGGGCTTGAGGTGATTCCCTTTGAAAGGACTCATGCGTCGCGTAGACAAGTTCTGCGCCCTGCATCCGCGCTTCGGCGTGAAGAATCTGATGCTGTATATCGCGATCGGCAATCTGCTGGTCTGGCTGTTTTCCCTGATGGACACGACGGGAATGCTCAGCTACCTGCTGGCTTTCTCCGCTGCCGATATCCTTCACGGGCAGATCTGGCGGCTGGTCACCTTTGTGCTCGTTCCCGGCAGCGGCAATCTGATCCTTCTTGCCGTGTCGCTGTATTTCTACTATTTCATCGGCCGCACGATCGAGCAGCAGTGGGGACAGGCAAAATTCACGGTATTCTACCTCTCAGGCATGCTGTTTCAGATCGCGTTCGGTCTGCTCGTGTACGCGCTCGCCGGTCTCAACGTCGTCTTCACGGGCTACTACCTGAACCTCGGCCTGTTCTTCGCTTTTGCCACCTTCTTCCCCGACCTGCGGGTGCTGCTGTTCTTCTTCATCCCCATCAAGGTGAAATGGCTTGCGCTCGTTGACCTCGGTCTGTTCGCATGGATGATCGTCACGACGCGCTTCCCCGCCAATCTCCTGCCGGTGGTCATCCTGCTCCACTATCTCGTTTTCTGCGGCGGCTGGCTCTTCGACTACATCCGCCCCGGACGCGTGAAGCAGCGCGCGAACACCATCAACTTCAAGCGGGAGGCGGCGCGCGTGCGCCGCGAGCAGGCCTCGCAGCCGTACCGCTTCAAGTGCGCCGTCTGCGGGCGGACGGACGTCTCCGACCCCGGTCTGGAGTTCCGTTACTGCTCCCGCTGCGCCGGCTACCATTGTTTCTGCATGGATCATATCAACAACCACGTGCATTTCAAGGAATAGGGTCACAGGACCGTACGCAAAAGCGCCGCCCGTCGGGCGGCGCTTTTGCCTTGTTATTGCATCGTGTATCCGTTTATGCCGGCGCCTCTGTCAGTCGACGCCCTCCAGCTTCCGGATCTCGGAACGCTTGATTTTGCCGGAGAACGTCTTCGGCAGTTCCGCGACATATTCGACGATGCGCGGGTATTTGTAAGGCGCGGTGGTCTTTTTGACATGGTTCTGCAGTTCCTTCGTGAGCTTGTCGCTCGGTTCGAACCCCGGGGTGAGCACGACCGTCGCCTTGACGACCTGGCCGCGTACCGGATCGGGCGCGGCGGTGATGGCGCACTCGAGTACGGCGGGATGAGAGAGCAGCGCGCTCTCGACCTCGAAGGGCCCGATGCGGTAGCCGGAGCACTTGATGACGTCGTCATGCCGTCCGACGAACCAGCAGTAGCCGTCGCTGTCGCGCCAGGCGACGTCCTTGAGGTTGTAAAAGCCCTCGGAGGCGATATCCCGCAGGACGCAGTCGTCGCCCATGTAGCCGGTGAAGAGTCCGGGCGGCATCATCTTGTCCAGATTCCGGATGACGATCTCGCCTTCCTCGCCGTCCGGCGCGTCCTTTCCGTCCTCGCCAACGAGATGGATGTCGTACAGCGGCGAAGGCTTTCCCGTGGATCCGGGCTTGACTTTGTCCCAGCCGAAGTTCGCGAGGATGACCGGTCCCTCGGTCTGGCCGAATCCCTCCGCGATCTCGAGCCCGGTCAGTTTCTTCCACGAATCGAACACGTCCGGGTTGAGCGGCTCGCCCGCCGTGCAGAAGCGGCGGATGCTGCTCAGATCGTAGCTCGCGACGTCCTCCTGCAGCATGAAGCGGTACATCGTCGGCGGCGCACAGAAGGTGGTCAGGCGGTAGTCCTGCATCTTCTGCAGCAGATTCTTCGCGATGAACTTGTCCATGTCGTAGCAGAAGATCACGGCGCCGGAGAGCCACTGGCCGTAGATCTTGCCCCAGCCGAACTTCGCCCAGCCGGAGTCGGACACGCTCATGTGCAGACAGTTCTCGCGCACCTGCTGCCAGTACTTTGCCGTGATGATGTGCCCGAGCGGATAGAGATAGCTGTGGCAGACCATCTTGGGCATTCCGGTGGTGCCGGAGGTAAAGTACATGAGCATGACGTCCTTTGCAGTCGTCGCCTCGGCGCCCGTCGGGCGCGGGAAGCTGTCCGGGAAGGACTCGATCGCCCCGAGCAGGTTTTCCCAGCCCGGGCGGTCGCCGCCGCAGGCAAGGATCCGGTGCTTCACCGTCGGACAGCTCGGCATGGCCTGTTCCGCCTGCGAAACGACGAAATCGTCGTCGACGCAGACCATGGCTTCGACCATGGCCGCGTTGCAGCGGTAGACGACGTCCTTAACGGTGAGCTGCAGCGTCGCGGGGATGAGCACCGCGCCGAGCTTGTGCAGCGCCACGGCGCAGACCCAGTACTCCCAGCGGCGGCGCAGGATCAGCAGCACGCGGCTGCCCTTCTTCAGGCCGAGGCTCTTGAAATAGTTCGCCGTTCTGTTGGACAGGCGGGAGATATCCGTAAAGGTAAAAGTCTTCTCTCCGCCGTGATCGTCGCACCAGACGAGCGCGCGTTTCTCCGGTTCGGCGGCGGCCCAGCCGTCCACGACGTCAAAACCGAAGTTGAAATCCTCCGGCGCGTTGATGCGGAAATTTGTCTTGAAATCCTCGTAGGAATCAAAGTCTATGCGGGGCAGATAGCGTTCCAGCATGTTGCCAGCCTCCATTAATTGAGATGAGAGGCCGCAATTTGGCGAGTCACTCGGAAATTACGGCAAGGAATGTGCAGCTCTCACCGTCCGCAACGGAGAAGCCGTGGGGCAGCATGGGATTGAGATACACGCTGTCTCCGGCCGAGAGCTTCACCTCCCTCCCGTCGATGAGCAGCGTCATGCTGCCGGACACGACGTAGTCGAACTCCTGACCCTCGTGGGTATTGAGCTCGGCTTCACTCGTGTGCAGCGTCACCATGGAGGGCTGCATGATCTTCTGGCCGTAGAGCCAGGCCAGATCCTTGTAGATATACTCCTTGCTGCGGGGGATCTCCATGCCCTCGCCCGCGCGCACGACCTGATAGGTATTGAGCTTGGCCGCGTGTCCGGTGACGATCTCGTTAAAGTCCACGCCGCACTTGTTCGCGATGCGGAAAATGACGCCGATGGGAATATCCTCTCCGGAGCGCTCATATTCGATATAGGTCTTCAGGCTCACGCCCACCGCCTCGGCCATTTCGTTCATGGTGAAGCCGCAGGCCTCGCGCAGTTCGCCGATCCGCACGCCGATCTCGTTGATGCCGCTCATGGCGAAACCTCCTGTATTTCAGATTGAAAGATATATTATCAATTTCAATCGGTAAAGTCAATGTTAACCTCGATTTCACCTGCGTTCCTCTGTTTCCCGAACGACGTGTCCGCGTCCTTGCCGGTCGCGCCGTCCGGGCTGGACGGGGCAGGATTCCGGGTCTCCTGTTTTTTCTCCGCGAAAAAAAGCCTTGACAATTCCGTTTCCCGCGTTATAATCAGCTCAACTACATTGATGAAGAACGGCTGAATCAGAGTTCTCTTTCAGAGAGCCGGCGGGTGGTGCGAGCCCGGCAGAGACAGATTTCGGCGGATCGCTTCGGAGTACGGGCCCGAACGCCTTTCGGCAAGTAGACGCCCGCGTGGAAGTCGCGTTAAGACGGCGGACTTGACAGAGTCCTGTGAGCGGACGCGTATTGCGCGTCAATTTGGGTGGTACCGCGGAAGGATCGTCTTTCGTCCCAAGCATGGGATGAAAGGCGTTTTTTATTTCTCATTTACAAAAGGAGGCGTCCCGCATGGATTACAACATTCAGGAGATTGCACAGAGAGTGATGGCGCTGCGCACGCTCATCGGCTTTACGCCGGAGGAAATGGCCGAAGCCACGGACGAGAGTGTGGAAGAATATCTGCGCCACGAGTCCGGCGAGGTCGACTTCTCTTTCGGTTTCCTCTACCACTGCGCCGAGAAGTTCGGCGTGGACATCGTTGAACTGCTCACGGGCGAGAATCCCCACCTGAGCGGCTATACGCTCGTCCGGCAGGGACAGGGCCTGCCCATCGAGCGTGAGGAGGGGTTCGACTACTTCCATCTTGCCGCCCGCTTCAAAAACAAGCTCGCCGAGCCTTTCCTCGTCAAGGCGACTTACCGCGAAGCCGAGCAGAGCCGTCCCATCGAGATGAACAGCCATGAGGGGCAGGAGTTCGATTTCGTGCTCACCGGCCGGCTGCGCTTCACCTACGAAGGGCACATTGAGGAGCTCGGCCCCGGCGACTGCATCTATTACAATTCCGGTAATCCCCACGGCCTGATCGCCACCGGCGGCGAGGACTGCACTTTCCTCGCGGTCGTTCTCAAAAAGCCCGAATGATCTGCGGGGCCCCGTCCCCTATTCTCCGAAAGAAGGCGAATCCAATGCGAGAAATCTATAAACGCTACGTCCACGAGAGATACAACGACAAGGGCATCCTCGTCGACTACAGCCTGGAATATCCTGACAACTTCAACTTCGGCTACGACGTGGTAGACGACATCGGTCTGAACGATCCGGACCGCCGCGCCATGCTCTGGTGCAATCCCGCAGGCGAGGAGCGCACTTTCACTTTCGCGGACATGATGCGTCTGTCGAACAGGACCGCCAACTTCCTGCGTGCGCAGGGCGTCGGCAAGGGCGACAAGGTTCTGGTCGTTCTCAAGCGGCATCACGAGTTCTGGTATACCGCCGTAGCGCTGCACAAGCTCGGCGCCGTGCTCATTCCCGCGACGTTCATGCTTCAGTCGCACGACGTGGAGTACCGTGTCACCGCCGCGGACATCTCCTGCGTCATCGCCTGCGCCGACTGCGGTGTGCCGGACGCCGTGGATGAGGTACTCTCCAAATGTCCCACGCTCAGGAGCAGGATCCTCGTCGGTCCTCCCCGCGACGGCTGGACGGACTTCGCCGCCGGCATCGAGGCCGCCGGCGAGACGCTCGAGCGCGTGGAGACCAACGTTCTTGAGCCCATGATCCTCTACTTTTCCTCCGGCACCTCCGGCAACCCCAAGATGGTGCTGCACGACCACACTTACGCGCTGGCGCATCTGTTCACCGCACGGCACTGGCACAATGTCGAGCCGGACGGCCTGCATTTCACCATCGCGGATACCGGCTGGGGCAAGGCCGTCTGGGGCAAGCTCTACGGCGCGTGGCTGTGCGAGGCGGGCGTGTTCACCTACGACTTCGACAAGTTCGTCGCCTCCGAGATCCTCGAGCGCATGGAGAAATACCGGATCACGACTTTCTGCGTGCCTCCTACGATGTACCGCATGCTGCTGCTCGAGGACGTGCACAAATACGACCTGAGTTCCCTCCACTACTGCACCACCGCTGGCGAGGCGATGCCGCCCGAATCCTTCCGCGCCTGGAAGGAGGCCACTGGACTGACCATCATGGAAGGTTACGGCCAGACCGAGACGACGCTCGCGCTGTGCAATCTCAAGGGCATGACGCCCAAGCCCGGGTCCATGGGCAAACCCAGTCCCCAGTACCGCGTCACGCTCATGGATGCGGACGGCGATCCCTGCCCCACCGGCGACACCGGCGAGATCGTCATCTCCATGAAGCACGGCCGTCCGGACGGCCTGCTCAACTGCTATTACCTCGACGGCGAGAAGACCGCCGAAGCCATGCGCGGCGGCTGGTATCATACCGGCGACACCGCCTGGGTGGACGAGGACGGCTACTTCTGGTACGTCGGTCGCAATGACGACATCATCAAGTCTTCCGGCTATCGCATCGGCCCGTTCGAGATCGAGAGCGTTCTCATCGAGCACCCCGCCGTGCACGAGTGCGCCGTCACGGGCGTGCCGGACGAACTCCGCGGCCAGCTCGTAAAGGCCACCGTCGTGCTGCACGCTGGCTATGAACCCTCCGAGGAACTTACGAAGGAGCTGCAGGACTTCGTGAAAAAGCGCACCGCGCCCTACAAATATCCGCGCGTGATCGCCTATACGGACGAATTGCCGCGAACCGTCAACGGCAAGGTGCGGCGTGTGGAGATCCGGGAACGCGACCTCGCCGCGGCAAAGGCGGGGAACGGTTAACGGCAGAACGTTGATCAGCGGGCGGATGCCCCCGCCGCTTTCACAAAGATGCGAAAAAAAAAGATTGCCATATTGCCGATTCCGTCGTATAAAGAATCAGAACATCGTTTCAGACTCCCGAAAGGAGCGGGTGCGATTTGGAGCAGCCTGACGAAACGAAGAAAGCCCCGTCCGGCGCGCCTCTGTCCGACGCGGCATTGGACGCCGTGAACGGCGGGACCGGCGACGCGGAGCGGGAAGACTGGAATACCGGCGTATACCGTTCGGGCGGGCGGAGCGGCGTGACCGTTCTGCCGATCGATGACCCCGTCCGCGCGGGCTCCCTTCAGATCCAGCGCGGCGGACTTCCTGCCGACGGCGCCGGCGAGCCGCAGAAAGGAGAAATGTGACGTGAAAGCGAACGACGAAACGAAAAAGAAGACCGAAACTCCCGAAGCTGAAACGCCCCTGCCCGCGGACAATCTGGAGAGCGTGAGCGGCGGGTACAAGCCGTTTTCCCCGATGACCCCCGGGCAGCTGATTATCAAAAAAGATACCCCGAAATAAAGCAGCCTGACGAAACGAAACAGCCGATGTCTCCGAAGCCGAAACAGTTCTGCCCAACGGCGCCGGCGAACCGCAGGAAGGAGAAACGTGACGCGAAAGCGAACGATGAAACGAAAAAGAAGACCGAAACACCAGAAGCCGAAGCGGCCATGCCCGCGGAAGAGCTGGAGAGCGTGAGCGGCGGGGGCAGGCCCTTTTTCAGGCCGCCGATGTCCAAAAACGATACCACAAAATAAAGCAGCCTGACGAAACGAAGCAGCCGATGTCCCCGAGTCTGAAACAGTCCTGCCCGACGGCGCGGAGGGCGACGCAGAATGCGTCCGCCCCCCGCGCATCGTTTTGCGTGCTTTGAAAGTCTCGAAAGCGCGGATAGAAGCCGACTTCCGGCATCGGCATCGGCAGGAACGGAAAAAAGCCGGGTTTTTCTGCGGGTCGTTCTGCTCTTGCGTTTCTTTCTGCACCGTGATAAAATATTATGGTTAAACCCCAATTACTGTTTACGGAGAGAAAGCACTATGCTCGAACTGCAGCATGTTTCCTTCAGCGCCGAGGCCGAGGGCGGTCGCAGGCAGATCCTCGACGACGTCTGTCTCACGCTCGACGAGGGCTTCGTCGCGATCACGGGCCCAAACGGCAGCGGCAAATCCACGCTCGCGCGCATCATCGCCGGCATGGTAAAGCCTGACAGCGGCCGCATCGTCTTCAACGGCCTCGATATTACCGGCATGAGCATTACTGAGCGTGCCAGAAACGGCATCGCTTATGCCTTCCAGCAGCCTGTGCGCTTCAAAGGGCTGACTGTCCGCGACCTCATCTCCACCGCCGCAGGGCATCCGATGAGCGTCTCCGACACCTGTGAGAGTCTGAGCGAAGTTGGTCTGTGCGCGCGCGACTACGTTGACCGCGAGGTGGACGCCACGCTCTCCGGCGGCGAGCTCAAGCGCATCGAGATCGCCATGACCATCGCCCGCCGCGCCGCCCTCACGCTCTTCGACGAGCCGGAGGCGGGCATCGACCTGTGGAGCTTCGCGAGCCTCATCAAGGTCTTTGAGCGCATGCGCGAGAAGATGGGCGGCAAGCTCGTCGTCATCTCGCACCAGGAGCGCATCCTGCAGATCGCCGACCGCATCGTCGTCATCGCGGACGGCAGGGTGACGCAGGACGGCACGCCCGCGGAGCTGCTGCCGAAGCTGCTC
>JAEEGL010153211.1_pt1 | contig 13555 bp, 12 predicted proteins | sample 9134231 | NCBI WGS metagenome assembly JAEEGL01 (sample SAMN16246548, study PRJNA631951) | gut metagenome | biome: gut microbiome; feature: rumen; material: fiber-attached | host: Bos | place: Iran: Karaj | collected 2018-10
AGGAGTACTGGGCCGACAAAGAGGAGCACTATGAGGAGATCCTGCTCAGTTGTCAGAAGCTCGAGAACGGTCCTGTTAGCTATGAAAATCCTTGGAAGTAATTAATCGCTTCGTCTGGACTCGGTCCCTTTTGGGGGACTGAGCCAGATGATTCATTAAAAAAAAGAATATGGGTAACTTTGTGACAATGGGAGCCATGCTCCAGTGCAGTTTCGGAATGTCTCCGTGTACATTAGTTGTTACCGTGCCAGCGAGACCGAAGTGTATGAACATGCTGATGGCTGTGACGTCGGATGTTACGGTATCTAATATTCCTACTTTTGGCATGTGCCAATCGTTGTCAAACCCGACGGTTTCCAGTGCTACGTCTGCCGCTGCGGGTGTGTTGACACCGATGCCATGTGTGCCAGTGATTACAGCTCCTTGGGCACCAGGCAGTGCTCAAGTTAAGGTTTGTGGTACCCCTGCGCTGACAGATAACAGCAAGTGTATGTGTGCCTATGCCGGTAACATATCCATTACTAGTCCAGGCAACACAATGGTGACAGGCAAATAACTGCATGCAGAAAAAGCTACTGGTAATCTTACTGATTGCAGTACTATCGCTGCCATGTGTTGCACAGAAAATCAGCATTGGGCAGTTTAAGCGGGTCAAATTTGATCTTGCTACTAAGAAGTTTTTACCTGTAGATAAGAAAATGGCGACTTTGGACCTGAAAACCGACGAGAAAGGTTTCACGTTCAAAGCCGATGGGAAAACAGCAATTGCGGCTCAGGAGGGTGATGGAAAAATTACCTTGTTAGCTCCTCATAAGACCGCCTTCCTGCTGGTGCAACACCCAGACTACGGACAGCTGATCTGGAAGGTGCCCGGCAAGGGATTAAGGAAGAAAAAGCATTACCAGGCAGTCATGCAGACAGCCAAACCTGGGAAAGCATATAAACTGTCGAAGCAATGGGTGGTGTTCCAGGTCTCTCCTGAGAATGCCATTCTGCAAGTAGATAGTACAGTGGCATTGGTGAGAAACGGGACGGCACAGTTTCACCTCCCTTTAGGGAAACATGGTTACCATGCAGAAGCTCCATTCTTTGAGGAACTATCTGATAGCGTGGAGGTTATAGATAGTGTAAAGCTCGTGGTGCCTGTAGTCTTACAATCGGTCTATTCTTATCTGACTGTGAGATTACCTTTTGCAGACGGGCGTATCTTCATCGATGGACAACCTGTTGGGGTAAAGGAGGCAACCAGCGGACATCTACAGCCTGGTGACCACCATCTGATAGTCATGCGGAAAGAGACCTGTTACATAGATTCTGTGGTCAATTTAAGGAAAGGAGAGAAAAAGATCCTGACTTTAAAAGCAGATGACTTCCGTGCACGCCCCCTGATGGCACGTGCCATCACCCCCGGGGTGGTATCAGCAGATACTATAGCAGCAGACTCCACAGTCGCTGATTCTGTAACAGTACCACAGGACTCATTGAAAGCCTTGGTTACCATTACAGCTCCAGATGAAAAAACGCAAATATGGCTCAACCGAGAGCCTTTGGCATATGGAAAATGGGAAGGACAGCTGGCGTTGGGATTTTATTCCGTCAGTACATTGAAGGATGGCTTAGAATCTAAAACATTCTTTTTGTGGGTTGACGACACGCTCCCAAAGGTACTCGACCTGAGTCTGCCGAAAGCTAGTTATGGTGTGCTGAATATACATAGTAATGTGATAGGGGCTACCATTCTTCTCAACCGTGTGAAGGTGGGTATTACACCATGTATCTTGGAGAATATACCTGCCACCATGGCATGTAAGATATGTCTGCAGAAAGAAGGCTATCATGATGCCACATTGAAGGTTATGCCAGTGCCAAATGATATGCTAGATGTGGAATTGAATATGAAACCAAAATAACTAACTGATGAGTAACTACCTGGAACAACAGCGAGTATCGGCTGCACACGTGATGGTGGTCGGTTGTGGTGCCTTGGGAAACGAGGTGCTGAAGAACTTGGTGTTGCTTGGCGTCGAACATCTTGTGGTTGTTGACTTCGATGTAGTAGAGGTCGGCAACCTGTCGCGTTCGGTACTCTTCTCCAAAGCCGATGCAGAAACGCACAGGTTGAAGGTGGAGGTGGTTGCAGAGCGTCTGAAGGCTATGAATTCTGCTATTGAGATCCAGACCATCTGTGGCGATGTGGCCTATGATGTTGGTCTCTCTTTAGTCCGACGTATGGATGTGGTCATCGGTTGTGTGGATAGTCGTTGGGCACGCTATTGCATCAATCGCATGTGTATGCGTGCGAACATTCCATGGGTTGATGGTGCTATCGAGGAACTTGAAGGAACGGCACGGGTATTTATACCGGGTAAGAATTGTTATGCCTGTAATTTGGGTCCAGAGGGCTTGCGTGAAATGACAATGCGTATGTCGTGTGCTGGCGTGATCCGTCGGCATGAGCAGGCTGGTTCTGTGCCAACAACTTCTTTGATGGCGTCAGTGATTGGTGCTGTGCAGGTACAGGAGGCCATGAAACTGGTTCATCAAGAGGCCTTAGAACAGGGAACATTCACATCCTTATGTGGTAAGATGTTTTATTATGATGGACAGCATCTCACAACCAAGCTGCTCGATTTCCAAGCTTATGATGACGATTGTGCCGTTCATGATTGTTGGTCGCCTATCCGTCAGTCAGAGATTTCCAGACGGGCATCTGTATCAGAATCACTTCGTCAGTTCCATCAGATGTTAGGTGCCAAGTCGGTGACCATCTATCTGGAGAACGACTGCTTTGTGGATTATGTGGAAGAACGTGCCAACGATCGTCGTACGGAAGTGATGTGTCCAGGTCATGCTGTTGAGGCTTTTGTTGAAGCGGATCCCCATTTGAGCGGCATTCCTCTCAGTGGACTCTATCAGCATGAATATAAAGAAATAGGTGTTGACTTTCCTTATGGATCGTTGACACTGGCACAATTGGGTATTCCCAGTCATGATGTGCTACATGTCGTGGCGGATGGACAGGATTATTATTTTGAACTACGTGAACAATGGAGATAAAAAGAAACATCAGACAGATCAGGGCAGAAGTGCTGCTGAACTATCTCTATCCTGAGGTAGAGAAGAAGTGGATAGTTCAGGGTAAGGGTACTTTCTATCGGAATTACAACCAGGATGTGCTCGCTTTGTATGAGAAAGAGGAGAAGGTTACCTTGTCACGTGACGGTTTTCTGCGCCTATTGCCTGAAGGGCTGTTGACACGAGACGATGATCTTCGTGGAGATGATTTCAAAGAGAAATACGAAGAGTTGGAATGGCGTAGGGAATTGCTAAATGAAGCTTTCTCGCCCTTTGATACTTATGTGTTCCGTAGAAAGTTGGAGATCGAGCGTCAGGCATCAGAGCTTCTGGATCAGAAATTAAGCTATCTGTTGAAGGAATATTTTAATTATGATATTGAGGGAGAGCGTAACAGTCTGGTGAAAGAGGCTGCAGTGATGCTTCCTTTTGTGAGCTGTCTGCGGGGTGATCTTGGTTTAGTAGGCAACTTGCTGGGTGCTTTGATGCAATGTGAAGTGGAGGTGGTGAGAGGACGGTATAGTCCTATCGATACTACTCGACAGTGGTTACCTCAAGTGACTTATAAGTTGCTGATTCCAGGGTTGACACCGTCCTCCTATCAGGAAGTGGCAACGTCGTTGGAGCCATTGGGCGAGTTTTTGAAAGAATGGATGATTCCTTTCGACGTGAGATGTGTGATAGAAATAAAACAGCATAGGACATCCCAGCAATCTGATGATAGTCTGACGCTGAATTATAATACAGAACTGAATCAATAAATCAGTAGGGTTATGGATCTGAATTCAAAAATAAACTGGTTCCCAGGAATGGAAATTACAGCCCAGACATTTATCGGTCTGGAAGAAAAACTGGATTTCCAGCAACAGATTGCCATTCGTGCGGCATTAGGTAGTACGCAGATGGGTATGTTGCCTGGTACGGAAATGAGTTGTAAGGGCGTATTCATCAAGAATACATTTGAAGTAGAGAACGTCCGGTGTATGGCTCTGTTACCGTCGGGTAAGATTATCGATGCCGACGAGAAGGCTGTTATTCCTATTCCCATGTTATTTGGTGACAGTTATTATCTGACCATTGGCATCGGTGATTCAACGACAACTTTCGAGAAAGAAGGTGTGCCATATGTTCGTCCACATTATGAATATGCCCTTCTTTCATTGGATGAGACAGAGGCTCGGGATGTGATGCCACTGCTTCGATTCAATGCCAGTGACGGTGTGTTCTCCATTGATACGGCTTACATTCCACCTTGTCTGCTTATGACTGGGAATGATCAGTTTTCTGCCTATCTGGAGAGATATGTCAATAAGTTGAGTACCATCACTTCTCACCAGAATCTGGAAGAGGGTGACGGTAAACGCGCGCTCCTGCATTACCTCTTCATTATGAAAGGGTATAGTCTTCGAAACAGTGTCCATGACTTTGTGATGCTGTTGCAGGAGATAGCCCATGCCGTCGATTATTATATCATCACTCCCAACACAGAGCAGACCATTAGGATTCCAGAACCGAGTCAGGTGGATATCATGATATGGCTGAATTGGTTTGAAGATTATCTGACGGGTGCTGTTGCCGTACTCGACAAAGTGGTACTGGTTGATAATACCATTGACTACGATGCGCTTCTGCGACAGGCGAAGGCTGAGTTGTATGCCCAGTTGCACGAGGAACTGATTGTCAAGCTGTTGGAGGAGACGAAGGAAAAACTGATAGCCTTGGTAAGAGAGGAGATGCAGAATGCCATTGCAGAGCAAACGAAGACGCTTACCGACTACATCAACGACCAGATGAAGCCTGCACTCATGGAGGAACTCCGTACAGAGATGAACAGCTCGCTGGGTGTAATGGAGGAAAAGTTGAGAGAGAAGCTCTACGAGCGTTTGTATCAGGACCTGTTCGAACATTTGTTCAATGCGCTTTATGTGCCTGAACCGGAGAATGAACGATTTGTCCCATTAATCTAACATGCGTATGGCATACCTGGAAATACCTCTAAAAGTGGTTAAAAGCGGCTTGGCTCGTGAAAACAATATTAAGCGCTCTATTGATGAGGCGCTTAGCATGCTGTTGACAACACCACGTTATAACAGTATTGGAGACACCAAATATGGCTTCGTCTTCAATAATATGCGTTTTGAAATCTTCGACGAGCATGAAGGTGTGATCTATAATTCTGGTGACACCCTCTATGAGAATGGCTTACATGACTTGTATTCCAAGAAGATCTCCGGATCATCAAAAAATATGAATACCTTTGCGGCAGAACTTAAAGAGGCTGTTAAGGAATATGAGAAACGCCTGGATGATGTGGCTGTGACGATGACTTACATCCGTGAGGAACGTCTTGTCTATATCACCATTAAGGGTGTGATTATTTCTACAAAAGAACCATACTTGTTTAAGAGTACTTTGCGCGTATGGAAATAAATAAGATAAGGAAGCATGAAACAGACGATATTTGAAAACAAACAGAAAGCCGAAGAGCTGTTGAATGAGGCCATTCGTATCTGGAGGAGTACTGATCATCCCGACCAGTTGGAAGGCATCGAGCAGGATCCTGTATTCTCCTTGCTGCTGACGGCACTAGCCTATCTGTCTAATGAGTTAGAAAAAGAGTTAGACCAAATGAAGACTGAGGTGCTTGACGAGTTCTCGCAGATGTTGACTCCTTATGAGGTAGGTCACGCAATCCCTGCGACAGCTATTGTCCAGGCATCATTGCAGCCAGGTCTCTCCATGATGGAACTTACGCAGGAACATATCTTCACCCTGACAGACACGGAGGCTACTTTCATTCCTCTGCTGAAGACCCGTGTCTATAATGCTTCCATCCGTTCCGTTGTCAGAATGGACGGACGTCGATGGAAGGTGTCACTGAAGTTCGAGAACCCCATCTCTGAGCTCTCAGGACTCTGCTTCGTGGTAAAGAATCATAGTTTTAAGGACCTCAAGGTATCGGTCAAAGGACACATCCTGCCACTTGTTAGTCCTTGGGAGTTCTCTGAACTGCCACTTTCGCCCTGCTTCGATATTGACACAGTACTTTACAATGGTAACCAGACCTATAATGCGGCGGTATCTTGTCTGGATTTGTTTGCCCGCCAGAATGTCAGGATGTATTGTGTAAAGAATGATAAGAGCTTCGCAACAGAGACGGAGGCTGTTGACCTAGTATTCGAGTTCTCTGGTATCAAAGATGATTTTGTGTTCGATAAGAACAATCTGATTCTGAATAGCATCATTCTGGTGAATGCTGAAGTACGAACAGCTGACCTGTCCTCCAGTAACCCTATCGTCCGTGTGGCAGGATACCAAAGTCTTGGAACAGAGATTGGTAGTGCCAGTCCACAGTTCTTGCACATGCTGCGCCCTTCAACAGATCAGATCTTTCGTCAGTTCCCTATAGAGGTGCGGAAAATGAGTGCCGACCGTTTCAATCAAGGTCGTCTTGTGGTATTGCTGAACACCCTCATCAGTCGTTACTATACGGATTTCTATGCCTTCATGTCATTGCGTGAGGAGGCAAACGATAAGGTTATCTATAGTCTGATAGAGACTCTGACCCGTATGCGTGATGCCGCTCGTGCTAATGCCGAAGAGCGTATTCCCGGTGTCTATCTGATGCTGAACCCCCGTGCTGCAGACTTCCGCAATGATGTATCCCTCTCCCTGACTTATGTCACTACTTTAGGCTCGTCTGTCAATAATCAACTTTCCGATAACAGCACCTTCCAGCCGCCAGCAGGTTTCAACAATGCCTCAGTGCAACTGATTGCTACACCGATGCCTGGTAGCGATGAGGTGCGAGACGAGTTGGAGGAGGCCAGTCTGTCACGTTATTATATGATTACCAACGATAGGTTGGTGACACCTGCCGACATGAAGTTGTTCTGTTATACGGAGCTGATGACGCGTTATGGTATCACCCGTCAGATGGTGAAGAGCATTACGGTTAGTCACCGTCTGCAACAAGATCGGTGGGAGGCTGGCTACGAGATACTCGTTGAGATCGTGTTGAATGAGAACTCGTTTATCCGTCGTGGTTTTGAAGAGAAGATCCCTCAGGCAGAGATTCTGATGCAAGCCATGATGAGTGTAAGGAGTACAAACATTTATCCGATACAGGTAACCATTATGATAGAAAAAAGTGAAAAGTAATAAATAGTTTAATATGGAAGATTTCTTTTTGGACATCTCTTACAAGAATAAGACGGTTCGATTCAAGGTTGTGAATCCTGAAGCTCCTCTCAGTACGCTGATGGACAACCTGCGTCATGCCATCGGAGAAGATGGACGTCTGATTTTTGATTTTCCGTCGATAGACCAGACGGGTGCGCCACTGGATTATTTCTTCGGTAAGGAAGATCCCCAGGTGCATGAGGTTAGAGTCATGCGTCCTCGTATTGGACGTGAGGACCAGAAACTGGCTGACTATAATGTAAAGAATGGTGATCTGGTCTATCTGGTGCCGGATCCTATTCCGGGATGAGGTAATTTTGAGAGCGGTATGATGGAGCGTGAGATACAAGCTTTCGATGCCACCGGTCTTCACGGACGTAACCGTCGTCTGTGGTATGAGTGGCAGCAGCTGGAGAACGGACTGGCAGATCGTCAGGACATCTCCTGTCAGGTGACACGTCGCAATACCGACGGGTTGCCTACTGCTTATCTTGTCACCTATCATCTGCGTAGCATTTGTGGCGTCACCAACGAGGAGGCTCTGAATGAGCCTGGGGTTGAGAACACCCCTCTTTTTGCCACCAGTTTTCAGATGATGATTGAACTGCCCCATAATTATCCCTGTGTGGATGCACCGCCATCATTACATTTCCTCACTTACGACACTACCGGACAGCCGATAGCGCATCCGTGGCATCCGAATATCCGATATTTCGGTGACTTTGCCGGAAGGGTGTGCCTGAACATGACAGATACCTATACCGATCTGTTGTGGGGCGTTCAGCGAGTGGCATCCTATCTGCGTTATGATACCTATCATGCGCTGATAGAGGCCCCTTATCCTGAGGATCTGAAAGTAGCAGCATGGGTTACGCGTCAAGGCGAGCCTAAAGAATGGATTTATTTCGAGCAATCATAAAAGCATGATGAAGATAAAACATAGATTGATATTCCTGCTGGCAGGCTGTTTCTGGATGCTAGGCATTCAGGCACAGACCGTTCGGACAATCACCGTAGCGCAGGGAAAGTCCTATACAGATCATATATCCTTAAAACCAGACAGCAAGGATATGGATCTGATGGTAAAGTTTGTATTCAATGAGGATGCCAACACCCTCACCGTGACCCTTATTTCCTATCGGTCATTGTTTGTGTTCTGGGATAAAGTGCATTTCAAACCATTAATCAAGCGGCGTAAACTTCGTCCTGCTAAACTTCCTTATGTCGTGGCATTTGATCCTGCCGACAAGTATTATGTCACTAAGCTTGTCAAGGCTTCCATCCCTCAGCCGCGTAAAGAGTTCTTCTTCAAGCGGTGGATCGACTATGATGGTTTGCAACCGGCTCCAATCGAATATAAGATGGAGAATGACTTCATTGCTCAGACATTCGATGTCCTGAATAAACGGACACAGGTGAGTGTGACGCTCCACGATGTGTTCCTGATCGACAAGACCGAGAAGAAAAAGTACAACCGTTATGACATTCCGTTTGGTAGAGATCTGAATCAGCAATATCAGATCACTATTGAGCGTAATCCTTGTTTCGGCTTGGAAACAGAGGTCGAGGGTGCCCAGAAAGCCTTGGAGGGCGTAACCAAGAGTTATACCTCCTTAAAAAATAAATATGGAACAGGTAAGGTCGGTTCCCAGGAGTCAAAGAAGATTTTTGATGAGATGAAGGCCACTGTCCAGAATCAGTTCCAGTCGAAGGATGTCCAGAGTCCTTGCCCTGATGTGCAGTCGGCTTGGGAGCAGTATAATCAGTATGTGGATTCCATTGGGGCGATGAAGGTTGAGGTGGAAAATCCGAAGGTAGCAATAGGAGGTATCGGCCTTTCACCCGATGAACTGAAGATGCTGATTATGAAAGCCCGTCAGATCGACCAGACCGTATCGCGCTGGCTCGTAAGTGTTGACCCGATAGAGCGTCAGGATCTGATTACACAGGTTCAGGATTATATCAAATCAGGAGACGACCTGATTGGAGGTCGTACAGGTGAAACGGCTGAGCAGAAGAGGGCATTGGCTACTTTCCGTGCTGCCGAACGTTACTTTAATCGTACATGCCTATTAAAGAAAGAAGTGACATCACAAAAAGATGAATAAAAGGCTTCAATATATTGTGTCGGCTTTTTTGGCCCTTATGCTGTCAGCTTCTCTGATGGCGCAGACTGTTTCTGCGCCACTAGGACAAGACAATAAGGCAGGGAACGAAGAGGTGCTGTCAGCCGAACAGCAGGCATTGAATCTGGAGATCGAATCACGTCTGGCTCAGTTTATGGATGATTTTAAACAGCTGCAAGTGGTGGGAAGTTTTATACTGGTACCTGATGCAAAGTTGGAAATTACTAAGAATTTTGTAGATGTCCTGAACCAGCGCCTGAATACGTATAACCAACGATATAACAACTTAGATGTGATGTGGGTCACTTATACGCAAGCCCAACAGATGGACATTGCCAACAATGAGGACTTGATGAAAACAGTGGCCGATATTGAGCAGTTGAAACAAACTGTTAAGGATACGCTTGACGCCAGGTCTGATATGGTGAAAGCTGTAGAAGACTTTGCGAACGCTGATCATTTCATCATGAGTCAGGTGTCAGTTTATAAGAAACTCTATAAGCGTGCTTTTCAACTCTCAGTCGTTAAGAAGTTGGCACCCCAGCTCGAAAAGGCAAAGGCGCGCGAGGCTTTGATATTTGAGAAGCTGCAGGCGAGCTACGATGCTGCAAAGGCAGCTACAGAGCTGGTTCCTTCGCTTCAACCCCGCATGAATATGCTCGATGAGCAGTTCGTGGTGATGAAGAGTGTGTCGGAGAAAGTGCAGGCATTGGAGTACAAGCCTATTATCCAGCGTATCAAGGACTATCTGTTTGGTTTGGCTGCTGTAGCTGTTATTATGCTGTTTGTCAGTTTGATGATAGCCAAATACAAAGCTTATAAGGATAAGATTGCCAACTTGAAGAAGATGGATGAGTTAATGAAGAAACAAGGAAAGGATGTTCAATATCCTACGATATAAGAAGATAAAGGAATAAGCGCATGATAAAGAATTTGTATCGTATCTTTCTGATAGCTATCCTCGCCGCTACCGTTGTAGGTTGCGATGAGTTGATGGGCAGTTCTACGATTGATGAGGAGGAGATGGGCGACATCTTCAGTACGGAGTCTGAGAGTGACTCGACGATCAACAAGAATGATCACCTTGAGGTAATGGGTGTAGAGTTTACGCCTAGTTATAAACATTTCAAAATACTCGTATCTGTCAAAGATATTGGTCCTTACGCCCTTACCGATACCAATCAGGTTGTTGTAAAAGCAACAGAGATAATTGGTGGAGTTCCGAATACCAGTAGCAGTAAACCTGTCTTGACTTACATACGGAACACCGAGGGAGAGCAAGTGATAAAGGAAAGGCTGAAGATGCTCATACTGGTTGACCTCGACCAACCTCAGGCTGTGGTTGATGAAGAGCAAAAGGCTGTCCGTGAGATACGAAATGTCTTAGGCATGAATCTTTACCTGGCATTTATGTCTGAAATGTCTGTCAGCGAAACGATGCAAGCTACCGACTATGTGATTAACAGCCGTTTCGTTTCTAATCAGTCACAGAACAAATATCTTTATCGCTCTATCATGCTGAAGAAGAAGGAGATAGAGAATCGTGTCGGCCCTTGGGCAAATGCCAGGAAAGTGGTGATGATTGTGTTCTCTGATGAGCGGGTATATGGTGATGACGACGAGCCTATTGATCCTGATCACTTTGCTTTGCAAGAGTCGTTGATAAAGCCCGACTCCGTGCTAACCTCCAATATGCTTTCTGTCAGTGCCGTTCGTTTTGGCAATCAAGATGAAATGTCCCCAGATGACCAGGCGGAGAATGTGATGAAGGTGCTCTCAAAAAATTACGGTGGAATCTATGAGGATAAATACTCATGGGCCGAGTTGAAAGAGAACATCATGGGAATGAGGATTCAGGACATCATTGCCAATGAGTTTGACTTCGAGAACCCCAATGATAAGGTGTATAGTGGTGTTCCCCATATCATGAACATCGAAGTGTATGCCAAAGACGATGGGCATCTTCTTGGCAAAGCCACTACAGGTATTGTCTTGGGCGGTGCCTATAACCCCGTGATTGTAAATGGCTATACCAACATCATCATGTTCTTTCAGGGGCTTGGTCTTGCCCTACTTGTCATCCTGCTTGTCTATTTCATCTTCCAGTTCTTGATTCCCTATATCCAGTATGAGATATTCAAGAAGAAATATGTGGTGAAATATTTTCCTGGCAATATGAGTGTAGGTAATATTCCCGTCTCCGAGACCTGTTATTATTGTAAGGCCCCCTTCAATGCTGGCGATGACATCGTTGTGAAGTGTAGTCACGTCATGCATAAGAGTTGCTGGGATGAGAACGGTTATCACTGTCCGGAGTACGGATGGCGTTGTCAAGAGGGCTCACATTATTATAATCACAGCAACCTGTTTGATCATAAGAACGCACTCTATCATCTGAAGTGGATTATCATGTCTATCGTGGCAGCAGTGATAGCCTGGCTCCTGTATGTAGCTTTGGTTTTGAATTTTAATAGCGATGTACCTTCACTGGTTGCGAAGATGACTGAGTCAAAGCTACCTCTTATAGATTCGTTTGCCGTATTCAATGAACAAGGTGACAATATGGGTTATAAGCCTATGTTCGGCTTGTGCATCAGCTTCTGCCTTACCATTGTCTTCTCATTGATGGCGACAGGGCGACAGTTCTACCCCAGGCGCTGTCTCGATATATTGCTGCGAGGCGTAGTTGTAGGCCTTGGGGTATTTTTCATATTCATGCTTATTGAGTCTGCGTTATTAGCTCTCAATGCGAGTGCGTGGGAGTTCTTGCTCGACTGGATTCCCTGGGCTGTCATGGCTTTGCTGATAGCCTTTGCCTCTACTGTCGAAACGAAGTTCTATCTTCGTAAATACTATCTCTTGATAGCCATAATTCTGGGTGTTATCTCGGTGTATGCGTGGACTGTTCTGTTCAGAGGCGTTATGCAGATGGATATCCGTGTGCTATTGTTGTTCAGCTGTATTTTCTATAGCGTAGGCGTAGGTTTGGCAATAGCACAGCTGGCACCAGTTTCCGACCATTACTTCCTGAATGTGAAAGGTCCTGTGAAGGAGACGGATATCGCCATTTACAAGTGGTTCCTTAACAATCCTGACGAGGTGGTTACCATCGGAAAGTCCATCGACTGCTTGTTGCAGATGACATGGGATGTCAAGGGACAGGTGGCACCAGTTCATGCTAACCTGCAGCAGACACCAAGAGGTATCCGCTTGACGGCACTCGAAGATGGTGTGATGATAAACGGAAAGCCACTCAATCCAGGACACAGTAGCTTACTATTCCATAATACGAAGTTCTCCATCGGAGATACGACTTTCACCTATATAGAGCGAGACATATAGTTAACTCTGATTCCCAATAACTAACCAAGTAATATAATGAGAAAGAAAATGTTTTTGTTAGCTGCATTGTTCTGTGTGGGACTGTCCACACAGGCACGCGAGCGGCAGTGTTTTGACAAGGGGTGGCGCTTTATCCTCGCCGACACCGCGACAATGGCAACCCCAGATTACCATGATTCTTTCTGGCGGAAGCTGGACGTACCCCACGACTGGGCTATCGAGGGCGATTTTCATGTAGGTAATCCCAGTGGCGCAGGTGGTGGCGCACTGCCTGGTGGCATCGGCTGGTACCGAAAAACTTTTAATGTAAAAAGTGAGGATGTAAAGAACCAGAAGTTCTTTCTGGAGTTCGATGGTGTATATATGAACTCCACTGTCTATGTGAACGGACAGAAAGTGGGCTTCCGTCCCTACGGCTATTCCAGTTTCGAATATGATATTACACCTTATGTCCATGCTGGTACGAACCTTGTAGCAGTCAGAGTGGATAACTCCGACCAGCCTAATTCCCGTTGGTATTCCGGCTGCGGCATCTACCGTCATGTATGGCTCACGAAGACCCATCCCATTCATGTGAAACACTGGGGCGTCTTTGTGAATAACGGCAAGGTGGAGGTTGACTATGAGAATCCCACCAATCAGAAAGTCACTGTGAAGAATATCTGGCTCGATGCCAATGGCAAGCCTGCCAATATCAAGAAGCCCCGTAAGTGGTCGTGCGAGGATCCGTATGTCTATACGGTGCGCACACAGCTGATTGCCGGTGGCAAGGTGGTGGATGAGGTAGAGACTACCACAGGCTTCCGTGATTTCAAGTTTGACGCTAAGAC
>JAEEGL012177759.1_pt1 | contig 13555 bp, 13 predicted proteins | sample 9134231 | NCBI WGS metagenome assembly JAEEGL01 (sample SAMN16246548, study PRJNA631951) | gut metagenome | biome: gut microbiome; feature: rumen; material: fiber-attached | host: Bos | place: Iran: Karaj | collected 2018-10
ATGGCGGGCGCCGCTTCTTGTACTACTTCTCTGTCTTGTATGTAATCCTTTCAAAGAACTCTTTCCAACGCGGTCAGAAAAAAAACTCGGAGCATTGAACCCCGAAAAATTTTCCCGAAAGCGGATGCAAAAGTACGGCGAAATTTCCAATGCCACAAATTTTTTCAGCATTATTTTCACTTTTAGGTAAAAGTTTTCTGATTTCTTTACAAAACCACAAAAGCAAAGGAGATTTACACATTATAATATATTATATATGGGATAAAAAAGCAGGCCGATCACATGACTGAAGCGGAAAATGTAGGGGAAAATTGCAAAAAAATCGAAAAAAGGGAGGCTCAGATTTGGAAGATTGAGTGGAAAGGTATATTTTTGCCAACCAAATACAAATCAATAACCCTATTTACACATAATAAAATGACACAAGAAGAATTAACAAGAATGATCAACGAGCAGGAAGGGGCTTTGTCACTGGCTTTCCCCGCCCTGATGCGCAAGGTCTATCTTTGGATGGCTTTGGCACTGACGATTACCGGTTTTACCTCGATGATTATATTGTCGAACGAGAGTTTCATTTATACGCTGTTTAACAACCAACTTTTGTTCTGGGGTCTGGTTATCGGCGAACTGATTCTGGTGTTTTCGCTCAGTGCACGTATCCACAAGATGTCGATCACGACCGCCACAATCATGTTTGTGCTCTACTCGGTCATCAACGGTGTGACGTTGGCACCGCTGCTTTTCTTTTACACGAAGACCTCAATAGCAAAGGTGTTCTTCATCACGGCGGGCACGTTCGGCGTGATGTCGCTGATCGGTTACACGACCAAGACAGACCTCTCTTCGATAGGCAAGATACTGTTCATGGCACTCATCGGCCTGATTATCGCCACGGTGGTGAATCTGTTCATGCACAGCAGTACGCTTGACCTGATTATCAGTTATGCGGGTGTGGTTATCTTCGTAGGCCTGACCGCTTGGGACACGCAGAAGATCAAACGAATGCTGGCCATGTGTGAGGAGCCCGATGAGCAGGCACACAAGATTGCGCTGATGGGTTCTCTGGCCCTCTATCTTGATTTCATCAACCTTTTCATCTGGTTGCTGCGCATCTTGGGCGACAGAAGATAAATGTTAAAAATCAGCCAACAGTCAGTTGTCAGCAGAAGACATTGGCGAGAAGATAAAGACGGTAATAGCCAGAGAGTTGTCTCTGGCTATTATTGTGTATATGGGTTTGTATTTCTATACATTTTTTGCGGCAAAATGCAATTATCATGCATTTTTCCGCATAAATATTTTTTCATATGCATAAAAATGCGTACTTTTGCAAGCCAAAAAGTATAAAAATACGGATATGAAAGTAAAGAACAGTAGGATGGAAGCGCTGAAGATGCTGATTTCGAGCATGGAATTAGGCAGTCAGGAAGAAGTGTTGCAAGCGCTGGAGAAAGAAGGTTTCAAACTGACTCAGGCGACACTGAGCCGCGATTTGAAGCAGTTGAAAGTGGCGAAGGCGGCAAGCATGAACGGCAAATACGTTTATGTGTTGCCCAACGAGACGATGTATAAGCGTATCAGCAAACCACGCAGTGCGACAGAGATGCTCCAGACCTCGGGGTTTCTGTCAATCAATTTCTCCGGCAACACGGGTGTGATAAAGACACGTCCCGGATATGCCAGCAGTATCGCTTACAACATCGACAACAGCGACATCCCCGAGATATTGGGCACCATTGCAGGTGATGACACCATCTTTATCGTCATCCGTGAAGGCGCGTCGAAGAAAGACGTGATCAATGGTCTCAATATGATTCTCCCCAACATGAACTGACTTTAAGATAAAAATGGAAGAAATAACAGTGGTAGTGGCCGATGCGTCGCACGAGAAATATGTTGATACGATACTACAGACAATAGCCGACGCGGCAAAAGTCCGCGGCACAGGTATTGCTCGTCGTACGCATGAATACGTGACCACGAAGATGCGAGAGGCAAAAGCGGTGATAGCCTTGGAGGGCGACCGTTTTGCGGGATTCAGTTATATCGAAACCTGGGGCAACAAACAGTATGTGACAACATCAGGATTGATAGTCCACCCCGACTATCGCGGCAGAGGCGTTGCCAAGCGCATCAAGGAACTGACGTTCTCATTGGCCCGCACCCGTTGGCCCCACGCCAAGATTTTCAGTCTGACGAGCGGTGCGGCCGTGATGAAGATGAACACCGAACTGGGTTATCAGCCAGTGACGTTCGCCGACCTGACCGACGACGAAGCCTTCTGGCGTGGTTGCGAGGGTTGCTGTAATGTGGACATTCTGAAACGCACGGGCCGCAAATATTGTATCTGCACCGCCATGCTTTATGACCCTGAGGAACATCTGCCCGCGAAAATACCGCAGGAGGTGATTGAGCGGATACAGAGCATTGACGGAGAGTTCAAGGAGTCAGAGGATTGAAGAAACGGAGGAATTGTCAAGAAAATAAATCATATTAAATAACAATCAAATGGGTAAAAAGAAAGTAGTGGTAGCCTTTTCAGGCGGATTAGACACCTCATACACCGTAATGAAACTGACGCAAGACGGTTACGACGTATATGCCGCTTGTGCCAACACAGGCGGTTTCAGCGACGAACAACTGAAGAAAAACGAAGAGAACGCTTATAAACTGGGCGCCGTAGCATACGTGACGCTCGACGTGACACAGGAATATTATGCGAAATCATTGAAATACATGATTTTTGGCAATGTGCTCCGCAACAACTGCTACCCCATCTCAGTGAGCAGCGAGCGCATCTTCCAAGCCATCGCCATTGCCCGCTATGCCAAGGAGATTGGCGCCGACGCCATCGCACACGGCAGCACAGGCGCAGGCAATGACCAGATACGGTTTGACATGACCTTCCTGGTGATGGCCCCCGGCGTGGAGATTATCACCCTGACACGCGACAAGAAACTTACCCGCAAGGAAGAGGTGGACTATCTCAACGAGCACGGTTTCTTCGCCGACTTCACCAAACTGAAATACTCTTACAACGTAGGTATCTGGGGCACCAGTATCTGTGGCGGAGAATTGCTCGACCCCACTCAGGGACTGCCCGAGGAAGCCTATCTGAAACACGTGACCGCCAAGAAAGACGAGTCGTTGCTGACCATCACCTTTGAGAAAGGCGAAATCAAGGCAGTGAACGGCGAGGAATTCAGCGACAAGGTGAAGGCCATCCAGAAAATCGAGGAAATCGGCGCATCGTATGCCATCGGCCGCGACTGCAACGTGGGCGACACCATCATCGGCATCAAGGGCCGAGTAGGTTTTGAAGCCGCAGCCCCCAAACTCATCATCGAGGCACACCGTCTGTTGGAGAAATCAACCCTATCGAAGTGGCAGCAATACTGGAAAGACCAGTTGGCCAACTGGTATGGCATGTTCCTGCATGAGAGTCAGTACCTGGAGCCTGTGATGCCCGACATCGAGGCCATGTTGACCTCTTCGCAGCGCAATGTGAGCGGCACCGCCATTCTGAAACTCCGTCCTTATGGTTTTGAGACCGTAGGCATCGATTCTGACAACGACCTGACCAAGTCGAAACTGGGCGAATACGGCGAGACACAGACCGGTTGGACCGCTGACGAGGCGAAGGGATTCATCAAGGTGTCGAGCACTCCGCTGAGAGTGTATTACGGCATCCACCCTGATGAAGAGAGATAAAAGGCGTATCCATAAACTATATCATAGCACAACAACCCGATATGCAAAAGCGTTTTTATTTATCACAGACAGACAAGAAAATCGGCGGCGTCTGCGGCGGGCTGGGCGAGTATTTCAATATTGACTCGCTGCTGGTGCGCGCCGGATTCATCGCTGCCTTTTTCTGCCTTGGCACAGGTGTCATGGCCTATATCATCCTATGGCTGTTGGCTCCCAAACAACCTGGATATTAATAGAAAGATGATATGATCAAAATAGGAATATTAGGCGCTGCAGGCTATACAGGCGGTGAACTCATCCGTCTGTTGCTCAACCACCCCGAGGCGGAGATTGTGTTTGCCAACTCCGAGAGCAATGCGGGCAATCTGGTGAGCGACGTGCACGAGGGATTAATCGGCGACACCGACCTGCGGTTTACCGACCAGATGCCTTTCGACGCAGTAGATGTGGTGTTCTTCTGCTTCGGCCACGGCAAAAGCGAAGCGTTTCTCCGTAAGCATGCCATCCCCGAGAAAGTGAAAATCATCGACTTGGCACAGGATTTCAGGTTGAAGGGCACAGGCGGCAGCACTCTGACCGGTAATCGTACTCTCACCCCCCACAACCATGATTTCGTATACGGCCTGCCCGAGATAAACAAGGCGGAGATAGCAAAGGCGTGTCATTTGGCCAATCCCGGTTGTTTTGCCACAGCCATACAGTTGGCACTGCTGCCGGCCGCCTCATTGGGGCTGTTGACCGACGACGTGGCCGTGAACGCCATCACCGGCAGCACGGGGGCAGGACAGAAGCCCGGCGCCACGACACATTTCTCATGGCGCAATAACAATCTGAGCATCTACAAGCCCTTCCAGCATCAGCATATCGCCGAAATACGGCAATCGCTGACACAGTTGCAAGGTCACCTGGAGGCCGCCATCGACTTCATCCCCTATCGTGGCGACTTCGCCCGAGGCATATTCTGTACCGCCGTGGTAAAGACCGACCGACCCGCCGAAGATATCATTCAGGCTTATCAAGCCTTCTATGCCGATGCCGCCTTCACGCACTACAGCGACAAGCCCATCGATCTGAAACAAGTGGTGAACACCAACAAAGCGCTCGTTCACTGTGAAAAATACGGCAATAAACTGCTCATCACCTCATGCATCGACAACCTGCTGAAAGGAGCCGTGGGCCAGGCCGTACAGAACATGAATATCATGTTTGGAATAGAAGAGACTACAGGATTGAGGCTGAAAGCAAGCGCATTTTAAAAATACCCGCCACTTCGGGTCTTCATAAAGAAAAACAACGGATTGAACGGATGATACGGATTTTAGACTACTGAACCGGGCAAGAGCCCCACTGACCGCAAGGCAGTAATGATACGGATTTATCGGATTCTATCACAGCAGTCTGGAATTCTATTCTCCTAAACACAATTAAGAATGAAACTATTCGACGTATATCCATTATTTGACATCAATATTGTCAAGGGTAAAGGATGCAAAGTGTGGGATGAGCAGGGACAAGAATACCTGGACCTGTATGGCGGCCATGCCGTCATCTCCATTGGCCATTCCCACCCCCATTATATCGAGCGGGTGTCTGAACAGTTGAACCGCCTCGGATTTTACAGCAATTCCGTCATCAACCGTTTGCAGGTGGAATTGGCAGAACGTCTGGGCCGTATCAGCGGTTATGACGACTATCAACTGTTTCTTATCAACTCGGGGGCCGAGGCCAACGAGAATGCGCTGAAACTGGCGTCGTTCACCAACGGCCGCACACGTGTTTTGTCTGCGCAGAAAGCGTTTCACGGGCGCACATCGTTGGCCGTAGAGGTGACGAACAATCCGAAAATCATCGCCCCGATCAATGCCAACGGCCATGTCACTTACCTGCCGTTGAACGACCTTGCTGCCTGGGAGGCAGAATTGGCGAAAGGCGATGTGTGCGCCGTCATCTTGGAATGTATTCAGGGTGTAGGCGGCATTCAACTCGCCACAGCCGAGTTTGCCCAGGGATTGTCGGCAGCCTGCCGCAAATATGGCACGCTGCTCATCTGCGACGAGATACAATGCGGCTACGGACGTTCGGGCAAGTTCTTCGCCCATCAGTGGCTGGATATCCGTCCTGACATCATCACCGTGGCTAAAGGCATCGCCAACGGTTTCCCGATGGGCGCGGTGCTTATCTCACCTGAGTTGAAGCCCGTCTATGGGCAGTTGGGCACAACGTTTGGCGGCAACCATCTGGCATGCGCCGCAGCACTGGCCGTGCTCGATGTGTTCGAGGAAGAACATCTCGTGGAGAATGCCAATGAGGTCGGCACATACCTGATGGAGAGGCTGGAAGAATTACGCCGCAGCAATGCTGGGGCACATATCAAAGACATCCGCGGTCGCGGTCTGATGATCGGCATCGACCTGGATGTGCCACATAAAGATGTGCGTGTGCCGCTTATCAAACATGAGCATTGCTTCACGGGTTGCGCGGGCACCAACATTCTGCGTCTGTTGCCGCCGTTGTGCTTGACTAAGGCCGATGCAGACGAATTTATCAACCGATTGAACAACGTATTATCCACATTATGAAAATAACAGTTATCGGCGCGGGAGCCATGGGCGGCGCCACCGTAGAAGGCCTGATTCAAAGCCAGACATTCAAACCCGAAGACATCACGGTGTCAGACCCTTCGGAAGAAGTTATCAGCAAGTTTGCGAATATGGGCGTGAACACCACGACCGTCAACAGCGAAGGCATAGCCACAGCCGACATCGTGTGCGTGGTGGTCAAACCGTGGCTGGTGGAAGAGGTTATCAAGGGAATAGCCCCCTCACTCGACCAAAACCGTCACAAACTCATCGTCATAGCCGCCGGCATCTCGTCCGACCAGATTAAAGGGTGGTTAAAAGACTACGCCTGCCCTCCCCTCTTCCTCATCATCCCCAATATCGCCATCGCGCAACTTGAATCGATGACATTCATTGTGCCTGTGGGGGCATCAGCCAAAGACACCCGATTGATACGCGGCATTTTCGACCGCATGGGCAAGACGCAAATCACCGACGAGCAGCATCTGCCCGCCGGCACGACCTTGGCATCGAGCGGCATCGCCTATGCCATGCGTTATATCCGTGCCGCCGCCGAGGGAGGCGTAGAACTGGGATTCAAGGCTACCGATGCCAACCGCATCGTGATGCAGACCATCAAAGGTGCATTGACACTGCTTGAGACGACCGGACTACATCCCGAGGCAGCCATCGACCTGGTGACGACCCCGAGCGGTGTTACCATCCGCGGTCTGAACGAGATGGAGCACGCAGGTTTCACTTCGGCCGTTATCAGAGGCCTGAAGGCGGAATTGAACTGGAAAGAAATGGAATATAAGAAATTTATCAGTTTATGGATGAAGCACTTAAACAAATAGGAGAACGTTTGCGCGGACTGCGCGATGTGCTTGATATTCCCGCGGAGGAGATGGCCGAAACCTGCGGTCTCTCACCAGAGAAATACGAGCAGATAGAAAGAGGAGAAGTGGACATCACCATCTCCAACTTAGTGAAGATTTCCAAGAAATACGGGGTATCGGTCGATGCGTTGATGTTTGCCGAAGAGCCGCATATGCACTCATATTTCGTGGTGAGGCGCGGCCAGGGCAAGAGCGTGGAGCGCACCAAAGCCTACAAATACCAAAGTCTGACCAGCGGGTTCGTCGGCAGAAAAGCCGATGTGTATATCGTAACCGTGGAGCCTAAACCCGACGCTCACAGCATCTACAAAAACACCCATCCCGGTCAGGAGTTCAACCTCATTTTAGAGGGAGCCATGGAACTGTACCTCAACGGCAAGACATTGGTATTAGAAGAGGGCGACTCCATTTATTTTGATTCGACCAAACCACACGGCATGCGTGCCATCGGTGACCGCCCCGTAAGAATTTTAGCCTTTATTGTAGAATGATTGAGAGATTTTTAAGACAGACATCCTTCACGTCGGTGGAGGATTACAACCAGAACCTGTCATTCATCATCCCAGAGCATTTCAATTTCGCCTATGACGTGATGGACGAGTGGGCAAAAGAGAAGCCCGAGGGGCTGGCATTGCTTTGGACAAACGACCAGGGCAAGGAGATACGCACCACCTTCGCCGAACTGAAGAAACAGACCGACCAGGCGGCAAGTTATTTGCAATCATTGGGCATCGGGGCCGGCGACCCGGTCATGCTGATATTGAAACGCCGTTACGAGTGGTGGATCACCGTACTGGCCCTTCATAAATTGGCTGCTGTGACCATCCCCGCCACGCACATGCTGACAAAGCACGACCTGGTATATCGCAACACACGCGCATCAGTGAAAGCCATCATCTGCGCTGATGACGATTATATCACCGGCCAGATAGCATTGTCACTGCCCGAAAGCCCCACGGTAGAGGCCGTGGTGGTCGTGGGAGACGAAGACCAAAGCGTTCAGAACCATCAGAACGGCATCTGGCATGATTGGCAAAAAGAATGGCTGCAGGCACCACCTTTCGTCCGCCCCGAGAAAAAGAATGACAACGACGACACGATGATGATGTACTTCACTTCGGGTACGAGCGGCGAGCCGAAGATGGTGGCACACGATTTCCTCTATGCGCTGGGCCATCTCACCACTGGTGTGTTCTGGCACAACCTTCATGAAGGTTCGCTCCACCTGACCGTTGCCGACACGGGTTGGGGCAAGGCCGCCTGGGGCAAGTTGTACGGTCAATGGTTTGCCGGCGCCACGATATTCGTGTTCGACCACGAGAAATTCAACGCCGATACGCTTTTACGCCAGATAGAGAAATACCACGTCACATCATTCTGCGCACCGCCCACCATCTACCGCTTCATGATTCGCGAAGACCTGTCGCACTATGACCTGTCGTCCTTGGAATACTGCACGACCGCTGGCGAGGCGCTCAACCCCGCCGTGTTTGACAAGTTCAAAGAGAAGACCGGCATTCAGATGATGGAAGGCTTCGGACAGACCGAGACGACCATGACACTTGGCACCTTCCCATGGATGACGCCCAAACCGGGTTCAATGGGCATTCCCAACGCCCAGTACGAAATCGGGTTGGTGAAAGCCGACGGTACCCCTTGCGAGGATGGTGAAAAAGGCGAGATAGTCATCCGCACTGACAAAAAGAAGCCTATCGGACTGTTCAAAGGTTATTACCGTGATGAGGAAAAGACACAAGAGGCATGGCACGACGGTGTCTATCACACAGGCGACATGGCTTGGCGCGATGAGGACGGCTATTACTGGTTTGAGGGCCGTATCGACGATGTCATCAAATCATCAGGTTATCGCATCGGGCCGTTTGAGGTGGAAAGTGCGCTGATGACCCACCCCGCCGTAGTGGAATGTGCCATCACAGGTGTTCCCGACGACATCCGCGGCATGGTGGTCAAAGCCACCGTCGTGCTGGGCAAGGAATGGAAAGACAAAGCCGGAGAGGACCTAGTCAAAGAATTGCAACAGCATGTGAAGAAAGAGACCGCCCCTTACAAATACCCCCGTATTGTGGAATTTGTAGATGAACTGCCCAAAACCATCAGCGGCAAGATTAGAAGGGTGGAAATTAGAGAAAGAGATAAGAAATGAAAAACAGGATTGTAATAAAAGTGGGCAGTAATGTGCTGACGCGCAGCGACGGAAAACTTGACGTGACGCGCGTATCGGCACTGACCGACCAGATAGCCTGGCTGCGCGCTCATGGCTATGAGGTGCTGCTGGTGTCTTCGGGTGCCATGGCGTCGGGACGCGGTGAACTGCGCATTGACCATTCGCTCGACTCCGTAGAACAACGGCAGTTGTTCTCGGCTGTAGGGCAGGTGAAACTCATCGGGTTGTATTATGACCTCTTCCGCGAGTTTGGCATACCCGTGGGTCAAGTGCTCACTATGAAAGAGAACTTCGAGCCCGGCGAGCAGTATCAGAACCAGCGCGCTTGTATGACCGTGATGCTGGAAAACGGTGTGCTGCCTATTATCAACGAAAACGACACGGTGAGTGTCACCGAATTGATGTTTACCGACAATGACGAGTTGTCTGGACTTATCGCCCAGATGATGGAGGCCGACACGCTCATTCTGCTCAGCAATATCGACGGCATCTTCACCACCCATCCTGATGATCCTTCCGCCGAACTGATTCGTGAAGTGGCACCCGGTCGCGACCTGTCGGAATACATCCGTCCTGAGAAGAGCGCTTTCGGTCGCGGAGGCATGCATTCGAAATACACCACTGCCTCGAAGGTGCAAAAAGCAGGCATCCGTGTCATCATCGCCAATGGTGAGCGCGACAATATCCTGATAGACCTTATCACAAAAGAAAACAACATCCCCCATACAGAATTTCTCCCATGCAACTGAAAGAAACCTTTGAGAAAGCCAAGCGTTCGAGCAAAAGTCTCGCACTGCTGAGCGACACACAACGCAATGAGATACTGCTATCCGTAGCACAAGCCATCTTAGACAACCAAGACCGAATCATACATGCCAACGCCCTGGATTTGGCGAAGATGCCGAAGGAGAGTCCCTTGTATGACCGTTTGCAACTCACCGAGAGTCGATTGGAAGGTATCGCCGCCGACATGCGCAATGTGGCGTCATTGCCATCGCCTCTGGGTCATGTCACAAAACAGAAGACATTGCCCAACGGTCTGCGTCTCTGCCGCGTGAGTGTGCCCTTCGGAGTCATCGGCATGATATATGAGGCTCGTCCCAACGTGACGTTCGATGTTTTCTCACTTTGTTTCAAGAGCGGCAACGCCTGCGTGTTGAAAGGTGGAAAAGACGCCGATTGTTCCAACCGTGAGGAGGTGGCTGTGATTCATGAAGTGCTGGAGCAGTATGGTGTCAACCCCGATGTAGTTACTTTGCTGCCCGCTACACATGAGGCCACAGGCGAGATGCTCAATGCCGTGGGTTATATCGACCTGTGTATCCCCCGTGGCGGCCGGAAGCTCATCGACTTTGTGCGCGACACAGCCCGTGTGCCCGTCATCGAGACCGGTGCCGGCGTCGTGAACACATATTTCGACAAAGCCGGTGACCTGGAGATGGGCAAGGCCATCATCAACAATGCAAAAACACGTCGTGTGAGCGTGTGCAACGCACTTGACTGTCTGCTGATACACCGTGAGCGCATCAACGATTTGCCGGCACTCTGCGAGCCTATGGCCGAGAAAGACGTCATTATCTATGCCGACAACGAGGCGTTTGAGGCACTCAAAGGCAAATATCCCCTGTTGGAGCATGCTGATAATGACAGTTTCGGCACCGAGTTTATGGATTATAAGATGGCCGTGAAGACCGTAGGTTCCATCGACGAGGCTCTGGCACATATCGACTGTTTCGGCAGCGGGCACAGCGAAGCCATCATCACCATGGATGAGGAGGCTGCTCGCCGCTTCCAACAATATGTCGATGCCGCCTGTGTCTATTGGAATGTTCCCACATCATTTACCGACGGAGCACAATTCGGTTTAGGCGCTGAAATCGGCATCTCGACCCAAAAACTCGGCCCACGCGGTCCGATGGCGTTGGAAGAGATTTGCACCTACAAATGGCTGATTGAGGGTGAGGGACAGATAAGGAATTAGGAATATGGAATGAAGAATGACGGATGGTCGGTCTCGACCGATAAAGAATGTAAGAATAAAGTATTCACAATTCGTCATTTCTCATTCAGCATTCTTCATAACGAAACAGCAATTCAACATTCGTCATTGAACATTCGAAATATGAAAACATTTTTCAACGTAGAGGATATCGGTGACCTGCAGAAAGCACTCACCGAAGCACAAGAAGTGAAACGCGACAGATTCGCGTTCCAGTCATTAGGTAAGAACAAGACATTGTTGATGATTTTTTTCAACAACAGTCTGCGTACACGTCTTTCCACCCAAAAGGCGGCGATGAACCTCGGCATGAACGTCATCGTGCTCGATGTGAACGCCGGCGCCTGGAAATTGGAGACCGAGCGCGGTGTCATCATGGACGGTGACAAGAGCGAGCATCTTTTGGAGGCTATCCCCGTCATGGGCTCTTATTGCGACATTATCGCCGTACGTTCGTTCGCTGGGTTGACCGACCGTGAATATGACTATGCTGAGACCGTCGTGCAGCAGTTTGTGAAATACAGCGGACGGCCCGTCGTAGCGATGGAAACGGCCACCGTGCATCCCCTTCAGGCCTTCGCCGACCTGATTACCATCGATGAGTATTGGAAGGGGCAAACAAAACGCCCGAAGGTGGTGCTGACATGGGCACCTCACTGCCGCGCATTGCCTCAGGCAGTACCCAACTCTTTCGCACAGTGGATGAATGCCGCAGATGTGGATTTTGTTATCACACACCCCGAAGGTTATGAACTCGACCCGAAATTCATTGGCGATGCCCGTGTGGAATACGACCAGCACAAGGCTTTCGAGGGAGCGAACTTCATCTATGCAAAGAACTGGAGTTGTCCGGGAGTGACGCGCCCTGAAGATTACGGAAAGATTATCTCACGCGATATTAGCTGGACTGTTGACACCGAGCACATGGCTTGGACCGACAACGGCTATTTCATGCACTGTCTACCCGTCAGGCGCGGCCTCATCGTCACTGACGACGTGATAGAGAGCGACCACTCCATTGTCATCCCCGAAGCCGCCAACCGCGAGATTTCCGCCCAAGTGGTGCTGAAAAGAGTGCTGGAGAGTCTGTAAATGACTATTCCTTTTTTCTAAGGAGACGCAGACTAAGATGAGAAACGATAGTGGGGAGTGCAATTGATGCACTCCCCACTATCATGTTATGTGAGAATAAAGAGAGAGGTCAGAACTCTACAATCAGTGTCTGGCGAGGTCTGAGATTGACATCCTTGTCCAGACGTACATGGCGGCCCGTGATGACATCTGTGGCTACTGTGGTGCTGCCGATGACTTCGGCATAACGTGCAACGGACATAACTGCGGGTTTCGAGGTGCCGTTGAGGATGGTGAGCGCGGTGTGCCCGCCAAATTGCCGTGCGATCACATAGACGCCATTGAACGGGATAAACTGCGTCTGTTTGCCCTTGATAATCACGTTATTGCCCTGCCGCCAATGGAGCAGTCGACTGAGCCATTCAAACATGGCGTTTTCGGCTTGTGTACGGCCATCTTTGGTGAATGCGTTTTTCTGGTCACCGGGGAATCCGCCTGGGAAATCTTTACGAACATGCCCGTCAGTCACCTCTTTTGTGCCATTCATCAAGATTTCCGTACCATAATAGAGTTGCGGAGTACGGTTGATGGTGAGCAGCAATGCCAATGCCTGTTTCAGTGCCAAAGTGTCCTTTCCGTTGCCAAGGAAACGGTCGGTATCGTGGTTCTCGATAAACGCCATGACACTCGACGGGTCTTCATAGAGATAATCATAGACCAGACTGTTGTAGATGCGGTTATAGCCGTTCCACCAAGCGTCGGTCTCCTCATGTTTTGCCTGATTGAGTTTGTCAAAGAAACTGAAGTCCATCACCGTCTTCAGATAACTGTCCTGGTCGGACAGCCGCGACCCTTTCTGCCATGCAGCGGTATAAGCAGGCTCTGTGACCCACGTCTCGCCCACGGTATTAAAATTGGGATATTCAGCGTCAAGTTCTTTCATCCATTTAGCCATGCCCTCACGGTCAGCATAAGGATAGGTATCCATGCGGATGCCGTCTATGCCCACTGTCTCAATCCACCATTTGCTGTTTTGGATGAGATAGGTCATCACATGCGGGTTTTTCTGGTTGAGGTCGGGCATGGTCGGCACGAACCATCCTTCGACAGTCTCGCTCATGTCCACTTTCGA
>JAEEGL012259372.1_pt1 | contig 13555 bp, 8 predicted proteins | sample 9134231 | NCBI WGS metagenome assembly JAEEGL01 (sample SAMN16246548, study PRJNA631951) | gut metagenome | biome: gut microbiome; feature: rumen; material: fiber-attached | host: Bos | place: Iran: Karaj | collected 2018-10
ACTGAGGGGTTTACGGCTGCCATCAACACCCCGTCAAATTCCAATTTAAATCCCGTCGCAAATGAAATTTGCGGCACAAAAAATCCGCCGCGGTGTTAATGATTGATTTGAATAAAAGTCTATACGCGAATATGTTTTCCCTCGCTTTTCTAAAAAGCGAGACAGGGGCGTGGGTGCGGTAGCCACCACAAAAAACAGCCCTTATTAAAGCTTATAAAAATTTTTTTCAATTTATGCTTTATTTTTTGAAAATATTTGGTATAATGGTAGTATGTACAAAAATGTATTTTTGAAATTCAGCTTAAAAGGAGTTTGCAAATATGGATAAAAAAAGCGATCCGAAGCCCGAGGCCAAGCAAAAGCAGCCGCGGAAGAAAGCGGAACAGCCAAAAAAGAAAAAAACAACACAGCAGCGGAGCAAAAACCGCCTTAAACCCGAGGCGCGGCCGTTCACACAGATGATGCGGGGCGTGCTTGCACTTTGCTTTATACTTGCGGCGGCGGTCATTGCGGCGGGTGCGGGCGTATATATCGCCATAATCAAAAATGCGCCCGCAATGGAGCTTGTCGCAATAGAGCCCGCGACCTACACCTCAATAATCTATGACAGCAGCGGCAACGAGATAGACCGTCTGCACGGCGACGAAAACCGCGAGTACGCAACACTCGATAAGATACCGACCGACTTGCAGCACGCTTTTGTTGCAATAGAGGATGCCCGTTTTTACGAGCATAACGGCGTGGATATGCGAGGCTTTGCCCGTGCCGCGTTTATGACGCTCAGCGGCGCCGACCTGCAGGGCGGTTCGACACTCACCCAGCAGCTTATCAAAAACAATGTCACCAAAATGGCGCATAACACAGCCATTACAAAGATACAGGAGCAGTACCTTGCGGAAAATTACGAGCGCGAGCTTACCGAAAAACTCGGAAGCAAGGAAGCCGCAAAGAATTATATCCTTGAACTTTACCTTAATACCATAGGCTTAGGCCACGGTTACAACGGTGTTCAGGCGGCTTCGCTCGGATATTTCGGCAAAGACGTCGAGGAACTTTCCCTTTCGGAATGTGCGGTAATTGCGGCTATCACCAATAACCCAAGCCTTTATTCCCCGCGCTCAAACCCCGAGGGCAGCAAAAAACGCCAGACCATTATCCTTAATTATATGTGTGACCAGGGCTATATCACAGCTCAGCAGCGTGACGAGGCTCTTGCCGACGATGTATTTTCAAGGGTAAAGGCTACGGATGCGGGCATTCAGCTTGAGGACGATACATCAAATGTGCACAGCTATTTTATAGATGCGCTTTTTGATCAGGTATCGCAGGATCTTCAGAATAAGTACAATATGACGGCCACACAGGCCAATTACATCCTCTATAACGGCGGCCTTGAAATAACCGCCACTATAGACAACCGTATCCAGGCGATACTTGATAAGGAATTTGCGGACAACAGCAATTTCCCCGCGCCTTACTACGGTATTGATGCAAACTATGTTATCTCTATCGTGAACAATGCCACGGGCGAGCAGATAAACCCGTCCAACAGCAAGTTCTTTACAAATTACGAGGACGCTCAGGCATGGGCGGCACAGCTGAGAAATCAGTACGAAACAAATCTTACCGCAGACCAGGAGATACTTGCGGACAAGGCAACATTTACGGTTCAGCCTCAGTCTGCAATGGTGGTGCTTGACTACCACAACGGCGAAGTAAAGGCCATAGCGGGCGGCCGCGGCGAAAAGACCGTGAACCGTGCGTTCAACCGCGCTACCGATGCCGTAAGACAGCCCGGTTCGGTATTTAAGGTGCTTGCGGCTTATGCGGCAAATATTGATACGGGCACACTTACCGCTTCAAGCATTATCCGTGACGAGCCGTTCAGTATCGGCAATTATACGCCCAAAAACTGGTGGGGCGATAGCTACCGCGGTGACTGTACGGTGCGCGTGGGTGTCAGGGATTCTATGAATATCCTGGCAGTCAAGGCCATTGTCAGCCCGAATGATGTAAAGGGCGGTGTCGGTGTCGGCATTGATGTTGCTTACGACTACTTACTTAATTTCGGCTTTACAACGCTTGAGGACGACAACCATGCGGCTACGGCGCTCGGCGGTCTTACAAACGGCGTTAAACAGACGGAAGTCTGCGCTGCCTACGGCACTATCGCAAACGGCGGCGAATACAGAAGACCCATGTTCTACAGCATGGTCAAGGATCACAGCGGAAATGTGCTGCTTGAAAACAATTCCGAGCCGAGACAGGTTTTAAGCACGGGTGCGGCTTATGTCCTGACGGATATCATGCGCGATGTTGTTAAAAGCGGTACGGGTACGGAAGCCAAGTTCAGAAACAGCGAAATGCCCGTTGTAGGAAAAACGGGTACTACCACAAATTCAAAGGACCTTACCTTTGTCGGTTATACACCGTATTATGCGGCAAGTGTATGGCTGGGCTATGACCGATATGACGACACGGTCAAAAATATGAACAGTATCAACCAGCACGCGCATCTTACGCTTTGGCGCAAGTGTATGGAGGAGATACATCAGGGACTTGAGGTCAAGGACTTTGAGATGCCCGAGGATGTTGTAAAGATGTCGGTCTGCAAGCGCTCGGGTATGAGGGCGAACAGCGGCTGTTCGGCTTATGAGGAAGTGTTTGTAAAGGGTACGGAGCCCGATTACTGTACGAATCATTGGCAGTATTCAAATTCCGAGACGGACGGCGAGGACAGCGGCGAAGACAGCGGCAGTGAAGACGGCGGCGAAAGTGAAGAAAGCGCCGACGAAAATGACGGCAGCGAAGACAGCGGCGGCGAGGAAGAAGAGTACTACGCCGAGGAAGAGGACTATGACGACGGCGGAGACGACGGCGAAGTGGGGTATGACAGCAGTATAGACTACGAAGACAGTTATGACGAGGATGTTATAGTCGAGCCCGTGGTCGAATAAAAAAATGAGGGTGCGGCACTTTTGAAGGTGCAGCACCCTTTTTTTATGCAGCTGTTAAATTGGAATTTAGCGGCAAACGTATGCGGGGGCTCTGCCCCCTGCACCCCCGCCCACTTTTTAGAAAAGTGGGTCCAAACATATTGCGCGAATAGAGATTAACTAAATTTGCAGTCATACTCCGCGGCTATGTTTAAGTGCTGCAAATGTACATTTGCAGCGGGTTTAGCTACGTCGCGGTGTTAAAGTTCGAATTATATGAAACTATATTCGCGAATATGTTTTCCCTCGCTTTTCTAAAAAGCGAGCCGGGGTGCAGGGGTGGGAAACCCCTGCGAAAACAAGTAATCTAAATTTCAATTTTGACACGAGATCAACACAAAAAGCAGATTTCAAGGCGAAAAACATATCAGTTTACTTTTTTGCCGCAGAAGTATACTTCGCTCGGCATATTGCAGCTGAACCCCTCTTGTTCGGCTGTAAGCAGGTCATTGTCAAATATCAGGAAGTCTGCGTCTTTGCCTGCTTCTACGGAACCCTTTGAAGCCTCAATGCCAAGCTGTTTTGCTCCGTTTATCGTATAGCCCAGAAGCATTTCCTCAATACCCATTTTTTCTTCGGCGGGAGGGAATACCTTGTCTGTTCTTATGTATTCGGGGGCACGGCTTTTATCTGTGATCTGCCGTGTCATTCCGACTTCCATACCGAGATACGGGCTCCAGGTCACAAAATCGCTGTAGGCAACATTATCGCTTGACCAGGTCACAAGTGCGCCGCTGTCCCAGAGCGTTTTGCAGCGGAACATTTTGCAGGCACGTTTTTCGCCGAGCAGCGGACTCAAAATCTTCGGGTCTCCCGCGTGCCAATACGGCGTAAAGTTTGCGATAACGCCAAGTTTGGCAAAACGATCCATATCCGCATCGTCCTGTATCTCCAGATGTGCGCAGGTGACTTTTACACGGAAATTGTCTTTAAGTTCGTTTTTTGCCAGTTCTACGCCGTCCAGTACCGTGCGTGACGAGCGCTCGCCGACCGTATGTATATGAAGATCCATTCCCATATCATTAAGTGATTTAAGAACATCCGCAAGCCCTTTGGCATCAAAGCAGGTTGCACCCGTTTTGCCTGTGTCCTCATAAGGTGTGACCATAGCTGCGGTATGTATTTTTTGTGTGCCGTCCATCAATATCTTTAATGTATGTACCTTAAGATGCTCCGTATTGAATTCACGGTTGAAGCGTTTAAGGCCTTCCAGCGCCGCCTCCTTTTTGGCGGGATTTGTAAGCATATAGCATCCGTCGATATATACGGGCAGTTTGCCTTGTTCGTCCATTTTGCGCAGAAGCTTGTAGACTCTTTCGTGGAATTTTTCATATTCGGGGAAGCCCGCATCAAAAACCCCGCTTACACCCGTTTTTACACAATAATCAATAAGGCGCAGAAGCGGACCTTCGATCTGTTCATCCGTCAGAACGTCCAAATCGAAAAGGAATGGCCATGCCGCACCCTCAAAAGCGTTGCCCGTTATATGTCCGTCTTTGCGCACATAATAGCTTAATTCGGGCACGGGGTCGGGGGTCTCGTCAGTAATGCCTTTTGCTGCAAGTATCTTCGAGTTTACCCATACGCTGTGACATTCGCCTTCCAGAATTATCAGTTCGCTGTCGGGGCAGATAGAATCAAGCTCCTCCTTGGTTAGGGTCTCTCCATTCAGATACTTTTGCTCCAGCATAAATCTGTAACGCGCAAGCCCGGGATTTTTTGCGATATAGTCTGACATAAAGTCCAGAGCACCCTGTTTGCCGTCACATTCAAAACGAACGCCAAGATCGGCATATTCAAAGCCGATGCTTGTTGTTACATGGACATGGGTATCGAGGATAGCGGGCATAATGAATTTACCGCCGAGGTCGGCAACATCTCCGTCATAAGCCGAAAGTCCCGACTCGTCGCCCACATATACAAATTTGCCGTCTTTTATCGCAAGGGCTGCCGCCTGCGGAGCATTTTTATTTGCTGTAAAAATCTTTGCGTTTTTTATAATTTTGTCTGCTTTCACTTCCGTTCCCTCCAATCATTTACTGCGAAGTTTGTCTATATTATCGGAAGTTTTAACTTCCGATAAACGTCACGAAATCATAGATTTCGTGCCATTAAATTACTCGAATCAAGTGAGCAATCGCCCGTGCTTCTCATAGTTTATATTAGCTGATGATAAATCTTCCTCAAACCATCGCGAAAACATCACTAAAGTGCTGTTTTTACTCTGATAAATTAATCGAGTTGAGAAAGCAAGCTTTCTCCCCTCTCATAATTTATATTACCAACATAGCCTATAAATTCTGATCGCGTGCGGCAACAACATCTAAAAGGTAGCCGGGAGTAAAGAACTTGTCCATGAACTGGTAGTAGCCGAGCAATGGGAGCACAGCCTTGTACTGTTCGGCCAGCAGGTCTTGTTTGATGCGTATGTCATCGGGGCCTGCGATGTCCAGGACGTTTCGGTCATCTGCCGAGTATGGCTTCCATTCGATTTTGTCTGTAGACGGGTCGCCGCAGCGGGCAAAATTGGTCCATGTCTGCTGAACGGCATTGAAGATCTCGTCGGGGATGTTCGTGCCGTTGAAACTGCTGCCCGTCCCGATGCCGCGCAGATTGAACACGAACAGGAGTTCTACGGAATGTGCCGCTCCTATATCCGCATCACTGCCGGGATATGACCAGTAGTAACAGAATGTCTTGTTGAATGCGCTTTGTGCGTCAAGTTGTTGGAGCATAGGCACCCTGAACATAAGCTCGTTTATAAACTCCGTCTCGATAAGCCCCGGTTCTTGAGACCTGCAGACCCTATGGAATTCCTCGTAATACTTCTTGTCCTCTTCTTTCAGACAGGGAACTGCGGCGCCCACGGCGCGCTGAGCGAATATCTTTTGCTCTTCTATGCTCAGAGCAGGACCCTCGCCCATGAACAGTCTTGCCTCGTCGGCCGTGCTGCCTGCCATGATGGATATGTGCTTTGCATAGCCTTTCTTGTACAGTTCTATAGGCGCCTCGGGAAGCACCTCGGTTCCGTAGTATGGACAGGATGTGAACTTGCCGACCGCTTCGACATACGCCTTCTGAAGCTCCTCTTCGGTCAGTGCCATAATATCGTCCATGGTCTTGCAGCCTGTGTACTCAAGCAGCGCCTTAGTCTTGCCCTGTGCGGCTTCGCAGCCGACAGGAAATGCCAGAGTGGTCGAGCCGCTCTGAGCGATGACCTTTTGGAAATATTGGTTCGCCTCTTTCATGACAGGCAGAATGGAGACCGAACCGCCGCCTGCGCTTTGCCCGAAGATAGTCACATTGTCGGGGTCGCCGCCGAAAGCGGCAATGTTCTCATGCACCCATCTGAGTGCCATAGCCTGGTCGAGCAGGCCGTTGCAGGGCGCCGTTTTGAAGTTTTCGCCGCCGGGTACCGACGAAAAGTCCATGAAACCATACATATTCAAGCGGTAATTGATGGTCAGCATGATGATGTCACTATGTGCCTGGACGAGATTTGCTCCGCTGTAGGATGCCTGCGAGCCCGATCCGACAACGTATGCTCCGCCGTGGATCCAGACCATTACGGGCTTCTTCTCGGTCTTGTCATCGGTGTTGACCCAGATGTTCAGGTAGAGACAGTCCTCGGAGGTCAGCTTCTGTACGCAATCGGGGTAGCCATCCGAGCCGAAGGCACCTTTTCCGTAGTACTTGGCCTCGAAGACCCTGCCGCTTGCGTCAACGTACTCGGGCGCTTTGAAGCGGCGCTCGCCCACAGGCGGCTTTGCATAGGGTATGCCCAGCCACGACGCGATCCCGTACTCCTCTGTTCCGACAAAAGTGCCGTTCACGCACTTCACGGCATAGGTCTTGTCGTAATCTCCCGTGATCTCGCTGTTCAAGTAATCGTATGGCTCGAATTTGACTAAATCCTTAAATTCTCTTTTCATATTTATTCGCCTCCTGTTATATAGTTATATCAATCTGTTCCAAACCTGCACGTCTACGTCAGCAGACCCTCTTGGACGATCCGTTTCCAAGGCGCTCTGCCCAGGACATCATCAGATCCTCACGTTTACCGAATATATCTTTCTGCATGCCGATAACATCGTCAAATACCATTGTCTGTCGGTCGTCTCCCGAGAACTTCTTCCACTCGTATTTGTCTGTGGAGGGGTTGCCCGTTCTGGCAAAGTTGGTCCACATCTCCTTTGCAGCGTGACGGAACTCGCAATCGTCGGTTCCGACAATCTTTCCGCTTCCCATCGGGTCTTCTATGCAAGTGTCGAACAGGTATGTGATCTCGACTGCGTGTATTGCACCAAGCTCGGGTGTTATCACAGGCTTGTTGATGAAGTACATATATGTGCTGCCGCCTGCGGCAGAGTGTCTGATCGCCATATTGGTGTTGCCTGCGCGGAAGTTGAGGTCGTTGCAGTACTGCTCAAGCCTGGTTCCCTCGCTTTCGTTTGCGAGTGTGTCCATAAATTCGTCGTACATGGCTTTCTCTTGGTCGTTGAGCATCGCGCGGTCTCTCTTTGCTATCCATCTCAGCGTGTCGAGGAAACCTTCTTCGCCGCCCTCGGACGGAACGAAGTACCTGATCTCGTCCATGTTAGACCCAATCATTAAATCGAACTTAGCTCTCTTCTCGTCTCCCCACATCTCATACATAGCCGCTCTGTCCTCGGGCAGCGTAACACCGTCGAGCAGCGGGAAGTTGGCGGTTCCGAGCAGGCAGTTCTTGTCAATGATGCTTGCTTTTAAATAAGCCTCTACAAGCTCTTCGGTGGTAAGTGCCATCAGCTCGTCCATGGTCTGACAGCCCGTTGCGGTCAGGAAATTCTGCGTAACGTGTATGCCGTGCTCCATTGTGTCGCAGTAGGCGATATTGGCGCTCTGTGCAATGATTTTCTTGAAAAGTCCCTCGCTTCCGTCGATAAGCGGAAGGAATGTAACACTTGCCGAACCTGCCGATTCGCCGAAGATAGTTACATTGTCGGGGTCGCCGCCGAAATTTGCGATATTCTTCTGTACCCACCTGAGGGCTTCAAGCTGGTCAAGCAGACCGAGGTTGCCCGCCTCCTTGAAATTTTCTCCTCCGGGAACGCGCTCAAAGTTCATAAATCCCAGGAAGCCAAGTCTGTAGTCGATGGACACGAAAATAATGTCGGGGTACTGTTTTGCAATGTTGGTAAGGTCATACAGGGGCGAAGCCTGGGATTCTGCACAGAATCCTCCGCCGTGTATCCACACCATGACAGGTTTTTTGCTGTCGGTGAAGCCCGTATTGCAGTACACGTTCAGCACAAGACAGTCCTCGCCGAACTCCGCCGTTCCGAACGAGTCGTTTACGGGGCCGATAGGAACGTGTCCGGGATTTATAGCTTCGTACACGCCGTCATCATCTGCGGCAGGAAGTGCCTTCTGCCAACGAAGCTTACCCAGCGGCTGAGTTGCGTAGGGAATGCCTTTCCAGATGATAAGCCCGTCCGTCTTTTTGCCGACAAATGTACCGTTGGCACATTTTACAGCTGCCGACTTATCATAATTTTCATCTGTGATCCGTCTGTTTTCTCCGTACATAGCTTTTGTTTCACTCATTGTTTGATTCTCCTTTCAAATAGTCAGACATATCCCGAATTCCGTACCTGCCATTTCGGTCGGCCTGAATTTTCGGCTTTTTTGCCGAACTCTTCTGTTTTATTTTCATATTCCATAGGAATATAAAAACGCACTCCCAAGACATAGTGCTGCTGTAGAGTGCGTTTAAAAAACATAATATTTATTTGAAAAAAGGACATAGTTATGCAGCTTGTTCGCTCGTTTGCTTAAAAATACACTAATGGGCATAAGCTGTCAACTCCTTTTTCAAATTTTTTTACCGCAATATTTCAAAATCATTTCCGAAATGTTACTATGGTTTAATTTTAACAAAAAAAATTCGGTTTGTCAACGGAAAATGATGATTTTGCTGTAATCAAACTGCGGTTTTGTTATGGTCGGGTGAAAAAATGTATATTTTTCTTCTGTTAAATAAATTTTTTTGATAAAATAGGGGCAGGAGCATTATTTAACGATAGGTAAAAATGCAGATATTGATAATAATACCGAAAAACTGCAAAAATAATCAAAAGTATTTGTGGAAAAATATCAAAGCACTTGTAATGGTAGAAATTGTATGTTAGAATATTGTTAATATATATTCGGCTCTTAAATGTTAATTTGTGAAAAATGACCCGACGGGCCGGCGGCTTTTGTCGGGTTTGGATATTTGATCCATAAAATAATTTAACAACAAAGGAGGAAGAGAGATGAAAGAATGGAGAGACATCGCGATAGAGCGAATGACAGGGCTGTACGGAGAAAACAAAAAGATCACCGACGGAAATTACGATAAGTCGGCGGCGGTCAAGTGCATCAACGGCACTTTTGTCGGCAAAAGAGAAGGGAATGTCATTGCCTACAGGGGCATTCCGTTTGTCGGCAAACAGCCTGTCGGGGAGTATCGCTGGAAAGCACCTGTGGAATTTACAAGCGACGACGGCGTGTATGAAGCGTATCATTTCGGGAAAGTTCCGCCGCAGGGTGAGGATCTGAGACAGATAGGCTCTCTGTATCCGTCGGATGAAGCCTGTCTGCATCTGAATGTGTGGAAAGCGGCAGACGAGAGTGCGGAAAAAAAGCCTGTCCTTGTATGGATACACGGCGGCGCTTATGAAGTCGGCTCTACAGCCGAACCGAGAGAGGACGGCACGGCTTATGTCGGCGAAAATCCCGATATTATTTTTGCTTCGATCGAGTACCGCCTTGGTATTTTTGGTTTCTTCCATCTGGAGCATCTGCCGGGCGGCGAGGAGTATCCCGATGCGCAGCATCTTGGGCTTATGGATCAGATGATGGCGTTGAAGTGGATACATGACAATATTGCTTTCTTCGGCGGCGACCCCGAAAATGTTACGATAATAGGCGAATCTGCGGGTGCGGCAAGCTGTACGCTGCTTCCGCTTGTGGAGGGCTCTCATAAGTATTTTAAGCGCGTTATTGCACAAAGCGGTTCTCCGAGTGTGACAAGAACAACGGAAGAGGCTATCGCTTGTACGAATGATTTTATGGAAAGTGTCGGATGCAAAACGATTGACGAATTGCGTAAGATGGATACCGATGAACTTCTGAAAGCATCCGAAGTGATATCAATGCGTATGTTTCCCGAAAAGGACGGGAAATATCTTCCGATCGACCCGTATGATGCTTATTTGAAAGGTGCGGCAAAGGATATAGATTTTCTTCAGGGCTGCAATAAGGACGAACTGTGCTATGTAGTGTCGGGTGCGGGTGTTGAATATGCACATATGTTTGGCGCCGAGGGCAAAGTGAGGAAGATGAGCCAACTGACCGAGGAAGAAAAAGCGTTGGTCGACAGCTATTGTAAAGAAGATGACCCCGATAAGCCGGAATATTCGGGCGAACTGCGTCTGTTGGAGCAGATCGCTTTTGTTGCGCCTGCGTTCAGGATGTCGGAAAATCAGACTATAGGCGGCGGCAAGTCATATACCTATTTCTTCACGCCCGAATCTTCTCTGCCGCTGATGCACTGTGCGCATACCATTGAGATCGCCGTTGTATTCAATCATCAGGAAGAAACGCTTATCTCGGGCAGAAAATTTGACGAGACTTTTGCAAAGACCGTGCGCAGGATGTGGATACAGTTTGCCAAGACGGGCGATCCGTCGCTTAGTGCCGATATTTCTCCCGATGGCAAGGAATATATATGGCCGCGGTATGACGTGGAAAACAAAAAGGTAATGATATTGGATGAATTCAATATCCATCCCGAAAAGGCAGCCGAGCGGAAGATCGTGGATTGGGACAGGACATATTTTTTGACTAAGTATTATTTTATATAAGCGAATTAAATAATCGGACTTAAGCTCGCTTAAGGCTGATTATTTATGAGCCCCATAATATCGTGAACGTCTAAATATTTTTGACGTTCACGATATTTGGTAGGTATGAAGATGTACCCGCTCACGTCGGGCGGATAATGCCAAATGAACGGAATAACGGTAAAACATGGGCTGACGTACTTTATTGTGCGCCGGCCCTTATTTTGTGCGGTGGTTTAATTGAAATTTATAGTAAGCGAATTAAATAATCGGACTTAAGCTTCCCACCCGGAGGGTTTTACCCGTGAGGGTTGCTTAAGGCTGATTATTTATGAGCCCTATCCTATAGTGAACGTCCAAATATTTTTGACGTTCACTATAACAACATCTGTACCTGACGGCCTTGATTTTTGAGTTTTATTTAAAAAATATCGAAAAACGAAAAATAATTATTGACAAATCATTATTTATGTATTATGATAATTGATGAAAGGTAAACGAAAAACAAAGATGAAATATCGTTTATCAATAAAGGGGGGCTTAAATGTTTGTTTTTATAATTCTGCTTGGTGCGCCCGCATTGGTGGGGCTGAATGTCATATGGCATTTTATGCGGGCGAGGATGCTTATTTATGAAATTATCTGCAATATCATCGGCATAGGGCTTATGTTTTTTATGCTTGCCCTTGATTTTACGTTCAATACACCGAGGGATATTTACAGCGCGATCGGGCTGTGCATACCGCTATTGCTGCCGTTTGGGGTTGCTTGCTACCTGTATGGCAAGTATACCTTTGACAGCCCTTATAAAAAAACAGCAAGAATTCTGTCCGTGCTTTGTGCGGCGGCGGAAGTTCTGTGGATAACCGCATATGTCTTTTTGGGCAGCGGAGAATATGGGCTTTCAAGTATGGGGATATTTTTATTCTATTACTATCTTGTGCCTTTGAATTTTATTGTAACATCAATAAGCGAAGCGGTATTGCAGGCTTTTGGCAGTGATGTTTTTGGAGAACACGGAGAATAATAAAGGAGAATTATTATGGAAGAAATGATTTTAACGGAAAATACGGCGATGCCCGTAAAAAGCGAGGACGGTTTTAAAAACAGAGTGATATTCGGGGCGGCAATAATTACGGCGGTACTGTTTTGCCTTTGCTTCAGGGGGAATGAGGTGCGCGCGGGTTTGTCAAGCCTTGTGTTTTTCAATGCGGCGGGCATCGGCGGACTTCTGGCTTTAAAAATGCTCGGGGCACTCAAAAACAAGCGGGGTATGCTTATTATGCCCGTGATATTCGCGCTTTCCTGTTTTAACGCTTATTTTGAGTATTCCTACTACAATATTTTTAACTGTATCGCATTTTTTGTGCTTTTTACCTGCATGATGCTGAAATGTGCGGGGCTTAAAACGGGGCTTGACGGCCTGCTTAACTGCTGGATAACGGATATGGCTTCGGCGGCGAAGGACTCGGTTCTCGACAGTGTGGATTTTGACGGTACACAGCTTTTGAAAGTCGCTTTGGGTGCGGCGATCTCGCTCCCGTTTCTGGGAATCATAACATTTTTGCTTGCAAGTGCGGATGATGCGTTTTTTGACTCTGTTTCGGGTATTCTCGATATGGATATGTATGGCTTTATATGGACTGTGCTTTTGTTTGCGGCGGTCTTTGTGTTCGGCTGCGGTTTTCTTCACAGATTTACCGAGGATGAACAGCGCATCGTTATCGGCACAACAAATATCGACAGGATAATGGGCGTTGCCTTTCTTACACCCGTAAACCTGCTGTTTCTGTTCTTTTGCTGTTCTCAGCTGAAATACCTTACGGGCAGTCTGCCGATAAACGATACATATTCGCGTTTTGCAAGAGAGGGTTTTTTTCAGCTGCTGATAGTGACTTTTATCAATTTTTCGATAATACTGGTGTTTACGGATATTTTTAAAACAAAAGCGAAAGGCGCGCTTAAAGCTTCGCTTGCCATGCTGTGCGTGTTTACTTTTGCGCTTATCGTTTCGTCTTTCTACAGAATGTATCTTTATATCGGGGCTTACGGCTTTACACCGTTAAGAATTGAGGTAGTGACCTTTCTTGCCGTTGAAAGCGTGCTTGTATTTACCACGCTTTATGCTGTGCTCAAAAACAGGACCGATATTTTAAACAGCTTTATTGTGGGTGCGGCGGTCGCTCTTTTAAGCCTTAATATCACCGCAAGACCCGAATTTTCGGCAAGGCTGAATATCGAGGCTGACAAAATCAGGTATTCCGAGTATACGCACAGCTCTCTGCCACTGCTTATAGACGATTATTACAGCACTTCGGACTCCGAAACAAGGGAACTCATTTTATGGCATATAAACGATTTGTATAACGAAAACGCCGAAAACTGGCAGTCGGTCAGCATACAGCAGCAGCGTATAAACGCGGAAACAGAGGAGTTTTTGAGGAGTATAAAATGAAATTACTTGTTTTCGCAGGGGTTTCCCACCCCTGCACCCCGGCTCGCTTTTTAGAAAAGCGAGGGAAAACATATTCGCGAATATATTTATATTCAATTCATACATTGACACCGCGGCACATCTAAAACCTGCTGCAAATGTACATTTGCAGCACTAAAACCCAGCCGCGGAGTATAACTTCAAATTTAGTTAATCTTTATTCGCGAATATGTTTGGACCCACTTTTCTAAAAAGTG
>JAEEGL012663662.1_pt1 | contig 13555 bp, 10 predicted proteins | sample 9134231 | NCBI WGS metagenome assembly JAEEGL01 (sample SAMN16246548, study PRJNA631951) | gut metagenome | biome: gut microbiome; feature: rumen; material: fiber-attached | host: Bos | place: Iran: Karaj | collected 2018-10
ATAATGTAGGAGAAGATACATTAAGATTAAAACAGTTAGAAAAGGAAATTCATAATTTATATGATACAACTTCTGAGGAGACTCCAAAGATAGAGGAGATTCCTTCTGAAGTGGAAAAGACTGATATTTCTGATGAAAATCTTGAAGTAAGAGAAGAATCTGTTCCTGAAGAAAATGAATTAGAAGAAGCTTCAGAAGATGAAGTAAATCATATTGTTACGGATATCGCAATCAGAAATTTAAATGAAGAAGAACCAGTTGAAAAAAGAAGATTAAGTGCTATGACTATTATTACTATTATCTTATTTATAATTTTTATGATCTTGTTTATAGCCTTTATTGCATTCTTGGTTTATGTGTGTACTTATTAAATTTTAGTCTATTTGTGTAAAGTGTAATTTTAAATTATTTACGTATACTTTTATTTTTGTTATAATGATAATAAGAAAAATAGGAGTGTGTGGTTATGAGAAAAAGCCGACTTTTATTATTCGTTGCTTTTTTTCTTTTTATAGGAGTTACGGGAGTTTTTTTAGTAGGTTATTTGCATAAGCCTTCTATTTCAAAAATATTAAAGAGCGATGCGTATTCTTATTTATCAAAGGAAGCTAAAGAATATATCGAAGAAGTATATGAAACTACAGGGGAGATAGTGCGTACTGAAAAGAATAAAGAGGAGAATATTCCTTATTTGAATCCGAAGTATGCTGAGTATCTTTCAGCAACAGAAGAAGAAAGAGGTAAAGTAGGAATTATTCCTACTGCTTATTTAGTTGAATTTTCTGAATTGGAGGAAGTAAAAGATCCATTGCCAGGTTCTTTTGACTTGCGTAATGTTTCAGGTTCTTCTTATGTTTCACCTCTTAAGAATCAGGGCGCTTTAAATTTATGTTGGGATTTTGCTACGGTCTCTCAGATAGAAAGTTATTTAATGTATCAATCTGGTAGACCATATGATTCTTCTTCTTTACTTTTTTCTACTAGACAGATTGATTATGCTGCTAGTACAGATGGAATTAAAGATTATGAAAATGAGAATGGTACTCGTCCTTTGGCTGACGGAGGTAACTTTTTAACGGCTACTCTTCTTTTATATAACGGATTGGGATTAGTAAAACAAAGTGATATGCCATTTACTACTTCTATGGAGCAAAAAGAGCTTTCTAGTGTTTTAAACTATAGTAAGTCTTTATATGAGTTAAATTCTACTGCACTTTTTCCTAGTATTGCTGCTGATACTCCAAAGAGTACGATTGACTCTTATGTAAGCGTTGTTAAACAATATGTTATGGAAAATGGTGGAGTTTATGTAGAAACAGAAGCTCCTGGATATAGTTGCGGTTCTGATAATGCTAATGGTACCCATATTATTCGTGTAGATGATGGTTGTACCCAAGATTCTGGTCATGCTATGCAGATTATTGGTTGGGATGATAATTATACCTATTCTTATTGTAAGAGTGGAAATGCCCATAGTTCTAATGTATCTGGTTGTAGTAGTGCTAATCTTGTTAGTGGTCAAGGAGCTTGGTTACTTAGAAACTCTTGGGGAAATAGTTATTCCTATGTATATTTAGCTTATGATTCTATAGAAGATGTTATTTATTCCTTTAATTCATTGTCTTCAATGAATAATCGTACTTGGGATAATAATTATCATAAAACGGTAGATAGTTTTGTTATTTACCATACTACTTATGATGAAAAGACTTTTACGAAAAAAATTGATACTACTGAGAAAGTTGAAAAAGTAAAATTTATTTCTTATGGACAGAATGGTCTTTATCAAATCTCTATTGTTTCTGGAAATAGTACTTATACTTCTCAAAGTTTTACAGTTCCTTATCCAGGAGTTTATACACTTGATTTATCTGATAAGAACATTTTATTGGAGGATTCTAACTTTAGAGTTACAATTATGAGTATTAATGGGGTACATTTCCTAACAAATACAGCATCTGTTTTTACATCTAATGTTGATAAAACACCAGCTATTCAATCTGAAGCTGATTCTATTGCTTTAAATCTTTCTAATACAGGTTATTCTTTTAGAAATTATGCTTATACGAAGAATATTTCTTCTAATACTTCTATTAGTTATTCTTTATGGAATTATAAAGGAGAGAATATTTCTAATCATTTAACAGTACAGAATACAACTGTTGCTAAAAATGATGTTAATACACTTATTGGTATTGATTCTTCTGTTGGTAGAGGAAGGTATACCTTAAAATTAGCTTATCAAGATGTAATAGAAACAGTTCCTATTACAATTGGAGATGTTAGTTCTTGGACAGTTTCTTATTTTGCTAATGATGGAACAACTACTAAGAAGACACAGACTGTTTTTGATAATACTTCGTTTGTATTAGATGCTAATACATTTACGAGAACCGGTTATGTATTTAATGGTTGGAATACAGAAGCAAATGGAACAGGTGAGTCTTTTGAAGATGAAGCGAATATGGATGGTACGTCCGAAAATATTTCTTTATATGCACAATGGACTCCAATTACTTATAAGGTTCACTATATAGATGGAGAAAATTCTTCTCTTATGGAAGATCAAACATTTACTTATGACCAGAATCAATCGTTAAGTAATAATCTATATTCACATGAAGGATATGTTTTTGATTCTTGGAATACAAAAGCTGATGGTAGTGGAGATTCTTATCAAAATCAAGCATCTGTTTCTAATTTATCTTCTGTAGAGAATGAAATAGTAAATCTTTATGCACAATGGAATCCTATTACTTATAATATTCGTTTTGTAGCGAATGGTGGTGCTGGTGTTATGAATCCTCAGACATTTTCATATGATCAGTCTACGAATTTAAATAAGAATGTTTTTTCTCGTACTGGTTATAGTTTCGTAGAATGGAATACAAAGGCTGATGGTAGAGGAAATAATTACCAAGATGAAGCAAGTATTTTGAATTTAACTTCCATTTCAAATACTACTATTACTTTCTATGCACAATGGACTCCAATTACTTATTCTGTAAGATTTGATAGTAACGGTGGTACGGGATCCATGGAAAATCAGATTTTTACTTATAATCAAGCACAAAGTTTGCGTAAGAATACTTTTACTTATGAAGATTATGTTTTCGTATCATGGAATACAAAAGCAAATGGTAGAGGTACTACTTATGTGGATGAGGAAAGTGTAAGAAATTTATCTTCTACTTTAGATGAAGAAGTTGTTCTTTATGCACAGTGGAGAAGAGATTTACCGTATGTTATTTCTCATTATATTGTGGATTATGATAAGAATTATATAGATGCTATTGAAGTGGGTACAACATTAGAAACTTATCAAACTTATTTTGGATTAGAAGATGGTTATTCTATGGTTATATCTTTAGATGGTAAGAATGCAATTTATACTGGTAGTCAAGTAAAGATATATGAAGGTGAAACATTAAAAGCAACTTTTACGAATATTGTTCGTGGAGATGTAAATGGTGATGGTAAGATATCAGCTTTAGACTATGTTAAAGTAAAAAATCATATTACAGGTGCTAATGTTATTACAAATGATGTGTATAAATTATCAGCAGATGCTAATGTGGATGATAAAATTTCAGCTTTAGATTATGTTAGAATTAAGAATATTATTATAAATGGAGGAGGGAATTAGATGAAAAAGAGTATAAGTTATTTAGGGGTATTGCTATTTTTGATGATGATGCCAATGGTTGTATTAGCGGCTGGTTCTATTACAGTGTCTACTCGTAGTTTATCTATTACTACAGGTAATAGTAAATCTTTCTCTATTATAGCTAATAATGCTTGTGGATATATTTCTGTTAGTTCTTCTAATCCTAATGTTGCGACTGTTTCTCTATCTTCTGATTGGGTAGAAAATGGTTCTGTTAATGCTGTTGTAGTAGGAAAGAGTGCAGGAAGTGCTACTATTACGGTAACATTAAATGATGCGGCTACTTTTGACGAGGAAGTTCTTAATGGATCTTATACTATTAGTGTTTCGGTTACGGATCCTGCTCCTACACCCCCTCCGACACCTACGCCAACCCCAAATCCTACACAACCTCAGAATCCTTCTAGTGTAAATCCGATTACGGGTAATGATAATCGTTCTAGTAATGCTAATTTAAAGAGTCTTTCAGTAGAGAATTTTGAAATAACAAAAGTTGATGATACTCATTATTCTCTTGAAGTGAAGCATTCTATTGATAAAATAAAAATTTTGGCTACTGCTGAGGATGCTAAAGCTACGGTTAAAGGAACAGGAGAAGTTGCTTTGACTGTTGGTGATAATTCTTTTGATATCGTTGTTACGGCAGAAAATGGTACTACTAAGACATATGCTTTGAAAGTAGTGAGACGTGATAATCAATATTCATTAGATAAAATAGATGATGCTTTAAAAGATACAGATGAGATATCTATTACTTTAAAAGAAAATGATACAATTACGAAAGATGTTCTTGGAAAAATTCAGGATTTAAAGAAAAAAGTAGAATTTGTTCGTTATGATGATAATAAAAAAGTATTATATACTTTGGTTGTGGATGGTTCTAAATTAAAGCATAACGAAGATATTAAAACGAATGTACAGTTCTCTTTTACTAACGCAAAAGCTTTTGATGAACTTTCTGGCTATCGTAAAGGTGTATGCGTTCAGTTCTTGGAACAAAGTAAGTTTCCTAGCGGTGTTTCTTTAATTGTTCCTGTAGAGTATCAAGATGGAGATAAGGTACAATTATATACTTATAATAAAGACAAAAATAAGATTGAATTGCTTCAAAAGAATGTTAAAGTAGAAAGTGGATCTGTTAAAATGTCTTTGAAAGATGCTTCTAGTTATTTTATAACAAAAGCTTTTATTGAAGAGGCAGATGTAGGTTCTTATAAAATAGTAGCTATTGTTGAATTCATTCTTTTACTTGCGATGACTGGAGCTATATTTGTATTTTGTTTTCAAAAGAAGAAAACGAATAACATTGAAGTTTTAAGATAGTAGTGCATAAGCACTACTTTTTATGTGGGAAATATCTTTATTTTCTTTATAAAATATATTATAATATTGTCTATGAGGAGAGATGATTATGGATAGTGATACATTAATTTTAGATGTAACTGATAAAATGGATAAGACCATGGAAAGTTTAGGAAAGAAGTTTGCGACTGTTCGTGCAGGACGTGCTAACCCATCTAGTTTGGATGGAATTATGGTGGAGTATTATGGAGTTATGACTCCTTTGAAGCAACTTGCTACTATATCTGTTCCAGAAGCTAGACAGTTGTTAATTAAGCCTTTTGATAGAAGTTGTTTAGGAGCAATCGAAAAGGCAATACTTTCTTCTAATTTAGGATATAATCCTGGAAATGATGGGGAAACTATTCGTATTGTGATTCCAGAGCTTACAGAAGAGAGAAGAATAGAACTTACGAAACAAGTAAAGGCACTTGCAGAGGAAGCTAAGGTTTCTGTTCGTAATATTAGAAGAGAAGCTATGGAAGATGTAGAAAAATTAGAACTTCCTGAAGATGAAGAAAAAGGTATGGAAAAAGATATTCAAGATTTAGTAAATGAATATAACAAAAAAATAGAAAATGATTTAAAAGAAAAAGAAAATGAGTTACTTACTGTATAGTAAGTAATTTTTTGGAGTGGGTGAGGTATGGATTTTGAAGTAATGTTTGAAGGAATGGATGAAGAAGAGAAAGATGCTTTTTTTCAGATGGATACTATGGGTTATTATAGGTATGTGAAAGAAATGCCTGTCTTTCAAACGATTCAAGGAAAACTAGATACAAGTGAAAAATTAACAGAAGAAGAATGGCATTTTGTTATCATGAAGTTGTTTTTTGTTTTTTGTCATGCTTTGATGAGACAAGAAAAGATTGATATTATTTCTCAAATTATTTTGTTGTTTGCTAAAATCAATATGAAACTAGCAACCAAAAATGGACCTCTTTATAATGAATGTTATAAAGTTATAGAGTTTGTTACTAGTTATCAAAAAGAGTGTGAAGTTAATAAAGATTTATTAAAAGGGATACAAACAGTTGTTCATTCGCATGATGAAACTGATTTGGGTTACTTATTAAGACAATATCAGGAAGCTAGTTTATTTCATGATAGTAGAAGAGCTTATTTAGATGAATATCATCATACTACTACAGGAGAATTATCTCCTAATGAAAAGTTATATATTCATGCCTTTCATAATGCTTATCAAGAAGAGAAAAAATTAGTAAAACAGTATGTAAAAGATGAGAAGTAAAAATCTCATCTTTTTTATATTTGTGAAGGGGTCATTGATTGTTGATATGTAAAGGTAATGTACAAAAGCAAAAAAAATAGTAAAAGTATTGTATTCTTTCTGTAAATTTTATAAAATAGACATAGGAAGGTGAGAGAAAAATGGAAAGAAATAAAAACTATGTAATGATTTTAGCTATTGCTTTAGCGGCAGTAGCAGGTGTTGCAGTAGCATATGCTGCTATGTCAACAGTGTTAACGATTACCACTAACAAGGTAACACAAACTGCAGTTGGAGGAACGATTGGATTTGATACGGCAGGAAGCCCTGTATCAGCAACTCCAGGAGGAACTTCAGCAACAGGAAGATCTTGTGGTACAGCTACCGTTACAACAAATGCTGTAACAGTTGCAGATACAACTTTGTCTAAACCAGATGATTCTTGTACTTATGCATTATCTATTAAAAACACATATGGATTTGCTTGGAAATTGTCAACTCTAGTTCCAACGGCTCCATCATCAACTGAGTGTGCTACTGTACAAAGTGCAACTACTTCAGTTGGAGCTAAATTAGTTTGTGGTAATATCACTTATATGATTACAACGAATGCAGCTGGTACTACTCCTTTATTACAAAATGCATCACTTGCAGCTACAACGGGAACACAGCCAGTATATCTAATTGTTAAGTTTACTGGTTCAGCACCTAGTGGAAGTGCAGTTACTCAATCTGGTGCTAAATTTACATTTACTTATGCTCAGAACTAGTATGATGTATTTATGATTGACGAATGAGGAGGAGATTATGAAGAAACATTATTTTTCTATCTTTGTTATTGCTTTGGTGTTTATTTCTAGTGTGGTAGTTGCATATGCTGCATTACAACAAGCTTTAACAATCACAACTAATAAAATTACTCAACAGAGTTTAACTTGGAATGTAGGATTTCTAACAGGAAGTGTATCTGGAACTCCAGGAGGAACTTCTACTGGTACTGTTACTTGTGGTACAGCTACAGTTACAGCAAGTGCTGTAACGGTTGCCGATACAACTTTGTCTAAACCTGAAGATTCTTGTACTTATGCATTGACTATTAAAAATACTGGTGATATTGCTGCTGTATTAAATTCAATTACAGTTACTCAACCAACGGGAACAGGAGTTAGCTGTGCTACTGCACAAAATGCTTCTACATCTGTTGGTGCTCAGATGGTTTGTGGTAATTTAACTTATTCTATTACAACAAATTCAACTGGAACTACACCACTTTTAACAAATACAACATTAGCAGCTACAACAGGAAGTCAACCAGTGTATTTGATAATTAAGTATACTGGAAGTACTATTAATGATACAGCTGTTGTTCAGTCAGGAGCAAAATTCACATTTACTTACGCACAACAATAAAATGTTAAGTTAAGGATGACAAAAGTCATCCTTTTATAGTGCTTTTTTGAGTGTATAATATTTAGTAATAGGGTAATACAAAAAGACCAAAAAAAAGCATGTAGGGGCTCTTTTTTATGCCTATGAGTAAATATTTATCTATAAAAAAAGAATACTTTTTGGGTATTCTTTATGTTTGCTTTTATACCTATATACTAGTTCTGAGCATAAGTAAAGGTAAATAAGGCGTTAGTTTGAACAACTGCTGTTGTAACAGGTGCTGAACCAGTAAACTTAACAGTTAAAACTACAGCTTGTGTTCCACTTGTTGCAGCAATCGTTTGACCTGTTTTTAAAGGTGTAGAACCATCTGTTGTAATGGTATAAGTGATATTACCACAAACTAACTTAGCTCCAACTGATGTAGAAGCACTGGTTGGTGTACATGTTACACCAGTACCTCCTGCAGATGTTGGAACAATGGATGCTATATTCCATGCAAATGGATAGGTATTAGCGATTGAGAATGTGTAAGTACAAGAATCATCTGGTTTTGCAAGTGCAATATCTCCCACTTTAATAGCAGTTGGTGTAATTGAAGCACTACCACAAGTAACAGTACCAGTAGAACTTCCTCCTTTTGTTCCTGTTGCACTGCTTCCTGTAAAACCAAGGGTACAGCTAGAACAAGCAGTTTGTGTTACTTTATTGGTTGTGATCGTTAATACTGTTGACATAGCAGCATATGCTACTGCAACACCTGCTACTGCAACAACAGCTATTGCAAGCAACATCATATACTGATTTCTACTTTTCATCATTTTTTTCTTCCTCATCCTTTCTTCATATTATATACTCATTATACAACTATTTTGTTTCATATATCAATAGTTTTTTCATTATATTTTTTATATGAAATAAACTAGTTGAAAAACTTTGAAAAATTGTGTATAATCTTTCTATCGACTGTGAAGAGGAGTAGTAGTGGATAAGGTATGTATAGAGAAACTATGGTTGGTGTAAATAGTTCATACTAGTTCATGAATTCGCCTATGGAGTTCTTATTAATCATAAGCGTATTTCTTGCGTTAAAAGATTTGAGTGTATAGTAATAACTATAAAGTAAGGTGGTACCGCGAAATTTCGTCCTTATATTTATAGTTATTTTTTTTGGAGGTAAGGAAATGGAAAAGAAACGATTTATATTTGATTTGGATAATACTTTATTGACATATGATAAGAATAGACAGAATGAATTCTTTTATAGTGAATTTGGAGAAAATAATCCTTTTAAGGAGGATTTAAATCTTTACTTAGAGACATATTGGAATAGTTTTCCAAGACTTAGAAATGATACATTTGCTTCTCTTCTTACTTTGGAGACAGGTGTCAAAATCTCACCTGAATTTGTAAAAAGATGGACAAATGTTATCGAGAATATGCCACCAGTATTAGAAGATGGTGTAGAAGAGACTTTAGAGTATTTAAAAGGAAAAAAGAAGAGTTTAGGTATTCTTACGAACGGATATAGAGATTGTCAAATTAAAAGATTACAAAAGGCAGGTATCTATGAATACTTTGATGATATTTATGCAGGAGATTTTGTTTTGAAACCACAAAAGGTTGCTTATAAAAAAGCAACAGAATCTTATCTTCCAGAAGAATGTATCTTCATTGGAGATAGTATAGAAAATGATTACATAGCTCCTAGAGAATATGGATATGATGCTGTTTTATATGATAAAAGAGAGAGACATCCTAAAGGATTAGTAAAAATAAAAAGATTAACTGAGGTGAAAAAATATGGAGAATAAAAAGATTTTAGAAGTAAAAGAAAGTCTAAAAAAAGATTTAGTAGAGCAAGTAAATGAAAAAGAACTAAATGATCTAAAAATAAAGTATTTAGGAAAAAAAGGTCTTATAACAGAACTTAATAGTGAAATAAAGAATGTTCCAAATGAAGAGAAAAAAGAATTTGGTATGCAAGTAAATCTTCTTCGTAATGAATTTAATGAATATTATGAATCTATGAGTAAAAAATTAGAAGAAGCAGAATTAAACAAAAGATTAGAAAATGAGACAATTGATATTAGTCTACCTTCTACTAAGATACCAATGGGTTCTCCTCATATTCTAGAGAAACTAATTGAAGAAGTAGAAGAAATATTTATGTCTATGGGTTATGATGTGGTAGATGGAACTGAAATAGAAGAGGATAAATATAATTTTGAGATGTTAAATATTCCTAAAGGACATCCTGCTAGAGATGCTCAAGATACTTTCTATATAGAAGGAGATGAAATTCTTCTTCGTAGTCAAACTTCTCCTGTGCAAGTACGTACTATGTTAAAGGGTGAAGGGAAAACTCCTATTCGTATGATTTGTCCAGGAAAGACTTATCGAAGAGATAATGATGATGCTTCTCACTCTCATCAATTTATGCAGATAGAAGGATTATTGGTAGAAAAAGATATTAGTTTAAGTGATTTAAAAGGAACTATGGATATTTTATTTAAACGTTTATTTGGAAAAGAAGTAGAAACTCGTTTCCGTCCTAGCTACTATCAATTTACGGAACCATCTATAGAAGTAGATGTTACTTGTGTAGTATGTCATGGAAAAGGTTGTCCTGCTTGTAAACGTACTGGTTGGGTAACAGTTGTAGGAGCTGGAGTTGTTCATCCTAATGTTTTAAGGATGAGTGGTTATGATCCAAAAGAATGGAGTGGTTTTGCTTTTGGTTTTGGAGCAGAACACTTAGCTATGATGAAATATGGAATTGATGATGTTAGAACTTTCTATAATACAGATTTGAGAGAGATGCCTGCTTTTGATAGGGAGGATGAGGAATAATGATAAGTTTAAATTGGGTAGGAGACTACATTGACATAAAAGATCAAGATGTTCATGAATTAGCCAATAAAATTACTAGAGCTGGTATTAATATTGAAAATGTGGTTACTCATCATATAAAAGGATTAGTAATTGGACAAATTGAGTCTGTTGAAATGCATCCAGATAGTGATCATATGCATATATGTATGGTGAATGTTGGTGATAAAGTTTTACAAATTGTATGTGGTGCAGGGAATGTAAGAAAAGGATTAAAAGTAATTGTTGCCACAGAAGGAACTATTCTACCAGGAGATTTTGAAATTAAGAAGAGCAAACTTCGTGGAGTAGATTCTTATGGTATGATTTGTGCTTTATATGAATTGGGTTTAGAAGAAAAGACAGAAGAGACTCATGCCAAAGGAATCTGTGAATTAGGAGAGGATGCTCCTATTGGAGAAGATCCACTTGCTTATTTAGGATTAGATGATACTTTATATGATTTAGATATTCATAAACATCGTAATAATGACTGTTATTATCATATTGGTTTTGCTTATGAAATAGCTTGTATTCTAAATAGAAAAGTAACTCTTCCAAAACTAGATTTTAAAACAGTAAAAGATAGTATTAAAGATCATTTCACTTTAGAAGTAAAAACAGATAAGTGCAGTTATTATGTAGCGCGTGAAGTAAGAAATGTAAAAATAGGAGAAAGTCCAGATTTTATTAAGAAAAGATTAATGGCTGCTGGTATGAGACCTATTAATAATGTAGTAGATATTTCTAACTATGTTATGTTAGAGTTTGGACAACCACTTCATTTCTTTGATAAAGATAAATTGGGAAATAAAATTGTTGTTAGAGATGCTAAAGATAAAGAAGAAATCGTAACTTTAGATGGAAACACAAGAGTTTTAGGTTCTTCTGATATTGTAATTACAGATGGTAAGAAATCTGTTTGTATTGCTGGAATTATGGGTGGAGAAAATACCGAAGTAGATGAAAATACGAAGAACATTTTAATAGAAGCAGCTATCTTTAATCCTGTTAGTATTCGAAATACTTCTCGTCGTCTAGAACTTCCAAGTGAAGCCTCTATTCGTTATGGAAAAGGTCTTTCTTATGAATATACAGAAATGGCTAGTCAAAGAGCTTGCCATTTACTAGAAAAATATGCAGGAGCTGAAGTACTTAGTGATTCTATTGTAATCGATCATGAAGATCATACAGAAAAAGTACTTACTTTCAAACCAGAAGATGTGGATAAAATCTTAGGAATTACTATTTCTGAAGAAGATATGAAGAAAGAATTAGAAAGACTAGATTTCCCATATAAAGTAGAAAAAGGAACTTTTAAAGTAACGGTTCCTAGAAGAAGATTAGATATTGATCCAAATGTAAATGATATAGCAGAAGAAATTGGTAGACTTTATGGTTATAATAATTTAGTATCATCTCTTCCAAATTGTAAGGTAAGAAGAGGAGAATATGTTGGAGATGTTAAATATCGTAAGATGGTATCTAAGAGACTTCGTAGTTTAGGTTTAACAGAAGTAAAGACTTATACATTAGTAAGTCCTGAAATGGCTGAAAAGTTTATCTATGAAGAAAAAGAACATGTTGTTTTACCAAATCCAATGAGCAGTGATAAGAGTGTTGTTCGTACTACTTTAATTCCTTCTCTTATGAATGTTTATGACTACAATAAAGCTAGAGGAGTAAAAGATATTTCTATCTATGAAATAGCTAAAACTTATGATGTTCATTATAAGGAAACAACTAAAATCTGTGGTTTAGTGACAGGTAGTTATCTTCATAATTCTTGGAAGAAAGACTTAGAAGTAGATTTCTATGTTGTTAAAGGAATCTTAGAAAATTTATTAGATTACATGGGTTATAATTCTCGTTACTCTTTTGTAAGAAGCAAATGTAGTGACTTACATCCAGGAGTACAAGCTAATATTGTTTTAGATGGAAAAAATATTGGTATTGTTGGAAAAGTTCATCCTAATATTACCAAAAAAGAAATCTATGTATTCGAATTAGATTTAGATTCTTTATATGGAAAAACTAGTAAATTAAAGTATAAAGAAGCTTTCAAATATCCAAGTATTGAAAAAGATATGGCTTATATTTTAGATAAAAATATTGATGTTAGTGAAGTTATGAAAACGATTAAGAAAGCTTCTACGAATATCCTACAAGAAGTAGATGTATTTGATGTTTATGAAGGGGAAAACTTAGATAAAGATAAAAAGAGTGTAGCTTTCAAATTAGTATTTAATGGAATTGATAAAACTTTAACAGATGAAGAAGTAATGCAAGTATTTAATAAGATTATTGACAAAGTAGTTGTCACTCATCATGCAGAATTAAGAGACAAGTAATTGTCTCTTTTTTTTTATAGTATGATATACTAAATATGATAGGAGAGTTGGTTATATGGATGGAAATGAAGAAAAGAAAAAAGGAAGTAAAAAGGGAAATACCATTGGAATGATATTGGCAGTATTATTTATGATAGGTTTATCAGCAGCTTGTGGATGGTTTGCGAATAGTTATTTTACAAAAAATAGTAATAATACTAAACATAGTAGTTTAAATACTGATAATAATTCAAATAGTAATGTTCAAAAGGAAGAATGGAAAAGTTTAGGGACAGATATTTCTAAAGTAAAAGATGTTTATGAAGCTATAGCAGATTATATTTATAACAAAAATCTTTCAGATGGCGGTTTATCTTTGAATAGGGAAGAAACAATGAATATTGTTGCTCAAAAACATAAACGGTCAGACTTGATAAATGTTGAAGAAAATGAATTTGGTGGACAAGGCTTTCTTAGTTATGATAAAGTAGATTCTATTTTGAAAAAGTATCTTGGTAATCATTATAAAATTGATACTACTTGTGATGATTCTTGGTTAGGGGGTTATGTTTGTACATCTATTTTAAAATATGACTCTACTACCAAATTATTTACAGTGTCATGGGGTTCATGTGATGGTCATGGTCCATCTGGTCCAGGAACTGCTTTTCAGTATTATTTTGCGCCGTTGAGAAAAATAGTAGATGTTCAGGAAAAGGCAGATGA
>JAEEGL014669352.1_pt1 | contig 13555 bp, 4 predicted proteins | sample 9134231 | NCBI WGS metagenome assembly JAEEGL01 (sample SAMN16246548, study PRJNA631951) | gut metagenome | biome: gut microbiome; feature: rumen; material: fiber-attached | host: Bos | place: Iran: Karaj | collected 2018-10
ATAAACAAAGAGAAGATGAGCATAAACTTTATGATAGTTTAAAAAGTAATGGTTTAATAGATGCATTCATTGAACAAATGAATGATTTTGATTATAGCGAATTATTTAATATGTTAGATGATACAAAAAAAGAATTAACAGAATATAAAAGAAGTGCTGCAGGAATAGTTCAAAATTTAATTACAGATTTACCTAAACAAGCAGAAGCTATGAAAGCAATTATGGACACTTTTGATCCTAACAAATATCAAGAAGTAGTTAATTTTGCAAAAGCGGCAAATGGAGGTCGTGAAATAGAATAATGGCCAATTCAAATTAATAGAATACCCTTTATTTACAAGATATAGTAAATAAAGGGTATTTTTTATGAGATAAAAAAGGAGGAAAAGGATTATTATGGCTAATAATATTAATGTTAAAGTTGGCTATACAGTTGATAAAACTGGGTTAAATGAATTGGATAAAATTTTAAATGATATATCTGTAAAAGCTAAATTACCTGGTCAAGAGATGAATCAAGAATTACAAAAAGCAGCAACAACTGCAAGACAACTTTCTACAATATTAGATAAAAGTTTTAATAGAGATCTAGGAACTGTTAACGTGGCTAAGTTTAATCAAGAATTATTAAAGACTAATTTAGATATGACTACGATTAAAAAGAATTTAGAAGGTATAGCCCAAGGAAGCACTGCTTTTAATATATTGAGCTCATCTGTTTTAGGGACTACAGCACAAATTAAAATAGCAAATCAAACATTAGAGAAAATGGCTGTCACATTAAAAAATACTATTAGATATGGTATTTCTTCTAGTATTTTTAATAATTTTGCTAATTCTTTTCAAAAAGCTTATGATTATGCAAGAGATCTAAATAAATCTTTAAATGACATTAGAATAGTAACAGATATGTCTGCTAGTCGTATGGAGGATTTTGCCGTTGAAGCTAATGAAGCTTCTAAAAGATTAGGAGCGAATACACTTGATTATACAAACGCTGCATTAATTTATTATCAACAAGGTTTAAGCGATGAAGAAGCTAAGGCAAGAGCTGAGGTAACTATTAAAGCTGCAAATGTTACTGGTCAAACTGGCCAAGAAGTATCAGAACAATTAACTGCAGTGTGAAATGGTTATAAGGTATCTGCTGAAGAGTCTGAATTATATATAGATAAATTAGCTGCGGTTGCCGCAGGTACTGCTGCAGATTTAGAAGAGTTATCTACAGGTATGAGTAAGGTTGCATCTGCTGCAAATATAATGGGTGTAGATGTTGATCAATTAAATGCTCAATTAGCTACTATTGTATCTGTAACTAAACAAGCCCCAGAATCTGTCGGTGTTGCATTAAAAACAATTTATGCACGTATGTCAGATATACAATCTGGTTTAGATGATGAAACTACTCTTGGAAATTATACTGAAAAAATGGCTCAATATGGAGTTAATGTTTTAAATGCAAATGGCCAACTTCGTGATATGGGAGAAGTAATTGAAGAAATTGGTGAAAAATGAGCATCAATGTCTAGAGAGTAACATGTTGCATTAGCTCAAATTATTGCTGGTACAAGACAATATAATAATCTATTATCATTATTTGATAATTGAGATATGTATACAGAGTCTTTGGAAATGTCAGCTAATGCTGCAGGTACTTTACAAAAACAACAAGAAATTTATATGGAAAGTACTGAAGCCCATTTAAAAGAATTAAAAGCAACTTGACAAGATTTATATGATAGTGCTATTAATGATGACGAAGTTAATTCAGGAATTGACTTATTAACTAATTTAGTTCAGACTTTTGATAATTTTATTGATTCTTTTGGCGGTGGAGTTAAAACCATTGGCGCCCTAGGCACAGTTATTGCAAATGTATTTAATAAACAAATTAGTGGAGCGATTACAAATTTTGTTCAAAATCAAACTAAAATGGAGCAAAATATTGATTTGTTAGAGAAAAAACGTCAAGCAATTGAGGCTGGAGCTGCTACTACAGGTATTGTAACCCCTGGAGATCAAGCTGAATTAGCTAATATTGAAACTCAATTAAAATACGCTCAACAAATTCAACAAGTTGAAGCAGGTATTACTCAAGAACAATATAATCAATTAACTAATTTACAAACTCAAATAGGTGAATTAGAAAAAGAAGCAGTCTTACTTGAGCAACAAGCAGAAAAAGATATAATGGGAAGTTTATCAAATGATGAATATGCTCAATACAAAGAGATGCTTCAAGATACTGAAAATGCTAGAGCTAATATCGATGAACATTGGCAAAAACAAATTGATAAAAGTCAAGCTAACTTAACTATTCAAAAAGAAGAGAGTAAAGAGTTAGAAAAACAATTAAATAGTTTAAACAAAGCTGAGAATATTAATGCAAAAAATGCAGAAATACATGGTATTATCAATAAGATTATTGCTAGCTCAACATCAGAATATGCAGAAATGCTTGATGACTATGTTATGGGTAACAAGTTTAGTGAAATGGATGCTAAACAAAAAAGAAAAATTTTAACTTTAGTTAAACAAATTGTTAATGAACAAGAAAAAGAAAATCAGATTATTGAACAAAAAAATAGGATAGTTCAACAAGGTTTTCAAGCTCAAGAACAAGCAGACAATAAACGATCTCAAGCTGGATTGTTGGCAACTGAATTTGAAAATACAATGGAATATGGAGAAAGAGCAACAAATATCGCTGAAAAAGTAATGACTATTACAGGAGCTTTATCTTCATTAACAATGACTTGAAGTTCTATTAATTCAATGTTTCAAACTTGAAACGATGAAAACGCAACATTTGGTGATAAAGTTGTTCAAACAATAATGACATTAAGCATGGCTATTCCAGGAGTAGTATCTGCATATAATAGTTTAACTACTGCACAAAAAATGATGAATGTGGAAAAAGCTAAACAAAATGCGTTAGATGAGATAGAAGCTACTTTAAGAACTACTAATCTTACAGGAATGACTAATGAACAAATTATTAAAGAAGCTCAAAATGTTTTAAAGGAAAAGAACGTTTCTTTATCTGAAGCAGAGATTGCGGCAAGACTTCAAAATATTGGTCTTTTAAAAGCAGAAACTGTAGCAGAAACTGCTGATACTGCAGCTAAAAATGCGGAAACTGTCGCTACAACAGGATTAAAAGGCGCAATAGATGCATTAACAGCTAGCATGGAAGCTAATCCATTAATGTGGATTGTAGGGGCAGCTGCAGCAATTGTGGGATCAATAGCTTTAATTACAGGAGCAATAGAAAAACATACAAAAGCTGTAAGAGATAATAATAATGCAAATATAGAATTTGAAAACAAGAAAATTGCAGAAGTAGAAAATAATGAAAAATTATATAAATCTTATACAGATATCTATAATCAATATAAACAAGGTAAGACTGGAAAAGAAGAATTATCTAAAGCATCTGATGAATTAATTGATTTGCTTGGACAAGAACGTATTGAAGTAGCCAAATTAACAGGTGGTTACGAAACTTTAAATAAAGAGATAGCAGAAACTAGAAAGAAAACTGCTGAGCAAGGTTTGAAATCCGCAAGCAGTAAATTAGAAAGTACAAAATCAAATATACTTAATAGTAAAACTTCAAAAGGGAAAAAATCTTGAGGTACTTATACTTTAGATTTAGATACTGGATTTGATTTTACTGATGAGGAGCCTATTGTTAACTTATTAAAGCAAAGTGGTGTTGATAGAATAGGATATCAAGATTTTGCGCAAGAAATTCCAATAGGAATAAATGTTGATTATGATCCTAAGTCTATTGTGCAATTATATGATCAATTATCAGAAGTAAGAGAAGAAGCTTTATCTGGAGAAAAAAAACTAACTGCAGTTCAACGACAAGATTCTGAAATTTTTCAACAAATAGATACATGATTAAATGAAATAGAAGAAGATGTTAATGCGTATAAAGAAGCTCTTTCAGAAGTTACAAAATATGAAATAGAACTACAAGCTTTGGGTATTAATTTCTCTGAAATGACTAATTTTGACGAATTTACTGCAGGAAGAGATCAAATAATTTCTTATATTAGCACTTTAGAAGAGTATAGTGGAAAATCTAATGAAGAAATAGCAACAATTGCAGACACTTATATACAATCAGTTACAGATAATGCAGATGATTTTTTAAATAAAATTTATGCTATTAACTATTTAATTGAAAAATTTGGAGAAGAAAATAGAGAAAAAATAACTTCTGCAGTAGAAGGCTTAGAATATGAAGATTTAAAATATATAGTACAAGTTGATGACGAACAATCTTTATTAAATCTAGATGAATTTTTAACAAAAGCTAAAGAAAAGGCTGAAAAATATCATATTACAGCGGGTATTAAAGAAGAACTTGAAGACTTAGATATAGATGAAGATGTATTTGAAGAATATGTAGATACACTTCAAGAAATGAATAAGGGCGCAGATAAAGTTAATGCAACCTTAGAAGAATATCAAGATCAGGCAGAAGCAGTAGCTTTAAGTATCGTTAAAATGAATAAAGCTATTGAAACTTTAAGTAAAAATTTCGAGACTAATAGAAAAATTATCGAAGATGGCAATGAAGCTGATTATGAATATGTGAAAGCTTTAGCAGAAGTAAAAGAAGCAACAGAAGATATATTAGGAACAGAAGTTTCTAATGATTTTGTAAAACAACATCTAGAAGATATACAACAATTAGTTGATGGTAATGTTGATGCATTAGATAGATTAAGAATTGAGGCTGCAAAAGATATTGTAGCACATTTAACTGTTGATATTGATGATACTGAAATTGCTAATGATTTAGCAGTTATTCAAAGTTATATTAATAATTTTAGTAATCAAGATTTAATTATAGGTTCTAAACTTGATGATACTGAATTTATTAATGCAATGAACCACATGCTTCAAGAAGGACAAATAACTGCGAATGAAGCAAATCAAATTCTTAGTAGCATTGGTTATCAACCTAGTATAGGAACTAAAACAGTTCCAAAAACTGAAGTCCATCATTATGTAAGAACCAATGATAAAACAGGAGAAACTGAAAGTTATACAGAAACAGATACTTTTGATTTAGAAGTTCCAATTATCAATGCAGATAAGACTGTTTATAAAGGTTCTGGACGCCAAGCCGTTTCTTACAACAATAATGCTAATAAAGGAAAAACAAATAAAAGTTCTGGTGGAGGTGGCGGTGGCGGAAGCGCCAAAGAACCAGATACTATGGATCCAGTTGAAAAAGAAAAAGATCGTTATCATGATGTTGACATACAATTAAAACAAATTCAAACTGATTTAGATAAATTAGATAAACAAAGAAAAAAATTATTTGGTAAAGATTTAATTGCTAATCTTAATAAAAGATTAGATTTATTAAATAAACAAATAGATACTACTAATGAAAAAATAAAAATTGCAAGAGGAGAAACTCAAGAGCTACAAGATAAGCTAAGGGGAAAAGGAGTATCCTTTAATGCGGACGGAACTATTGCAAACTATGCTCAAGCTTATGCATCTCAATTAAATTATGTAAATGGTTTAATTAATCAATACAATAATATGAGTGCGGAAGCTCAAGAAGGTTTTAAAGATACTGTTGAGCAAGCGAAAGAAGATTTTGATAAGTTTGTAGAAAATATAAATAGATATGATGAATTAATTACTGATATGATTCCAGGTCTTGAAGCAGATATTCAAGCCGCAGTTGATGAAAAAATTGATTTAGAAATTGAAAAATTTGATATGGAGATTGAACTTCGCTTAGATTTAGCGGAAGCTGAAAGAGATTGAAACGAATTTAAAAAGAAAATTATTGATGGTATTGAAGATGATGATATACTTGGAAATGCTATGGCTAGATTAGTAGATTTCTCTTCTTATTATAAAGAAGATGATAATGGTATAGTTCAAGCATTGAGAAGACAAGTTGATAATACTCTAGCTCAACTAAATCAAATGGATACAAATGGTTGGTCTGATGTGTATGGTGATAATAGGACTGCCGCACTTGATGATTTAAAAAAATATTATGAAGAATTAATGACTAATCTTCAAGATGTATTAGAACTTCAAAAAGAAATACATGAATCTTATCTAGATATGATGGATGAAGCTCAAGAAAAATTTGACGAACAGATTGAATCTTATGAAATGATTAGTGATTTAATAGATCATGATATGCAAGTAATATCATTGGTATATGGAGAACAATCTTACGGACAATTAGCTAAGTATTATGATAAACAACAACAAAACTTTAATAGTCAGTTAGATTTCCAAAGACAACAAGTTGATTTTTGGAGACAGCAATTAGATGCTCTTGATGAAGGGTCAGATGCATGAGAAAACGCAAAAGAAAAATGAGCAGATGCGGTACAAGAATTAAATGATTTAATTGAAAATTCTATTCAAAATTTACAAGATAAATATTTAAATGCAATTAATTTAATATTTCAAAATTTAAATAATAAAGTTACTGATAATTTAGGACTTGATTATATTGAAGAAGAATGAAATTTAATTAATCAAAATGCAGATCAATATTTAGACACAATTAATTCATTATATGAAGTACAAAAACTTGAAAATAAATATTTAGATGCATTAGATCAAACTGATAGTATTTCCGCACAAAGAGAACTTAAAAAGATTATGGATGAGGAATTAGCAGATTTACGTGAGAGAGATAAACTAACTGAATATGATATTGAAAGAGCTAATAAGAAATATGAAATTGCTTTAAAACAAATTGCTCTTCAAGAAGCTCAACAAAATAAAACAAAAATGAGATTAAGAAGAGACAGTCAAGGTAATTATAGATATGAATACGTATCTGATGCAGACCAAGTTGGTCAACTACAAGATGAATTAAATGATATGTATAATTCTCTTTATAATTTTGATAAAGCAAGATATCAAGATAACCTAAATCAAATGTATGATGTTTGAGTTGAATTCCAAGAAAAAATGGCGGAAGCCGCACAAATCAACGATCCAGTTGCAAGAAGTGAAAGAGAGCTATTATTACAAAGTCAATATGAACAATTAATAAATGGTTTGACTGAACAAAATGCAACTGTTAGAGAAAATCTACATGAATCAGCTTTTGATGATTTAGCTAGACTATATGATGTAGATGTAGCTAATTTCCAAGATATGTCAGATGAAGAAAAAGAAGTTTTGATGGGTGACTTATTACCTTATTGAGAATCTGGAGTTCAACATATGACAGAAGTATTCGCTGGAGAAGGTGGATTCTTAGGAGTATGTAAAGATGCTTTTGAACAACTTCATGATGCAACTAAAGACTATGAAGACGGATTAGATGAGTTAGAAAATACAGGTAGAATTGATTTTGAAAGTATTGGAGAAGGTATTGACGAAAATATTGATAGAACACAACAATTAATTAGTGATAATACTGAATTAATTAATACTTATGAACAAGAGTTAACTGCCATTGGAAATGTAATTGCTGAACTTGATAATCTGGTAACTAAATATAATGAAGCTAAGGATGCGGCAGTTGCTGCTACTAAGGCTGCGTATGAATATTGATCAGAACAACAAAGACAAGCTGCGGCAGCCGCTGGTAGTGCAAATGGAGGTTCTGGATCTGGTAATGGAAACTCAAGCTCAGGAAGTGGTTCTGGATCTAATGGAGCTGGAGGGTCTGGTTCTGGTGGCGGAGATGGAAACCTAATTGTAGGTGAAACTGCAACGTACTCAGGAAGTTATTATTATGACTCTTATGGATCTAGTCCAACTGGAAGTAAATACTCAGGAGTCGCTAATGGTATAGTAGTTGATAGAATTACTAATAATCCTTATGGTATTCATATTCATAGCGCGGATGGTAGATATGGAGATCTTGGATGGATTAAAAAATCTCAATTATCTGGTTATGATACTGGTGGATATACAGGTGAATGGGGTAGTGATGGTCGTTTAGCATTATTACACCAAAAAGAATTAGTACTAAATAAAGAAGATACTGCTAATATGTTAAATGCTATTAGTATTATGAGAAATATAACTAATATGTTAGGAAGCTCAGTATTAGGAAAACTTGCTGCGGTAACCGCAGGAGGATTAGGTACTGAAGTTGGCGGAGATGTATTAGAACAAAACGTTCACATTGATGCTCAATTCCCTAATGTAAAAGACTCAAGAGAAATAGAAGAAGCTTTAAATAACTTAGTTAATATGGCTAGTATGAGAGCTAATAGAAGGTAATCGAAAGGTTACCTTCTTTTTTCTTTTGGGTAGATATAAATAATATTTTAAATAGAATATTGAAAGAAAATAAGAGATTTAGAGAAAAAGGAGATGACAAGGAGTGAAATATGAAAATCAAATACTTGATGCTATTGAAACTATTGTAAATCAAAGAGTTAAAAATGCTGGATATGATAAGACAGTTCAAGCTAAGATTATTAACTGTGAAGATCCAACTATTGGTAAATACAAAGTTCAATATCAAGATAGTAATTTTTATGCGTATTCAGGTAGTTCTGAAATCAGTTATATGGATGGCTCTGAAGTCTATGTTTTAATTCCTAATAATGACATGAGCAGAGATAAAACTATTCTAGGTGCAGTAAGTAGACTAGGAAAAGATTATGCGGTTGCCGCTGAAGGTGAAGAGGCTTTTGAAATAATTGGTAATAACTGTGTAGAAAGCAATAATCAATATGAATTATGTTCATATAAAACTACTAATGAATATGTAATATATGATAGAAATAGCAGTTCTGCTAATAATTTAAGACTTAACCTAAAAAGTATTAATGAATATATAAAGTCATCTACATCAATACTTTTAGCAGCTACAATTAAAACTAGCTTGCCTACTGAACAACAATTTAGAGGAAACTACGGAATTTTATATGAAATGGTTTTTAAAGATAATGCAAGTGAAGAATTAGTTACTAGAAATTATACTTTTGATGTTAATCAATTTGAAGGCAACCCATATAAAATGCCTAATTTTAAAAGACAAGCTGGAATATTTGATATAGATGGAGTTAATTTTCAATATATAAATAAAATATATTTATTCTGTTATGATTTTCCAAATCAAGATGAAACAAAGTCTGATGATATATTTATTAAAAATTTTGAAATATGCGGAAGTCAAGCTTTAAGCGTAGCAGATCTAGAATCATGCAGTTTAAGTTTTATTACCCCACAAGGAGTTTATTTTGATGAAAATGATTTACCTAGTGCAACTAGAACATTAATGGCACAAGTAAGAGTAAAAGGTAAATATATCAATCCTGATAGTCAAAAATTACCATATTATTGGTTTGTTGAAAATAATGGTGTAACTAGTTTAAGTGAAGATTTTAATGTTTATGGCGGACAAGGATGAAAATGTTTAAATCAAAAAAACATAATTAAATCTGGTTCTGTTGGAATTGCACCTGTAGTAGAATGGATCCCCGCAGATTTTAAATATATTATAAAGAAAAGTGATAGTGAAGCAAGAGAAACTAAATATAAATGTGTGGTTATTTATAATAATATTCAATTAAGTAGAACTATTACAGTTACTAATTATTCGTCTAATTATGAAATCAGCATTGAAAGTGATAGTGGAGAACAATTTTATTATGATATTGGAAATCCTACATTGACTTGTAAAATTAATGGTCAAGAATCAGCTAGTGATGAATATACTTATCAATGAGTTGAGATAGATAATAATAATAATTTTTATGCTTTAGCAGAAACAACTGAAGATAATACTATTTATAATAATGCGGTTGCTAGTTATACGCAACTTGAAGCCGATATTGCCGCAGAAAGAAAAATGGCTGGAAGAAGTCAACAACAATTAAATAATTATTTGACAATTATAAATAGTTATGATAAAATAATGAGAGTAGAAGGCAGAAAAATATATCATTTACAAGTAAATACAATAACTAATTTTAGTACTTATAAATGCTCAGTTTACCATAATGGAATTTATATTGGAACTGCTTCTATTGTTATTAGAAATGATTTAGATAAAAAAGATGCTTATACTTTAATTATAAATAATGGAACTCAAACATTTAAGTATAATGAGGCTGGTATATCTCCTACAAGTGACAGCTTAGATAATCCGCAAGTTATATTACCATTAAGCTTCACAGTTTATGATAATTTAGGTAACGCTTTAGCGGAAGATATTATAGATAAATGTAAGTTTAGTTGAACTGTTCCTCTTGAAAATACAATGTTGAAAGTCCCTGATGATTATGATTGAATTATTCAAGATGATTATAAAACTGTTGAAGGAGAAATGTATCTTCAATATACAATTAGAGATAAGTATGATATAAAAAAGAATAATAATAAAATTAAATTAGCAGTTGATTATAAAGGTATGAATTTAGTTGCGGAAACAGATTTTACTTTTGTGAAAGAAGGAGAACCTGGTACTAATGGTACTGAATTTGTATGCAAAATAGTTCCTAATACTGATAACACTAATTTTGGATATCCTACAATATTTAATGGACAAATTAATTATCAACCTAAACAAAGTGGCAGATGGTTTTCTGCGGAGCTATGGCATAATGGAGTCAAAATTTATCCAAGTGGAATTCCTGGTCAAACTACAGAAGGAAAACCTGTAGATATTAAATGAAGTATATTAAGAAATAAATATACAACAGCTATATATGATGAAACAAGTTTGAATGTTACAGAAGATGGAGTATTTGAATATCTAGGCTATAAAGGCGAAGATTCTCCTGCTAATATTGTTAAAGTTACTATGACTTATGATGATATTGAGTATTATTCAACAATTCCAATAATTACTGTAACTGCGGTTGGCGGATATTATGTAAATTTAGTCGAGAACAGTGGTTTTAGATATGCAGTTTATAGCGCAGATGGCCGTAGACCGCAATATGATAATTCAAATCCTTTTGAATTAAAAATTACTAGAGTAATAAATTGATATCTTGAAGATCTTAGCAATTTAACTCAAGATAATGCCGTTAATTATGACTGATATGTTAGAGGTAGAATATGAGATCCAACTGCTGATGATGGTAGAGGTAATTGAGTTGATAGTATCCATTTAGAAGCTTATAATAGATCAGATGTTAATTTACTTAGATCTCAAATTTCATATAAGCCTATGGATGATTTTGATGGAGAATGTGTTACAAACGCTCTTGAATGTGTTATATTAAATAATAGTGCAATTGAAGTTGCAAGAATTCACATACCAATCCATTTGTTATTAAACAAATATGGAAATGCAGCTATCAATGGATGAGATGGTAATAGTGTTAGTATAGATAAAAATGGAAATGGAGTTATATTAGCTCCGCAAATTGGCGCAGGCCAAAAAGAAGCCGATAATAGCTTTACTGGTATGTTAATGGGTAGTGTTAAAGAGGCTGGTAAAAATAAAAAAGATATTGGTATGTTTGGTTATAATTTTGGTGAACGTACAATATTTTTAAATGCAGAAGATGGATCTGCAATATTTGGCAAACATGGTCCAGGTCAAATTATTTTAGATCCACGAAACGTTGATAGTGAAGGCAATGTTATGAGTCCTAAAGCTATGTTATATAGTAGTGCTTATTGAAAAAATTATGATAACAGTGGAAAACCTTTGAATTATGGTGTTGGAAATAAAAATAATCAAGGAATGTTAATCGATTTAACCACACCTAAAATTGAATGAGGAAATGGTAATTTCTCTGTTGATGAGAATGGTCATTTAATTGCTAAGGGCGGAGGTTCAATAGCTGGATATACAATTACAGACTATAATTTATATTCTACAAGTGGCGATGGCGTTGGTATGTCATCAACATCAGGACATGGATATGCATTCTGAGCTGGTGCAAAATCGCCTGATTTAAGTGGTAACGCTCCGTTTAGAGTTGGGCATGATGGCTCTTTAGTTGCAAGTAAAGGAACTATCGGTGGATGAACTATTGATAGCGCAGAATTAAAAAGTAATAATGGAAATACTCATATCTATGCTACTGGTTCATTAAAAGGTCCAAACTGAGAAATTGACTCTGCAGGTAATGCCACTTTTTCTAATATAAAAATTACTAGCGGAGCTTATGGCAGTTGAAGAGGGGATCTAATTGATTATGGATCTCGTTTTAGAGTAGAAAGTAATGGAACTTTACATGCTAGTAATGGACAATTTAGTGGAAATATATCTGGTTCTAGTATCAGTGGAGGTAGTGTAAGCGGTGCTGCAATTACCGGTGGTAGTATAAATATCACAACTGCTGGTGGTGGTTGATTAAGTGCTGGACTTGATAGTGTAAATGTAAGAGCCTCTGGTTTAAGTGTTGGCGGAAATGGTATTGATATGGGCGGAAATGGTATTTCTAATTTGAATACGATTGTTTTATCAAATGGTAGTGTTGGACAAACAGCGACTATTTATGTAACTACTAAATTTTCTGCTGGTGCAGGATATGTAGAATGATACAGAGGCGGATTAAGTTTTAGAAATGGAATTTATATTGGATACAGTGAAGAAGGTCCTTACAGAGTAAGTGTTTAAATATAAAGGAGATAAAAGGATATGTTATTTAGAGATTTTGAACAAAAAATTGTAAAAATAATTAATGAAAGTGGAATGCCAATAGATGCAATTTATTTTATTATGAAAAATATAATGCATGAAATTGAAGAAAAATATTTTGAATATTGTAAAATAGAAGATGCGGAAATCGCTAAAGCAAAGGAAGAATCAGACTCTAATGCTGAAAAACCGGTTTCCGCAAATGAAGGGGACAAATTAGAATAACTAATTTGTCTCTTTTTTTATATAGCATTAGAGAAATAAATAAAAATTTTTTTTGAAAGGAGAAAGTTTTATGAATAAATTAAAATATGTTAAATTGGAAAATGAAGATGGTAGTTATTCTTCTTCTATTCCATTAGCTGTTGATAGTGATTATGTTGATGTTAATGGCGAAACTTTAACAAATAAGTTAAATAATAAAGCAGAAAAATCTCAAATAAATAATTTACAAAGTCAAATTAATGGATTAGCAAGTGGTTCACCATTAGTAGCTAGTAGTATAGCAGGGATGACTGATATATCTAGAACATATGTAAATACAAGCAATGGCCATTGGTATTATTATGATGGCGCTAATTGACAAGATGGTGGAGTTTATCAAGCAACAGAAAATAGTCAAACAGTTAATAATTTAGATACTATGGTAGATGGTATTATTTTTGGAGATTTAGATATAATATCTAAAGCAACTGTTTTAAATAGATATGCTAATGCTTACGATATATCAACTTTAGCGCCTGTTTGGAGTAATAATAATTCGTATACTAATTATACAGTTTTAATTGCCTCAACAGGAAAGATGAAAATAGGAAGAGCAACTCATTTTCAATATGCAGAAAAATGTTTTCTTTTAAATAATGATGATATTATGCCTGGAACTGGTTATTCTTTTATGATGAAATTAAATATTGCAACAGGAACTAAAGATTGTCATGATTGTATAGAATTTTTTGATGATTATATTGAATTGAA
>JAEEGL014922074.1_pt1 | contig 13555 bp, 6 predicted proteins | sample 9134231 | NCBI WGS metagenome assembly JAEEGL01 (sample SAMN16246548, study PRJNA631951) | gut metagenome | biome: gut microbiome; feature: rumen; material: fiber-attached | host: Bos | place: Iran: Karaj | collected 2018-10
ATTTAGATGATGATTCTTCTAAATTTTCTTCATCTAAAATTTCTACTGATATAAAAAGAGGATTATTTAATGATAATGAAAGTAGAATTTCAAAACAATCTTATTTTATTGATAAAGATTTTGAAAAAAATAATAATAATAATTTAAATGATGATGAAAATTCTGTTTGTTGTGATTCTGTTATTGTTAAAAATGATTTAGATAATTCAAAAGATTTAAATAATCAAAAAAAATTAGTTAATGAAATTATTTCTTTTGAACCTGATAATATTTTATCAGAAATTGAAAATAATGAAAATATTCATTCTCCAAAAAAAGAATCCAGTTCTACTATTTTACAAGATAAATATAATAAAATTTTTATTTCAAAAGAACAAACTTGTTTTTTACAAAGTTTAGAATATTTAACTATGAAAAAAAATAAAAATACAAATAATATAAATATTAAAAGTAATAAAAGTGTGAAAAATGAAACTGGAAATTTAAAATTATCATCTTTAATTTTTAATTTATCAAAAGATTCAAAAGATAAGGAAAATCTATTATTAACTGAGAGAAATATAAAACCATGAATTTAATTATTTATATTATATTTATGAAATTTTGTTTTAGATTTTTTAATTTGTAATATAAATATAAAACAATCAAAAATAAACAAAAAAATGATTTTAATATTTTTTTAATTTCAAATTAAAATTTAAAAAATAAAATGAATTCTCTTCCAATAAGTTATAGATATATTCCGAAGAGTTTATCATCAAGAGATTGTATTTCAAGAGTAAATTCAACTCCAAATAAGAAAATAAATATATTTATAAAAACAACAAATATAAAACAATTAAATACAAATGGAACATCACCAATAATAATATATAAAAAAACTCCAAGAGCTCATTATAAACCTGAAATTAAATTTGGTTTACTTAAATCAGGAGAATATGTTACTGATGGTGGATTAAAGAAAAAATTAGAAAAATTTAATACTGAAAATACTAATAAAGAAAATAAAAGTAAAGTTCTTTCTTCTTCTAACTCGAAAAGTATTATTAAAACTAATTGTTCTCAAAGTATGAAAAGTATTAGAAAAAAAAAAGAAAATAATAATAAAAAAAAAATTATGAGAAATAATTATTTTTCTCCTCCTCCAAAAAGCACAAGTTCAAATAATAAAAGTTTGAAAAAGTCAATTAAGAAAACAAAGGAAAATTCAAAAAAAGAGAAAAAAGAAAAAAAAAATGAAAAAAAAGAAGAAAATGAATTTTTCGAAGAAGAAAAAAAAAAATATATGAATCAATTAATAGAAAATGCAGTTGCAAGTTATATAAGAGAAATTCAATTAGAAAAAAAATTAACTGTTGAAGAAGAAATGAATGAAAAAAAACAAAAAATTTTAGAAGATAATGGAATTGAAATTAATGTTGATAGTTTAGATAATACTCAAGATGAAGAAAGAAAAGAAAATGAAAATAATAATTTTGAAGAAGATAAAATTGAAGAAGAAAATAATTTAAATTCTCAAAGTTCTAATAATAATGTTATTATTAAAAATAATAAAATTATTCCAAATCAATATAATAATTATTTTCTTGAAAAAGAAACTGAAAAAAAAATTTTTAAACCTAAAATTGATCAATTTGAATTTTTGAGAAAAATAAATGAGGAAAGAAAAAAAAATTATAGTAAAAGATCTTCAATATCAAAAAGTAATTTTTCGAATAATAAGAAAAAAAATGAGGAAAATTATTTTAGAACTTCTTCAAATGAAAAAAATAAAAAAGAATTAGATTTAAAAACAAATGAAGAAACAGAAAATGATTTTTTATATACACATCATAAAAACATTCGTTCAGAAGAAGAATTAAGAGATTTTACTAAGAAACAAAAAGAAAAATTAAGGAAAAAAACAGAAGAAGAAGATATAGAAAAAAATAAGAAATTATTTATAATATTTAAAAATTTATTTAGTTTATCAACAAAAGAAAAAAATGAATCAAAGCCAAAAATAAGTAAAAGAAGAAAAAGAATAAAAAATGAATATTATGTAGGAAATGAATCACATAGTAATTCAACAGTAATAGAACCAAATGATTATTATTTAAATATATTAGAAAGTCAACAATTATTAGTAAATGGTGGTTTATATAAAATTGATATTGATAATATTAGTAATCATTCTATTAACAAAGAAAAAATTAAGAAAATTATTGAAAAGGAAAGTTCTAGATTAAATACTGATGAAAATAATAATTCTTTACATGTATTAAAAGAAAAAGTTAATGGAACTATTTCAAAAAATCAAAATTTAATTAATCAAATTAAAGAAAAGAATATTATTTCAAATTCAAATAAAAGAATAAATAATGATAATAAAAATATAGAAAGTGAAAGTGAAAATAATATTGATACTCAAGAAAAAAATTTACCTTTACAAAATTCAAACGAAAAGAAAATAACAAAAATTGATCCAAGTTCAATTTTCAATTTAGTTGATATTCTAAGATTAATAATTCAAAGAAAAGTATTTTATAATTTATTTGAAATTTATATTAATGAAATAATAACTCAAAGATTTACAATTGGAATAACTTTTTTTATTGCTATTATTAAACATTATCCTTTTAGAAAAATAGAAGAATATTCGAATTATAAAACTTATTATTTAGCTTTTTTTCAATTATTTAAACCTTTTATAAAAAGAATATTTCTTTATTTTCTTAACTGTTTTTTCACAAGGAAAAAAATAGAATTTTTTACTGAAATTTTAAGTAGATTATTTAAATTTAAAGTTCTTGAAAAAATATTTAATTTTTCTCAAGAAGTAGATAATTCAGAAGAGGCATTAGCATTCAGATTAATATTTACTAGAATAATGAAATTAACAATGAAACCAAAATTAAAAGAAGCATTTAATTTATTTTATAATAATTGTATTAATATTCCAAATAAAAAAAAAAGAGATTATAGTGCAAAAGCACCTTTTGACATTAATAATAATATTATAAGAGAAGAAACAAGTTCATCTCAATCTTCTTTTAAAAATAAAAACTTAAATAAAATGAAATATAATCCTTTAAAAATGAATAGTTTTCTTTATGAATCTTTAGATAGTTCAAATAAAAGTTCTTATACAGTTGAACCTAATAGTGTTGATAATGATAGATTACATCAATTGCAATTATTATTAATTGAAAAAAGAGAAGAATTAAATTTAGATGATTATCCTTATAATGATGATTATGAAGAAAAAAAAATGAAAACTTCTTCTAATAAAAGTTCTAAAAGTTTACAAGAAATTTGTAAAATGAAACCAGGTTTAAATATTAGTAAAAGTATATCTGAATTATCAAATGATAATTCTATTAAGAAATCTATTAGTCAGAAAAGCTTAAATAAAAGTTTAAATGAATCTAAAGAAAATTATAGTAATAATAGTTTAAATGATGATAAAAATGAAAAAACTTTAAAAGAGAAAATTGAAGAAATAAAAAATAATTTAAAACCTGAAAATATTGATAAAAATAATTTCGAAGATTTAAAAGAAATTCCTTCTATATTAACAAAGGAAGAAAAAATGAAAATAGAAAATAAAGATGATGAACTTAAAAAAGAATTAGAAATAAAAGAAAAAAATTCAACAAATGAAAAAAGTAAAAATGAAACAAATAATAAGGAAGAAATTGACTTCCCAGAAAATTACAAAGATATAAAAGATAATAGTATTAATCTAGGAAATTATATAAAAAATGATAATGAAGAAGATGATTCAAAAGAAATAAAAAGTGAAAAGAAAGACAAAAATGAAGAAGAGAAAAAAAGAGAAATAAACAAACCAGAAACAAATAAACCAGAAATAATTGAAATTCCAAATAAACAATTTAATTCATTAAGCGATCCTGATATTTCAGCTGAGAAAGATGGTAATCAAATAGAATGGGAATATTCAATAACTAATTCTAAACCTAATGATATTAATAAACAATTAAAAGAAAATGAAAATAAAAAAAAAGATAATGATGATAAGAAAGAAAATAATAAAAAAGGAAATAAAATAAATATTGAAGAGGAATATGGTGGATTTGAAGATGTTTCTGACGTTGAAAAAGAAGAAGAAAATATTATTTCAATAATAAAAAATGAAACAAAACAAAATGATAAATCAAGAAATAATTTAAGTAATAGTCCTCAAAAAAATGAAGAAGAAGAAAAGGAAAAATCATTAAGTAATAATAATAATAAAAATGATGAAAAAAAAATAAATTTAAATTTTGAAAATAATGAAATAAATAATATAACAGAAGAAATAATAAATAATATATTAAACTCAGAAATAAAATCAGATAAAGTAAAATTAATTCCAAAAAGAAAATATAAATATGATCCATTTTCAAATCTTCAAATAAATTTAAGTCAAAGTGGAAGTTTATCAAATTCAAAAGAATCTCCTTCTAAAGATATTTCAATAAAAGAAAATCCATTATTAAATTTATCAAATTTATCTTTAAAAGATAATAGTTTACAAGCTTTAAATGATTCTTTAATGTCTAGTTACTCTGCTTATTCTATTTTCAATAAAACTATGAAAGAACAAAAAAAAGAAAATTCATTTAAATTATATTATAATAAAATAGCTCCAAAATTAATAATTTTAATAAGAAGAGAAATTAAAGAAAAATATAATGAAATTTATGAAAATATTTCAACTCCAATGAAAAATTATGCAAAAGGTTTAATGACATCTTTATCATTACAAGATGCAGAAATGTTAAGAGATAATTATAAAAGATTATATTTAAAGAAGGAAATAAGTAATATAATAAATAAAGAAAAAATATTAAAAGAATTTGAGCCAATAAATATAAAAATAAGACATGAAGATAATATTGCTTCAGATAATTTTTATGATAATATGTTAAATAATTGTTTAATTGATACAACAATAGAATTAATTAATAAAGAAAGATTATATAGTGAAAGTGGTAATCCTCTTCCTTGGAGTAGTAGAACACATGAAATTATTTTTAAATATGATAAAAATGATCCTAAAAAATTATGTGATCATATCACTAAAAATTTATTATATTTATTACATAATAGAATTGGTTTAATTAGTGAAAATTATGATTTTTTATCTGGAGAACAATTAAATGTTGAAAGAGAAAGAAGATTTTTAAAAACCATTCATAATGAATTAGATGAAAATGAATATCAATGGAAAAATTTAGAAATGGAAGAAACACAATTAAAAGTAGAAGTTACTGAAATGATAATGGATCAATTATATAATGAAATTATAGAAATTTTAGAACATATTCAATATAGTAGAAAAAGACCTGATTTATATCAAAATAAAAGTATTTATGCTTGTGAAGAAATTCCAAAATTATCTTTTCAAGCTACAACTACAGAAAATTTAGAAAGTGGAGATGATGAAAATGATTTAATGAATATATGATATTTTATTAATATATTTAATTATTATAAAATTTTTCAAAATAATAATATTTAAAAATAATATTTTTTTCAATTTAAATTAAAATGAAATCATCATATCAAAATTCATATCAAATGGAAGGATATAGAGAAGAATCATATTTTCCACTTCAAGTTGAAAATTTATTAAGTGTAAAAAAATAAATAATAAAAAATTAATAAAAATAGTCTTTAAATGATTGGAGAAATATAGAAGATATAATTAAAGTATGTTTCAAATCATTATGTGAAACAGTGAGAAATCAAGGAATTGCTTTAAGAGAATGTGAAAACATTTTACAATCTAAAATAAGTAAAAATGAATTTAATAATGTTTTAAATTTAAAGGCAAACACAAATGATGTAATGAGAGCAATTAATGATTTATCTTCTTCTATTGATAATAAAACTAATATTGATGATACTAAAAATTTAATGAATGATAAAATTTCTAAAAGTGAATTAGTTTATTATTTAAATTCTAAACCTTCTATTGATGAAGTTAAATGTTTAATAGATGAAAAAGTAGATTCTAGAATTTTTTCCAATGAAATAAATGATTTACATTTAAAAGTTGATAATTTACAAAAAAATTTTATGCAAAAAATTCCTAATTTTGCATTAAGTAAAGATTTAAATAATATGAAAAAAAATATTGAAGAAAAAGCTAATTCAATTGAAGTTTCAAATGCTTTAAATCAGAAAGCAAATAAAGATTCAGTTTTACAATCATTACAAAATAAAGTAAATAAGAATGAAATAGAAATTATTTTAAATAATAAAATAGATAGAAGTGATTTTTATTCATTAAAAAATAAAATAAATGAAAAATTAGATATTGTTCAAGCAGATAATTTAAAAAATATGATTGATTCAAAAGTAGATAAAATAGCTTTAGATAATATTATTAATCAAATAATAAATTCCAAAGCAGAAATAAATGATTTTAAATTAATTTCAGATGCTTTTCAAGATATGAAAACAACATTAAATAAAAGAATTGATGATATTGATAATGATTTAGATAGATTAATTGAAAATATAAAAACTCAATTTCAATCTTTAAATGTTGTTATTAATAATTTAGAAAATAATAAAGTTGAAATAGGAAATTTTGAAAAAATTCAAAATGGAATTTCGAAAAAAGCTGATATGGAAAAAGTAGATTCTTTAATAAATAAATTAAAAAATGAAATGTTTGAAACAATAAATGAATTTAAAAATGATGTAATTGGAAATAGGAAAAAATTTGAAGATAAATTAAATGAAAAATTTACTGTATTACAAAATGACAATAAAAATATGTTAAATTCAATAAATAATGAAAAAGAGAATATACAAAATTATTATAAAAAAAAAGAAAATGAAAAAGATAATATAGAAGAGAAAACAAAAGAAATAATGGATAAAACTTTAAATGAGATAAATAAAGAAATTTCAGATTTAAATTTATCATATGATAAATATTTTTCAAATTTAAAAAATGAAATTTCTCAAAAAATAGATATTTCAAAAATGAATGAAATTTTATCTCAAATAACAAATGATATGAATCAAAAAATATCATCTCAAGAAATACAAGAAATGAATAGTAATATGATAAGTGAAATAAATAAAAGATTAGATGATTTTGAAAATATATTTTCTAAAGAATTAGAAAATAAAATATCAAAAAATGAAATTGATAATATTATAGAAGATAAAATAAATAAAAGTGAAATATTTATAGAAGAAATATCATCAATAAAATTATTATTAGAGAAAACAAATAATGAATTAAAAAATAAAATTGATTCTCAAAAATTTGAATCAGTGATAAAATCATTTAATAAATGTTTTGACAATGTTAAAGAAGAAATGGATACAAAATCGAATATGAAAGAAACAAATGAAATATTGAAAAATAAAGTAGAAATAGAAGAAATAAATAAAGCATTAAAAGAAATTCATGATGAATTAGAAAAAAAAAATTCAATTGAAGATTTTTCAAAAGCAATGGATAATCAATCAATAATAAATGAAACATTATGTAGTGAAAATTATTTAGGAAGATGGATTTGGCAAAGTGGAAAAATAAAAAATGGATATTCAATTCCATGGGAAATTCAAAGTATAAATACTTCACCTGAAAATTTTATTTGGAATAAAGATAAAACTTATATTATTATTAATGAAAATGGTTTATATGAATTAAATTTAGGTTTCTATGCTGATAAGAAACCTACGATTCAAATTTTAGTTAATGATGAAGTTATTATTAGTGCTATTAATAGTAATAGTTATGTTATTCATCAAAGCTCTGGAGGAAGATTAAAAAGTGTTGGAAAAAATTCTTTTGGTAATGTTACGGGATTAACTATGATTGATTATATTATGCTTCCTCAAAATTCAAAAATTTCTATTTCTTATACTGGAGTTGAAGGTGCTTTTGGATTTTTAGGATTGAAAAAATTGTAATTTTTTATATTTAAATTTTTTTTTAAATATTTTAAATTTTTTTGTTTTTTTTTTATATTTTTTGATTTTTTTTTAATTTGTTTAAGAATGTCTAATTATGCCTTTGTTGATAAAAATCAAATGATTTCTATTATTGAAAAAACTAATAAAGAGAAAGAAGAAGCTTTATCTAATAACCAAATTTTAAAAGAAAATTATGACAAATTACAGAATCAATATAATCAAATTGTGTTAGATTATGAAAAAGAGAAAAACAATAAAAAAAGTAATGAAGCATATAAAGAATATGCAGAAAATAAAATAAAGGAAATAGTAACAGAGAAATTAGAAATGGAGAAAAAATATAATAAATCAAAAATAGAATCAAAAGCATTTCAAGAAGACAATTTAAAATTACAGAATGAATTAGATCACTTTAATATAATAATGGATGAAATGTTAACAAGAAAAAAAAATGAAATAAATTCTTTAAACAATTCCTTAAAGAATTTAAAAAATGACGTGGATAATTTAAGAAGAGAAATAAATATGAAAGATGAAAAAATAAATGATTTAAATTCAAAGATAAGAAATATAAAACAAGAAAATGAAATAGTAAAATCAGATAATGATCATTTAACCAAAATAATTGAAGATTCAAATTTAACTGTAAAAACTGCAGAAGAAAAAGCAAAATCAATAGATTACATTACTAAAAAATATAAGAATCAAATTAATCAAATTGAACTTGAAAATGAAAAATTAAAATTGAGAATAAAAACGCAAAATGAACAATTAAATAAATTAAGAGATGATTATTCAAGAGATACTTTAGAAAAGAGTGAAGAGTATGAAAAGTATCTTAATGAAATGAGAGATAATTTTGAAAAAATTTTAAATGAAAAAAATGAAGAAATTAATAATACAAAAGGAGAATTTGTGTCAATGAAAATTGAAAGAGATAAATATTATACTGAATATAATCTTTTAAAAAATGAATATGATAAATTTAATAATTCTTATAAAGAATTAAATGAAAAAAATTTAAAAAGTAATTATGATAAAGAAGAATCTAATCAAAAACTTCAAATTTATTATCAAAATAAAATAAAATCTTTAAATGAAAAAATTGAAAAATTGGAAAAAGAAAATGAAGAATTAAAAAGCTTACTTCAAGAATATAATCAAAATGAAGGTTTAAAAGATAAAATGAAAGAAAATGATTTTGCTTTACAAAATGAAATTGGAAAAATGAAAAATAGAAATGAAGAATTAGAAAAAGAAAATGAAGATTTAAAAAAAAAATTAAAAAGATTAGAATTAAAATATAAAGAATTAGAATTAAATTCAGATATAAGAATAAATGCTTTTGAAAGTACTTTTAAAAATAATAATGAAATTTATTCTAATATTGAAAATAACATTAAAAAATTAATGAAAGAACAAAAAGATTTAACTAATGATATTCATGATGATTATGTTAAAACTGTTGAAAAAATAAATATTTAATTATTTAATAATTTTAAATTGAACAGATAAAATAAATGTTTAATTATTATTTTTAAATTTATAATGGTTGATAAAACACAAAAAAATGTAAATAGAAGAAATAATGAAATATAGTTAAGAAACTCTTTAGAAGAAAAAATAAAATATGAAGAAAAATTTAAGGAATTAAATAATAAATTAAAAAAGATTTCTAAAAATTTAAATAAAAATTTTAAAATAATGATTCCTAAATTTCTAAATTTAAATGGAAAAGAAATATTTATGGGAGTAAGATTAAATTATAATTTATTTCAAAATGAAAAAAAAAATAATGAAAAAATAAATAAAATGAAAGAAGAAGACAAATTAAAAGAAAATATTTTTGAAAATAAATATAATATTAAAGAAGATAAAAATAATATATTAAAAGTAGGAGGAGAAAATACAAAAATAATAATATTTCAACCAAATGAAGAACCCTCTTTCTTAAAACAGAAAAGAGGACCTTTTACAATCACAAATTCTTCTCCTCGAAAAGTTAAAAAAATTAAAAAAACAAAGAATCTTTTATTTAAAAAATAGATAATTAATTTAAATATTATGTCATTATATATATTTTAATTTTTATATTCATAAAAAAAATATAAAGAAAAAAAACCTCAAAAGAAAAAAAGAATAAATAATAAAATTTTTTATTGGAATCTATAAATATTTATCAATGGTTAATATTCAAATTAATATTTGAATAATATTTCATTATAATATTAAATAAAGAATATATTAATTTTTTTTATTAAAATGTATTATTATGAAGGTTATTTAAAATAATTAAATTATTTTTGAAAATGAATTCTACCATTCCTCAGGAAGAAATATTTGTAGAAAATAAATTTCAACTTCCATTTGCTTTTTCAGCTCTTCAAGCATTTATATTAATATTATTAGCAGAATTAGGTGATAAAACTTTTATAATGTTAATAATTCTTCAAATGAAAACAAATCAAATAACTATATTAACATCAGCATTACTTGCAGAAATATTTATGAATTTCATAGCAGTATTTTTAGGATTTGGAATAGATAGAATGTTATATCAAAATTTATTGGATTACATAGGTTTAATGATATTTTTTTTTTATGGATTATTTTTAATAGGAGACAGTTTTCAACAAGGACAAGAAAGTTTTGAAGCAGAAATATTACAAGCAGAGAATCAGAAAGAAGATGAAGAAATTAAAGAAGAAAATGATTATGAAACTCCATTATTAGATAAAGAAGAAGATATATTAGCAACAACAAAAAATGAACATATGATTTCATTTGGTCCAACAGATACCTTTGGAGTAAATAAGAATAATACAAATGAAAGTAATGATGATAAAAAAGATGGTATTGATAATACTGTTTTTTGGGCTATTTTTTCTTCTATGTGTATTTCTGAATGTGGAGATAGAACTCAATTCACTGCTATGATTATGAGTGGAGTTTATGAAATGTGGGGTGTACTTTTAGGTTCTTCTTTAGCTCTCGCTTGTAGTGTTTTTTTAGGAGTTTTCTTTGGTAAACAATTAATTAAGTATTTACATGAAAATGTTCTTAATTTTATTCTCGGATTAGTTTTCTTAGGATATTCTGTTCAACTTTATTTAGGAAAAACTGTTTTTTAATTTTTTAAAATTTTTTGATTTAATTTTATTTTATTATTTTTAAAAATGAGTTTATGTGTTTTTTGTGAAATCCCCATTAAATATAGAAATAGAATTTTATATGAAGATGATTTAATTATAATTATTAAAGATAGAAATCCAATTGCCCATATACATTTACAATGTATTCCCAAGATTCATATAAAAAATATTAATTCATTAACATATAAATTTATATCATTAATTGAACATATGAAAGAAGAGAGTATTAAATACATTACCAAGAACTATGATAAGGTAAATAGAGAAGATATAATTCAGGGATTCCATATACCTCCTTTTTATACTGTTAAACATTTACATTTACATTGTATTGTACCTCCTTATAAAAATTGCTGTTTAAAAATATTTAAAATAAATTGTATAATGAGACGTGTTGATGTTGTATTAGCAAAATTAAAAAGAGAAGAAAAACCAGAAATAATAGTAGGATAAAAAATCAGGAAAAAAAAAATTTAAAAAATTAATTTCTATTAAATAAAAAAAAATAGATTACAAAAAAAACACAAATAAAAAAATAATTTAATATCTTTTATATCTTTTATCATAATATTGTTTTCTCCCATTTAAATTCATCAAGAGTAATTTTTCCATCTCTTGATTTATTAGTATTTAAAGTTGAAAAATGATATTAAAATTTATTTAAAAATTAAGCAAGAATTTCATCTTCACTTTTTTTCCTGAAATAACTTAAGGATGTTTTTTAGAATTATAAGTATTCTAATATCTTCTTTTTCAATACCAAATGTAACAAACAATTTTTTAACTATATTTTTTCTAAATTCATTAATTTCTCCTTCTGTATTATATGGAATTCTTCATAATCTATCAGACTTTATCAAATTTTTTAGAAAAATCTTTTTATTTTATCATTATTTAATTATATACTCATGACAAAAATTGTTTACATCAGCAATAATAAAAGATTTCCTAATTGATATTATTCCTCTTAATCTACGAGAAGTGATATTAATTCAGAACATTTATTCTTTTTATTTACATTTATTTTTTTTTTATTTTGGTAAAATTATTCAATACACTATCATAATAAATTTTATTTTGAACTAAAATTGCTTTTTCTCTATCTAATGTATTGTTTATTTTTTATATATTGATTCAAGTAAAGTTTTTAGATTATAATATATTAATTATCTTCATTTTGCAAATTAATGTTTTCTTTTATTTTATTTCCATTCAGTGATTTTAAATTTAAAAATAAACAATTGTATGAATGTTTGTAATGGTTTTTTATTATATTTTATTTCTTCTTGAGAATTTAATGTTTATATTATTGAAATTATTTCCAATTTTTTCATTGTTACTGTTTTTTTTCTTTTTTTTCCTTTTATTTTTTATAAGAAACATTTTTATTATTATTTTTTCAATCAAATTATCTTCTTGGATACTATTCTTTATAATATATTTTATTCTTATTATTTTTTGATGTATTTGATGCTCGTTTATGTGTTTTTCTTATTTTTTATATTCCTTCCCCTTAAAATTAAACTCATATATACTATTATTTTTACTTAATAAGAATTATCTTCAAATTCCCATTTTTCAAGATGATTTAAAGACAATTTATGTTTATTCAACAAAAATTAATATTTAATTTAAACAATAAATTTTGAAAAAAGAATAAAAGAAAGAAATATATTAAATTTTATCAAAATTATAAATTAATAATTATAAAAATGTCTAAATCCAGTTCAAAAAATAAAATTGAAAAAATATTTAATAACTGGAAATTAATTTTAAATCAAGATAATGATTCGATAACAATTAATATAAATAAAATAAATACATATGAAATATATAATAATAATTATAAACTTGAAGAATTACAATCATTTAAAATATTTTCTTCTATAGGAACAATAAAAGATATAATTAATTTATTTTGTAAACAAATAGAACAAAAAAAAATAAAAATAGAAGAAAATGCTAAAAATTTAAAACTTGTATTTTTATGTAATATAGCAGAATTTTCAAATATGGAATTAATATTATATCCAAAAGGAAAACTTTCAGAAGAAGTAATTGAAATAATAATAAATCAAATGGAAAATTTAAAAGAAGAAAACAAGAAATTAAAAAAGAAAATAAAAGCTTTTGAAAAAAAGGAGAATTTAAGAAAAGAAGAAATGGAAAATCAAAAAGAAGAAATAAAAAATCAACAAAAGCATTTATTTTCATTTGATGAAACAATAAATCAAATAAAAGAAAGAATAAATATATTATTAGAGGAATTTTTATATAGAGAAACCAAGCAAAAAGTTCAATTAAAGAATTCAAACTTGACATTAATAAAATCAATAGATGCTCATGAAAATACAATAAATGTAATATCAAATTTTCCTTCAGGAAATTCAGTTTCAGTTTCAGATGATAAAAAAATAAAATTTTGGGACCAAGATTTTAATTTAAATCAAGTAATTACAAATGATAAAAATATA